>Ga0208879_1003732_pt1 | contig 12248 bp, 8 predicted proteins | sample Knorr_S15_td_Bot_FD_185605 | JGI IMG/M metagenome (GOLD analysis project Ga0208879, IMG submission 185605) | Marine microbial communities from Southern Atlantic Ocean transect - Knorr_S15_td_Bottom_ad_5009_LV_A (SPAdes) (version 2) | ecosystem: Environmental > Aquatic > Marine > Oceanic | place...
TAATACCTACGTGGTGGGCAGGGAGAACATGGCCGGGGTACGGGCGGGCCGGGCGATCGCACAGCCGCCGGAAGGACGCCCCACCAGCACCACCGTGATAGTGGCCGGCCTGGCCGACCCGGAGTTAGTGGTGGAGGTGGAGGCGATAGCGGTTATCGGCTGATGCCGGGTTACCGAATCACCACAGAGGACACAGAGGACACAGAGTTTTTAAGTTTCTCGTATAAATTCTCTTTGACGTCTGTGGCTAAACAGGGGCTTTTAGAATCCCTTGAACCAAGAGGTGAAGTTGTCTGCCTCTTTCTGCGACCCTTCGATGGTTAGACGGCCGGTGGCAACGCCGTGACTGGGGGGCAACCGGCCGTAGATCAAGAGGATGTAGTTTCCGGTGTCGCATCGGAAAGTGACGTCGGCGACGCCTCGGCCGGATGGTTGGATGGAGTATGCGTCACGGGTGACCACAACGTCCTCCTGGACCGCCACGGGACTCGAAATGTCAAAGCGATACCTTACCGGGGTAGGCAGATCTAGGCCGGGCGCGAAGGCGAAGCCCAGCCATCTTGCCACCCGGCCCGCCAGCACCGGCAATGCTTCCTCGGACACCGTCGCATTTTGATCCAGGCCGGAGCGAATGTCCCAACCATGGATCGCCAGTTCCTGTAGTCTAAGGGACACAAAATCCATGATCGGCATGGGGCTGCGGCGGTGAAAGCAGGGTTTGACCCAATCATCGGCCTTGAGACCGGCTAGCACCTGTGCCAAGCCAGCGTATGCAGTGCAGAAGTTCTCCATAAGCCCCATGCCAACTCGCTGATGGGAATCCCGGGCGGTTTGCCCGATGGTTCCTGAGCCGCGATCACCGGGGCTCAAAAAATCCTGCCCCTCTGGCGGGCCCGAGTCTCCAGCCACTGCCCTGGTTATGGAGTTGGCCCAAGTGGCGGCGCCCGCCGCCAAGTGGGCAACCACGTCGCCGATAACCCAACTTTCGCAGGCGCTATCACGGGTCCACATCTGCTCGTCAAGCCCGGTCAGAAAGTCGCCCAACCGGGTTGCCTCGTTATTCACAGTTTGGATCAATAAATCTGTCTGGCTGCTGACCATGACTGCCTCCATCGGTGTAGGGAATAGTTATTAGGAAGGGTCTTATTTAATTCCCCCAACGCCCTCAAAGTCAATAAAATGGGAAGACCGGTTGGGTGTTGGTGGCCTGGCGGATTATACTCGGCACTGTATCAAGATTCGCGATATAGCGTCCGGTGATCAACCGGAGCTAGGGGAAGAAAAATACCTTTACAAGTCGACATCCGCGTTCCGGTTGGCCTTCCGGTGAAGGAGACTGCGGACTTTATTGCCGGTTGCGAAGACGCTGGGTTCGACGGCGTGGGGGTCCACGACCATCAGCACAGTGGAAGGGACGTGTACCTTACCCTGGCTTTGGCGGCGGAGCGTACTTCGACGCTGAATCTGTATCCGGCCACGTCAAACCCGGTTACTCGCCATCCCAGCGTGTTGGCGTCGTTAAGCCACACGTTGGAGGAGTTGGCGCCGGGAAGGATCCGGTTGACCATCGCGCCCGGCTTCCTGTCGGTGGGCAACATCGGCCGTCCCCGAGCCTCGGTGGAAACGATGCGCCGAACAATATTGTCTATTCGGAGCCTGCTGGCCGGTGAAACCGTGACTTTCAACGGGACTGAAACAAAGCTGAGAAACACCAGTAGTCCGCCGACACCGGTTTACATGACCGCCGCCGGTCCCAGAATGGTGGAACTGGCCGGAGAGGTTGCCGACGGCGCGCTTCTGCTGGTAGGGCTACACCCTCAGGCCATCGCCGCGGCCCGAGAACTTCTTGAAGCCGGAGCGGCAAAGGCTGGACGCACTCTGGAAAACTTCCACACGATATTTATCACACCGATGGCCTTGAATGAAGAGGGACAGGAGGCTTTCCGCTGGCCCCAACGCTGGCTGCGCCCCGGATTACCCTTCCTAACCTACCCTAGCAGGGCCAACTTGCATTGGCTGAGAGAAGCGGGTATCGACCTTCCTGACGACGTTCAACCCGAGCAGATCGGCGACGACCTGGCCCGGCAGATCTGCGATGCCTTCGGCTTGTTCGGCTCACCCCAGGAATGTTTGAGCAGGCTCCAGCGAGCGGAGGAGGAAGCCGGGGCTAACCACGTGTTTATCTTCCCATCGCATACGGTGGCCAGCGGGTACGATATGCCCTACCCGGAGGTGCAGGCTTTTAGAGATATTATATTTCCTGGGTTGGGGCGGTAGGCTTAGTTCAAGGCATATCTGATGCTCGGAGCAGCCTCTGAATTTCTGTCATAGATGCGGGCGGTCTTAAGCCGTAGGAGCAGGTTTTAGACCTGCCCCTACTCGCGTGTGGAAACTACACCGCAAGATTAGAGATGCCACCCCTTACTTGCCTTGGTATATCTTGGTGTCGGGTTTGAAGGCGGCGACGGCAAACCAGAACGAGTTGGTGTGGACCACCGGTGTCAGCTTCTTTCCGGCCAAGGGGCCCTCGACAGCCTCACCTTGGATACTCCAAATACTGCCGGTCTCGTTATCGACAATCTTGTCGCCTTCGTTCTTGAAGGTATATTTGGTTCCTTCAAGGGTTGCATCAAAGAGCCCGGCCGCCCCGATCTTGTTGGAATCGGCGATATTACCGGAGTCCAGGGCGGAACGGGTGCCGGGTTTGAAGAAGACGGCAAGATCCGTGCCGCCGACGTTGTAGTTGATCGTTCCCTCTTTGGCCAGCACCGAGAAAGGGAATGCCGCCTCCACGTCACCGATCGTGACCGTTACTACCCGCTCTTTGGGAAGCAAACGCCCGTCGATAACCCTGTCGAACAAGAAGGGCGGGTTATCTACCCGGTCGTATCCGGCGTAGGGGTTTTGACCGTAGCGGCGGCCCAAACCCGTATCCCGGGATAGCACCTGGCCCTTTGGATTGGCTGCCTTGAAGTCCTGACAGGAGATGATCTGAGCCGGGATGAAGGTCAGCTTGTGTCCGGCCAGTTGCCCGATTATCCCCTCACCGGTTAGCTGCTGCCACCAGGTCTCGGTCTGCCGGTCCCACATTATAAGGTCACTGTTGCGTAGCATGCCCGATGTTCCGAAAGTGAGCACAAGATCATTAAAATTTCTGTCGAAGACGATGGCCGAGTTGCAGAGAGGGCAGAAGGTCACCGACACCGGCGCGCCGCCTACGGTGTCGTTCATGATCTCATGCCACATCAGGATCTGCAGAGGGTAGGCCCTGGTATCGCCGTTCAGCTCAAATGACACGACCGGTTCCAGAGCTTCCAACCACTCGTCAGCATCTTTGATATCGACGAATGTAGGGTTGTCTATAGGGGGAATGCCGTCCCGGGGCGGTCCCCTGGACAGTATGGAGTCGAAAGGCACCGTGTGGAAGCTGAAGTCCGTCTCCCAACCACCGGTCCTTATGCCCGAAGAACTCAACTCCTCGCGAAATCCCGGGTCAGCCGCCACGAGTGGGCGGTTCACATTGCTTCCCTCAGCCTCAGATCCCTGCTTCGATTCGCCCTTGGCAAGTTCGGATGGGTCATCAGAGGAAACGGGGGCGGTTTCTACGGCAGTCGGCGCGCTCGTGGCCTTTGCCGCCTCCTTAACCACCGGAACATCGGCAGGAACCGATGTTGCCGGAGAAGCCGAAGTCGCCGGTTGCGCGGCCACCGTGGGGAATGCTGGATCTGCTTGGGACGCAGGAGGAGAGGTTGGGGTGCTATCCCCACCGCAGGCGGCCAATATAAAGACTAGGACGGTGGACATGATTCCCAACGTCCAGTTGGGCTTCAACTTCATCTAGGCACTCCAGAAGAAAAATTAGGATTCCAATTTCCACGTTTCGTCTCTTAGATGCGGCATATTCCCGCCCGATTTACTCCGATGTCGGCGCATATCTAGGAGCATACGTTTTTGCGTGTAACCCCGGCAGTGTAAAATCGTGGGGACGGACGTTAAAATCCGCCTCCGCGCGGCTTACCAAACAACCCAGTGTTATGCTATTCTAGTAAGTCGAACTCCCCGGCGCGGGACCCTAAAACGAATCTCAACGTAGGCGATATATATCATGGAACCTGCTCAGATTGTAAAAACCGACGCCAACCCCAATATTCCGGCCTTTGGTCCTGGTGATACTGTACGAGTCAACTTCCGCATTCGGGAAGGGGACCGTGAACGTATCCAAGCATTCCAGGGGGTTGTCATCCGTCTGGCGAATGGGAACAGCCCAGCCGCCAACTTCACCGTTCGAAGAATCTCCGCCGGAATCGGTATCGAGCGAATCTTTCCCTTCTTTTCCCCGCTGATCGAATCCTTGGAAGTCACCCGGCGAGGCAGCGTAAGGCGGGCCAAGCTTTACTACCTGCGCGGTCTCCAGGGCAGAGCGGCCCGAATCAAAGAGAAGACTTTGCCCAGACGGGCGCGGACCCAGACGAACACTTAGGAATAAACCGTTCCGGCTCGGCATTCTGTCTTCGGCCTACGGCGCTCTCTTCAGAGTGGGCGCCGCGTCCATCCAGGTCTCTTAAATCTTCCGGATAGTTTTTTGGCATGAGATACGCGGAAATCGCGGTCGATGCCCCGGTCGGCCACTCAAGGACTTTCTCCTACAGCATCCCTCCCCGATACTCGCTCGAGCCCGGCCAGATGGTGTGGGTCCCCTTCGGTAGCCGCCTCACTCAAGGAATCGTGACCGAATTGGCGGCTACCTCCCAGGTAGAAGAAACCCGGGATATCCTGGCGCCCATAGAGCCCAGCCCTTTGGTGGACGAGGTCCACATGGAATTGGCCCGCTGGCTGAGCGAATATTACCTCTGCTCCCTCTTCATCGCCGTCTCTTTAATGCTGCCGCCCGGCTTCGAAAGCCAGGTGCGCTCTCACGTATTTGCCGCCGAAAACCCAAAGAGCGGGGAAGATGACCGCTTGGAATCCCTGCGTCCTGAGACCCGGGAGGCGCTGCTATCACTAACGGGTGACTCCCGCGTGAAAGAGGCGGACTTTGTTAAGTTGCTGGGCCGGGGCGGCGAGCGGGAGTTAGCCCGCCTCATCGACAAAGGCTTGTTGACCCGCAAGGTGGACTTGCCCGCGCCGGGCCTTTCCCCCCGCCATTCCTGCAACCTGTTCGCCATCGGAAATCCTGATGCCCAACGGGAATGGCCGGAAACACCCGGCGAGCTACCCCAGCGGCAATCGAATCTGTTGCAAGCGGTCCGGTCGGCCCAGGAGGGTTACCCAATCTCGCTGGCCAACAAGGAGTTCGGCTGGGGCGTGGGGAACGCCTTGGTGGAGAAAGGCCTGGCGGGGCTGGAGTGGATCAGAACAGAGTCAACTCCCGCCGCCCAGGTAGAGCGGTCTCAACCCGGCTCGAGATTGATATTGACTGCGGCGCAAAAGAACGCGCTGGCCTGCATCACCCAGGCCTTAGACGACCCAGTCCGGTCCCCTCGCAGCTTTCTGCTGCATGGAGTCACCGGCAGCGGCAAGACCGAGGTATACCTGCAAGCGATTCAGAATGTGGTGGACCGAGGTCAACAAGCGATATTCCTGGTGCCGGAAATATCGCTCACGCCTCAGACATTGGACCGGGTTGGATCCCGGTTTCCGGGGAGGGTGGCCCTTCTTCACAGCCGTTTGACACCGAGGCAAAAATTCGACCAGTGGTGGAAGATTCAGTCGGGCGAATACGACGTGGTGGTGGGCCCCCGCAGCGCCCTTTTCGCGCCGGTGCCCCGGCTTGGGCTGATCGTGCTGGATGAAGAGCACGAATGGACCTACAAGCAACAAGAAGCCCAACCCCTGTACCATGCCAGGACCGTCGCGGCAGAACTATCCCAACTCACCGGAGCGGTGGTGGTATTGGGCAGCGCTACACCGGATGTGGAGACCTACTACTACGCCCGTGACGCCCAGTCTAGGCGTCACCAACTTCTGGAGTTACCTCACCGCATCGGCGAGGAGTCTCCGGGCCGCACGGCGGAATTGGCGCGGGTTGAGATCAAGGATATGCGCCAGGAATTGCGGGACGGCAATCGCGGCATTTTCAGCCGAGCCCTGGCGAACGGTCTCCGGGAATGCGTCCGCAAGGGACAACAGGCGATCTTGTTCCTGAATCGCCGGGGCAGCGCCCCCATCGTCCAGTGCCGCGACTGCGGAATAGTCGTGAATTGTAGCCGCTGTTCGGTCCCCCTGGCGTATCACTCGATGGGCACGTCCGCTGACTCATCAGCAGACACTTCAGCCGGCACGTCAGCCGAACCACGATTGATGTGCCACCGGTGTAACCGCCGGAGCCGGGTCCCTCGGCAGTGCCGGGAGTGCGGCAGTTCCCACATACGTCAACTGGGAATCGGGACTCAGCGGGTGGTGGACGAGGTTACCGCGTTGTTGCCGGGGGTCCGAGTTCAGCGGTGGGACTCGGACACTGCCCGCGCCGGACTTGATCCCGGCGAAACCATGCGCGGATTCCAGTCCGGCGAGATTCAAGTCCTGGTGGGCACACAGGTCGTGGCCAAAGGATTAGACGTGGCCAACGTAACCTTGGTGGGAGTTATCTTGGCCGACGTTGGCCTACATCTGCCCGATTTTCGATCCGCCGAAAGGTCCTTCGGACTGCTATGCCAGGTAGCCGGCCGGGCAGGACGCGGTCAAGCACCGGGAAGAGTATTCATCCAGACATACAGCCCCGAACATTACGCCATTGCCGCGGCGGCAAAGCAGGACTATGTGTCCCTTTACGAGCAAGAGATCGCCTTCCGCCGGCAGTTAGGCAATCCTCCATTCAACAGTTTGGCGCATCTGGTTTTTCAAAACCCCAGCGAGAGCGTCTGCCAGCGCAACGCCACGGCCGCCGCAGAATTGCTGCGGCAGAAAGCCTACGCTCAAGGTCTAACCGGTATCGAGATCGTTGGCCCGGCGCCCGGTATGCCTTCCCGTCTCCGGGGCCGCTTCCGGTGGCATCTGGTGCTTAGAGGGCCGGATCTACAGCGGTTTCTTGAAGGAACCAGCTTCCCCTCTGGAACCACGGTGGACGTAGACCCGGTCCATGTCCTCTAGCTAATCCGACGTTCATGTTTTCCTTTATGCATGTTTTCCTCGCGGCCGCGGCTCATGTCATTCCGATCCTTCGGCGGAAGGAGAGGAATCTCAGGCCAACAACAGGGAGCTTCGGTTAAGCGTCATGCCCACGCCTCGTCGCCGGATTAAAATCAGACCTGAAACCCCTCGCTTCTTTCGGGGTAACATCGAAATATACCCGCACATTCGGTTAGCTAATCTTTACACCCGCGAATACCCTTGGATATAATCGGATATTGATTGAGAAAGGCGTCTTGATCGCGGATCAATCCAAACCAGCGATTGGGAGGAGACAACAGTGTCGGTGTTGACCATGCGGATCTTACCGGACCCGATCTTACGGCGGCAGGCCAGGAAAGTCGGGAAGGTTCCGGCGAACATGAAGAAGTTCACCGATGACATGATAGAGACTATGCACGCCGAGTTGGGGGTAGGGCTGGCGGCCAACCAGATCGGATCCCTTCAGAAAGTGGCGGTGATTCAACTACCCGACTGGGAAGAGGCGTTGGTACTCATCAATCCCGAGATCGTCAAGCAGGAAGGAGAAAGGGAAGTGGTGGAAGGCTGCCTGAGCATTCCTGGATATCGTGGATTGGTCAAGCGCTCGGTGAGCGTCCGGGCCAGGGCGATCGGTCTAGATGGGAAAGTGATCCGCATCAAGGCCGACGGGCTACTGGCTCAAGCCTTGGAGCACGAGACCGGCCATCTGCAAGGAAGCCTGTATATCGACCACTTGGTCACCCCTGACGACTTGTGGAAGATACCCCAGGACGGAGAAGAGGAAGAAGAGGAGGAGGAATCGGCTGAAGATTCCGGTTCCGGTCAGGGAACGGCCGCTGAGGATCAAGAAACGGGGGAACATCCAGAGTAAGCAAGAAGCGTTGATTCCTGGTCTTGCCAAATAATTGCCACCGGTGGACCTGCATCCCGGCGTTTTCCCAGCTTTTGGGCAATCCGCCGTCTGGCCAACTCATCCCGGGCTGTTGATTCCATCTTCGCGCCGATGGCGAATAATATCCCATCGACCGTCTGTCAAACCCACCCAGAACCTATGACAAATTTTGACGAATCACCGGTGACTCATTCCGCGATGCTCCAAAGATTGAGCGGGTTTTTCGCTGGTCAAGAGAGTGGTGTTGTTTTGGTAGGAGGCTACCTGAGGGACACGTTGCGGTCGGCCACGCCGGCACGGGACGTGGACATCGCCTTGCCGGGAAACGCCCAGAAGATCGGACGGGAACTAGCCAGATTTCTAGGGGGCACCTTTGTACCTTTAGGCACCGCCTTCGGAGCTGCCCGGGTAGTCGTACCGAGTCCGGACCCTGAATCTTCTGAAGACGAGAAAGGGAAAGACTGGACCCTTGATCTTTGGGGGTACACCGGAACCGTTGGGGAGGACCTAGCCCGAAGAGACTTCACCATCGACGCCATGGCCCTTCCATTTCAGGATTGGCCATCGATAGACTCGCCAGAACTTGCGGAAAAGGTCATGGACCCTTTCAATGGGCGTCAGGATCTGGCGGAAAAGTGCATCCGGGCCGTCAATCCGCACGTATTCCAAGATGACCCGGGACGGCTCCTTAGAACGGTGCATCTGGCGGCCCGGCTTCGATTCCGGTTGGAACCGGAAACGGTACGAATGGTAACCAAGGCGGCTCCCTTGATCTCCCAGGTATCCGGCGACCGTATCCGCAACGAATTTCTGGGAATACTTTCGATGGACGGAGCACGGGGATATCTTCAGGTGTTGGACCACTTGGATCTGCTTTGCCGCGTTATTCCAGAACTGGCCGATTCCAAGGGAGTTGATCAGCCTAAGGAACATTATTGGGATGTGTGGGACCATTCCCTGCACGCGGTGGAATTCGCGGAGCTGGTGACTAAAGGGCACCACAATTCGCCTATATACACCCAACTACCTTGGCCAGGGGGAAGGGAAGAATACTTCAGTCAAGTGATCAGCGACGGCCATAACCGGCGAACGGTGCTGAAACTGGCCGCCCTGCTCCATGACGTGGCAAAGCCTCAAACAAAGCATATGGACGAAACCGGACGCACCAGATTTCCGGGCCACCCGGAATTGGGGGCCGCGATTGCTGAGACCCGGCTGACCCAATTGCACATGAGCGCAAGAGGCATCGCTGCCGTATGCAAGATGGTGGAAGAACATCTGCGGCCGGCCACCATGCAACAAGGCGTGGAATTGGCCACGGCCCGGGCCGTATACCGGTACTTCCGCGACTTGGGGGACGTTGCCATAGACACCCTTTTCCTGTGGATGGCGGACCATTTGGCCGCAAAAGGGCCGGAACTTGATACAGATGCTTGGTCCGTCCATGCTAGAATGGTGGCGCACATCTTGGAATTGGGCGCCCAGCCGGAGGCTACCGCCCAAAAAGAACGGCTGGTCACAGGCCTCGACTTGATGGAGCGTTTCCATCTAGTGCCTGGACCGTTGATTGGCAACCTGTTAGCTCAGATAGAAGAGGCTCAGGCCGTAGGAGAACTTGCGACCCGTGATGACGCGTTTGTTTTGGCCTCAAAGGTCCTGGAGAAAGATGGAATTTCTAACGACGATAAGTCGGCCGGAGGTTAGCCCTTGCTGGGAAGGTGGATAGGGGGATTTTTCGGCTCGATTCTGTGGATGCTATTTCCTTCCTCTTCGAGGGAAAGGAGCATCCGGCTATCGTTCCTGGTTCTGTTGATCTTAGCGGTTTCAGTTGCTTCCGTGGCTTTTCGCGAAGTCAGCATAAATATCCCCGGTTTATTTCAATTAGACCGAGGCGGCTCTGGTCCGCTTGGTTTGAAGCTGGGCCTTGACCTGCGGGGCGGCGGGCATCTGGTATACCAGGCGGATACTGCCATCCGAGTGGAAGTAGTTTTCGGGGAAGTCCTAACCGCGAAACAGATCACCGACGCCGCGAACGAATTAAAGATCCCTGTGTCGGTTAAATCTAAGGGGAACAACGTCTTTCGAATAACCTCTGATAATCTGGACGCCGACACCCGAGACCGTTTGGAGAAGGGCCTGAAGGAGAAATTTGACAGCTTGGAGACCTTCCAGGCTATCGAAACTCCCCCGCCCACCCCGGAACAGATGGAAGGTGTGCTGGATATCATAAATCGCCGGGTTAACGCTTTTGGCACGGAGGAGCCGATCATCCAAACGATCGGCGACGACCGGATATTAGTCCAGTTGCCTGGAGCCACCGGCTCAATCATCCGGGTCACCTTCAGCGAACCGGTTGAAATGGAAGATCTGTTGTCGGTTTTGGCCCGGATTGAAATGCCGTTCAATTCCTTGGACCAAGACGATAACCGTCGGTTCAAGCTTAAGACCAATACGTTAAGTTCGGGGCGAAAGACCCAACTGCGTCAGGCTCTAGGAGATCAGTTAGGCGTTAAGATCGACTCATTCCAAGTAGTGAGCGGCATTGACGAAGCCAAAGCCCTCATCGGGCAGACGGCCCTGTTGGAATTCAAAGAACGGACTTGCGCAGACCGGTTTTGCCTAAGCTATGAGGACGCCGATATAGGACTCACTGGAGACGACTTGGATCGAGCCGATCCAGTAATGGATTCATCCGGAGTGGGTTGGTCGATCTCCATCCAGTTCAACGATCGGGGCTCGGATATCTTTTCCGAATTGACCAGGCGCATCGCAGGTGTCGAAACCAAACGGATCGCGATAATTCTGGATGGTGAGCAACTCTTGGCCCCAGTTTCCCGGGCCTGGATCCGGGACGGCCGTAGCGAGATTACGGGTAATTTCACCCGGGAAGAAGTTAGGACTCGGTCGATCCAACTGGAGTCGGGCCGTCTGCCGGTGCCATTGAAGATCATTCAAGAAAGCGACGTAGATGCTCTGCTCGGGTCTGAATCCCTGGAAAAAAGCTTGGTAGCCGGGATGATAGGCCTGGGTCTAGTGATGGTGTTCATGGTGGCCTACTACCGCATGGCCGGAGTGGTCGCGGCGGTCTCTCTGGTGGTCTACTCGCTGATAGTCCTAGCGCTATTCAAGATGATACCTATTACCCTGACCCTCTCTCACATCGGTGGTTTCATCCTGTCTATAGGTATGGCCGTCGATGCAAACGTGCTGATCTTCGAGCGGATGAAAGAGGAAGTGCGCATCGGCCGTACCCTGGCCTCATCCATGGAAGTGGGGTTCAACCGGGCCTGGCCGGCCATCCGGGACGGCAACGTGTCCACCCTTATCACTTGTATCGTGCTGATCTGGTTTGGCGACCGGTTGGGAGGCGGGCTGATCACCGGGTTCGCGATAAGTCTCATGATTGGCGTTTTGGCCAGCATGTTTACGGCGGTGGTGGTCAGCCGTAATTTGCTTCAACTTCTAGCCTGGATCGGCCTGGGCCGCCGGATAAACTTGTTCACTCCAGAGCGTCTGCGCCGAACCGGAGACGTCCCGGTAGGTGGGAGCTAAAATTGATTGACATCGTTGGCAAACGAGGCTGGTACTTCCTGATCTCGGCGTTTATTATCCTGCCGGGTCTGATCTCTCTGATAGTCCCTCCCGGTTGGGCCTCGGGGGAGTCGGGTCTAAACCCTGGTATCGACTTCACCAGCGGGTCGGTATTGCAAGTTAGCTTTGACTCGCCGGTTAGTGAGCAGCAGATCCAAGAACGCATGAACCAAATGGGACACAGCGAGGCCCTGATCCAAAGAACCGGAGAGCGCTCCTTTTTCATCCGCACCAAGCTTCTAGCGGAACCGGTGGGCGATCTTCCGTCGGAAAGGGAATTTCTGGAGCAAGACCTGGAAGACTCCTTTGGATTGGTGAGGGATCAAATAAAATTCGATTCGGTGTCGCCCATCGTCGCTAGTGAGACCGTGATAAACGCGTTCTTTGCGTTGCTGGCGGCTTCGGTCTTCATTCTGCTGTATATCTGGTACGCCTTCCGCCGTGTTCCCAAGTCCTACCGGTACGGAGTGGCCGCCATATTGGCCCTGGTCCACGACGTGATAATCGTGATCGGAGTGTTCTCCATACTGGGCAAGGTGTTGAACATGGAGGTAAATTCCATGTTCATCGTTGGAGTGCTCATCGTTGCCGGTTACAGCGTGAACGACACCATCGTTGTATTTGACCGGATCCGGGAGAACACCATTCGTTTCCC
>Ga0208879_1003742_pt1 | contig 12228 bp, 10 predicted proteins | sample Knorr_S15_td_Bot_FD_185605 | JGI IMG/M metagenome (GOLD analysis project Ga0208879, IMG submission 185605) | Marine microbial communities from Southern Atlantic Ocean transect - Knorr_S15_td_Bottom_ad_5009_LV_A (SPAdes) (version 2) | ecosystem: Environmental > Aquatic > Marine > Oceanic | place...
GTAATTTTGCTCATTCATTATCGCTTGATCAGCACTTAGCATTCTCATTTCAGTCGGCCTTGGTTGAAAAGAAATTGGTACCGCATTCGCATCGATTGCCCTCCCAATAGTTGCATTAACAGATGTGGCTAATGCAATGGCTTTGTTTTTTGCATCTTCCATGGCCAAAGTGTGCAACTTAATGTTAACCCCAGATGCATTTTTTGAGCTGAACATTGGTGGGTTAATATTATTCACACCCAGATTAATTGCTCCCTCAATCAGTTGTCCAAGCAAAGTTAAATTCTGTAGATTAACTGTTATGTCCCTATTAATTCTATAACCATCAAAAATACGTTTACCTGTCTTTGGAACGTAAGTATATTCTGGAAAAATATTGATGTTCGTAGTTCTTAGATTCTGTTTTTTGATACCCAGATTTTCTGCAAATTCTAGGAATCTGGAAGTAATGTTACCAACATTATTCTTAATCAAGTCTAGACTCCTTCCTTTATCGCTGATTGAAAATCTTAATGCAGCTTGGTCTGGTGGCATTGTCATAGACCCGTGACCTTGGACAGTTACACTAGGAATTGTGGAGTCTTGTATATCTGGCAGAGAGCTAAACAATTGTTGGGAGGAAATGGCATGACTGCTTAATATCAGCAAGAGACCCACGACCAGAGTTAATTTTTTCATACTCAAACTTTACCCCAGCTTTCTCTAATCAACAACCCAGTTTGATCCAATTTCTAATGACAATTGAATATTGAAGATTTGAAAAATTTGTAAAAGAATATAAGTTATTATGTAAATCGATGATATGAATAATGTTTTATGAAAAAATAAAATTGACCAAAAGGGAATTTTTGATCAATTCGGGGAAATTACTCGCATTGAGTTCGTTCCCTTTATCAACGCGTCTGGCATTAGGGAATCAACATTGGGATGTAATAGTCATTGGTGGAGGAACTGCAGGTCTTCCGGCAGCTATCTTTGCTGCTCAAAGAGGACTTAAAGTTCTCATCATAGAAAAAGCTCCTATTATTGGAGGCACTTTGTTTTTATCAACAGGACAAATTGCTGGAGCTGGCACGATCTTTCAACAACGAAAGGGAATAAAAGATAGTCCAGATCAACATTACGATGACATTATGAGAATCAATCACAATACTTCTGATCCAGCATTGACTCGGATTCTTGTCGATCATGCAGGGACTACAATCAATTGGCTGGAACGCAATGGATACAGTATTTTTAATCATCACCCAGTCAAGAAGATAGCGCATGATCCCTTCAAAGTAGCAAGATACCAACAAGGTCCTATGGGTGGAATTTCTATTTTAAATGTCTTGAGACCAATGGTTGAGCAGGAAACTAAAAAAGGAAATATCACGATTTTACTGGAAACCAGTGCTATCGATCTCATGCAATCATCAAATGGAGATGTCAATGGGGTTGTGGTTGAGAACAAAGAAGGCAAAACCATGGAATACAAGGGTCGAAAAATTATTCTTGCCTCGGGTGGATGCGCTTCAAACCCTCAACTATATGAAGAATTGCATAATGTTCCGCTCTACTGTCAAATCGCATACCCACAGAGTCAGGGTATGGGCCTGCTCTTAGGACAATCAGTGGGAGGTTATCTTAGAGGAGGAGAGAAATATTCACCTTTATACGGAATGATTCTAGCTGATGAGAAATACCCCTCCCCCATGTTTGCTATAGTTAAAAACTCAATCGAGAGATTGCCCTGGGAAATCCTAGTCAACTCTGAAGGGAATCGGTTTGTTCAAGAAGATCATGAAAGCATTGATCATATGGAGCACGTTATTAAGGAACAACCAGGACATCGTCATTGGGCTATTTTAGATCAAAACATGCTCGGTCAGATGCCTCAGTTAATCTACAATTGGCCAAATGAAAGAATTGTGAACGAATCAGAGAAACAAAAAATGTTTAAGAAGCATGACAGCATTAGAGAATTGGCTATCAAAAGTGGTCTACATCCTCTCAATCTGGAATCAACTATTCGTGAATACAATGATAATCTTAATGATAATAATTCAGATACTTTCGGCAGACAACATCGACCCCTGCCGATAAAGCAACCGCCTTTTTACTCAATCAGAATGCAAGGATGGAGTCTCGTCTCTTTTGCTGGATTGGGGATAAATGAGAACTTTGAAGTCATTAAACCAGGTGGGGAACCAATAAAGAATCTCTATGCAATTGGTGAAGTTATCGGTTTCGGTGCAACCTCAGGTAACTCATATGTGAATGGGATGGGAGTAACTCCAGCGATCACCTACGGCAAGCTATTGGGTGAGAGTATAAAGCCGTTTTAGTTTCTTCTTGTAAGAGGAATGGCTTTTAGAATTATTAGTGCTCTTGAGTAAAGCACCAGAGAAAAAATTTTACCGCTTAGCTAATTCTTTTACCGCCAAGGTATGAGTATTCTTTAACCAGGTGCCTTATTCCATAAAACATACCCGCAAACAGTAATGTACTAGTGAGCAATCTGAGGTCAAAAGGTATTGCTAACAAATATGTTTGAGCTAAAGACACATTGCCTAAGCCGCTTAGATATACACCAAAATTTACAATTGCGTGCCATAAAACAACACTTAACAAAGAATTCACCATGAGTCTTTTTACATTGTCTTTATGTAAATACCTTGATAAAAGACCGATTAAAATCATGGTGCCGTATACAAACAGCATTGTAGTGCCATAGAACCCAAGCAGCAGATCCGTAATAAGCAATAAACTTACCGGCAGTAATAATTGTAGATTTTTATTGTCAGTTACAAACGGCATAAAAACAGCCATTGCAATCAAGGGAGTGTAGTTTGCAGGCATTATAAATCTTGCTAAAATTATGCAAGATAACAATAAGCCCGCTGTCTTAAAAAATTCTTTCATATCCATACCCGTATTGTAAAAAAGGTAAGCTGCTGATGCAATGAGAACTAAATACAGCCCTGCAGTTCTTTGGCAGTATAGCAATTTCTCATGGTTTATTCCTTTGCCATTAGCTCCCTATTGCATAGCATGCGATATTTTTGCTGCGTGATTTGATAGCATGTTAGACTGCTCTCAACGGTTTTTAAAATCAATACAAATATAGATGGCAGGAATGTTTCTTCTTCAAAAAAACAAGTCCATGGTTTTCTGCTATGGCATCTTACTCAGTTTATTTTTCTTAGGTTCAAATCAGGTATCTGCTGCAAAGTTTGAGGTTCACGAGGTCATTGTTCAGCTCTCGATTTTACAAAATCAAGTGGATAATCAAACATTGAATGAGAGAGAGATCAAGGACATCAGAGAAACAGCACTGAGCTTGAGAGCTGGATCATTGGAATGTGTCAGTGAGATTGAACCGCAGGTTGCCACTCTTAGTCTTGAAGTCGAAGCCTTAGAGCAAATTAATCCTGAAGTCGATGCTGAGATCTACGATCGTCTTACAACCGCAAGAAACTTACGAGGACAGGTTGATGCAAAGCTTAAAAACTGCTACCTATCTGTTGTCAGATCAACACGGATAATCGATGTCAGTAACAAATTACTTAATGAATTCACAACAGAATTTTTAAGCAAAAAGGGTGTTCATATCATTCGGGCTATCGCAACGATACCTGAACAAATCACTCTGTTGCCCAGTTTGTTATTTGATGAGACCATTAAGAGAATTAACCAAGAAACTTTATTGGTGCTGGCCCTACTTTTAATCGTGGGATTTGGCTTTGGTTTTTTGTTAGGCGGACAAATTAAGAAAATTCAATACACTGAGTTTTTTAAGCAGTTCGATCGCCAATTAATTTTAGACCTAAGAAAAGTTTTTAAACCCTTTGGCCGAGTCCAAGCACCTTTGATTATCGGATCTTTAGGTATTGCCATTGCCATCAGCCTTGCCCTGTCAGTAGGGACCTCAGAATCACTGATTATTAGATTGGCATTGAGTCCGTTTATTGCATCTTTATTCCATGTTTTCATCAACTTCGCTACCGGATCACTCTCACCTATGGGTATTAAAGACGGTTTCAATGAAGAAGATTCTCGATCCCTTAGACAAAGAATGAAGTTTTTCACGTTGATCCTTATTATTAGCTACATTGTTTTCGGCCCTGACTGGTTGACCAGCACCGTCACCAGTCCAGCCGCTGCAGAACAGTCACTGATGAGGATTGCGATAGTTGGGGTATTAATAGTAGCTCTGATCCTGGTATTAAATGCATTCTCAAAAGCGTTCTTCGTCAATGGTCAACCTAGAATTTTAAGTTTGGTAGGCTATTCTGCATTGACTATCAGTTTCCTAGCTGAACTATCAGGTTTTCATAATCTAGCCAGTTTTGTTTTAGGTGGTTTTATGATCACTCTCCTTGCTAGTTATGCCCTGTGGTCTCTTTTGACTCTTAGCGTGAATACAAGGAATTGGATTAACGCCTCAACGCATATAGTTGGGATTAAAATAAGAGGCTTCTTAAATATTACCAGAGACCTTGGTAAATCTAGACTTGGAATTTATCAGCTTTTTTTTGATGCTCTATTTTGGATCGGTTTTCTGGTAATCATTTTTAATATTTGGGACCCGACGGGGACCATTTTGGGAACTTTGTCTTCCTACGCAAGGGATGGGATTCCCATAGGTGGGATACGCATCGTACCGACAAATATTGTTGGAGGGATCATAGCTTTCACAGTTCTATTGGCCTTTACCGGGTGGATCAAAAGATGGATTGATAAACGGTGGCTCAGACAGATTATTTCTAGCGATAGAGGGGCCAGAGATGCTTTGGTAACAATTGTAGGTTACACGGGTTTTACGATCTCTTTACTGATCGGTTTATCGATAGCGGGTATTAACGTAACCGGTTTAGCTGTAGTCGCTGGTGCACTCTCTGTGGGAATTGGATTCGGACTGCAATCGATAGCAAATAATTTTGTTTCAGGAATCATCCTTTTATTTGAACGACCAATCAAAGCTGGAGATTTTGTAACCGTTGGTGATGTCGAGGGCTTTGTTAAAAAAATAAGCATACGTGCCACTGAAATTGAAACATTAGACAATCAAGATATGTTGGTTCCAAATTCTGAATTGATTTCTGGACGTGTAACCAATTGGGTACTGCATAATCCCTATGGAAGACTCAGAATTAGAGTTGGTGTTGCCTATGGCAGTGATATTAATAAAGTAAAGGATATCCTGGAAGCCGTAAGTCACGAAAATAAGAGTGTTATAACCGATGGCAGAGTCTCACCTCCAAAAGCATTGTTCATGAGTTTTGGTGAAAGTGCCCTCGAATTTGAGCTAAGGGTTCGAATTTTTGATATCAAAAAACGATACGATGTTGTCAGTGAACTCAATTTTAAGATCGATGAAGAATTTCAAAAAAACCACATCATTATCCCTTTTCCCCAAAGAGATATACACATAAAGGATTGGTCGCCAGAGTCGAAAGAAAAGTCTAAGTAATATTACCCTATCACTTGCTGATTCCCTACATAGGGCCAAAGTACTTCAGGTATGGTAATTGTTCCATCTTTTTGCTGATAGTTTTCAAGAATAGCAACCAGAGTCCTACCAACCGCTAGTCCTGATCCATTGAGTGTGTGGACAAACTCGTTTTGACCTGTTTGCTCATTTTTCCACCTTGCCTTCATTCTTCTCGCCTGAAATGCTTCACAATTACTGCAAGAAGATATTTCTCTGTATCGATCCTGGGATGGCAACCAGACCTCAATATCGTAGGTTTTTGCAGCTGCAAAACTGCTGTCCCCGGAGCAAAGCAACACTACTCGATATGGAAGGCCCAACTTAATCAAAATAGATTCTGCATTCTGTGTTAATTCTTCTAAAGCGTCGTAGGACTCTTCGGGTTTAACAATGTGAACCAATTCGACTTTTTCAAACTGGTGTTGCCGTATCATGCCTCGGGTATCCTTACCATAAGAGCCAGCTTCAGAACGATAACAGGGTGTGTGAGCAATAAATTTTTTTGGCAGTTCGTCGGATTGTAAAATCGTATCTCGAACAAGATTTGTCAATGGAACCTCAGCGGTAGGGATTAAATAAAAATCATCGTCGCTATCTATCTTAAAAAGATCATCTGCAAACTTGGGCAAATTCCCTGTCCCTTCAAGAGATCTGCTTTTTACAAGACTTGGGACATAATACTCGATGTAATGATTTTCTTGCGTGTGGACATCAAGCATGAATTGAATCAAGGCCCGGTGAAGCCTAGCAAAATCATCTTTAAAAATAGCAAAACGTGACCCAGATATTTTTGCCGCCGTTTCAAAATCAAACAAACCTAGATCTTGCCCCAGTTTTACATGATCCTCGACTTTAAAATCGAATACCCTAGGTTCACCCCAAACACGTATTTCTTGATTCATTGATTCATCAGTTCCGTCCGGCACTGAATCGTGAAGTAAATTGGGAAAATCCAAATAAAATGCATTGAGTTGGGAAGACAGTTTGTTTAATTTTTTTTCGTAATTTTTTAAATCTTGATTTAGTTCACGCATTCTAAATTTTGACTCTGATAATGCTGCAGCCTCAGATTCTGCTAAACCAATCTCTCTAGAAACCCTGTTTTTTTCACTGCGTAAATTGTCTAGTTGAGATTGCAGTTTCCTTCTCTGAGAATCAAGTTCAATAACTTCATCGAGATTAAACTTCATACCCCGACGAGCCAAATTTTTAGCAACGTAATTCCTGTCGTCTCTTATTCTTTTTGGATCTAGCATATATACATTGAAAGTCTATAAAATTATCTAAAAATTAGACAGAACTATCAAAAAATTTGTCTGTTAGAACCGGAACTATAAAAAAACTAAGCACCACGCCGATTCCGTCAGCTACCCAGTCAAGCCATTCAAATGTACGGTCAGTTAAAAAGTTCATCTGAATGTATTCAAGTACCAAACCAAATAAAATCAAAGAAACACCAACTAACAGCTGATGGGTCTTAGGAGTGACATACATAAACCACATCATGGTAAGAAAAAACATTAAAACATGGGCCAACTTGTCAACTTGATTCAGGTTTATCAGATCCATTGAAGGTGCTGGCATGAAATGCAAGTATGTTAAAAGCACTACAACTGAAAAAGATCCGATTATTTGAATATAGAAATTAGTTTTATCACCCATGAAATTCATGATGTTTGATCAAAAACATCGGTTCCCTTGGGGATGGAGATTTCAAAAGACGAGTCAGACAATGGAGCATTTAGAATGACATCATCGAAAACAATAGCTATAGATTGACCGCTAGCATCCCATAGTTTTATTTCAGTTAACAACATTTCAACAACAGTAATTTTCATTTTTGTAAAGAGATTATTGCTCTCTTTCTGAACCAGAAAAACCGAATAGATATTGTTGTTAGATGTTTCTGAACTAATCTGGTAGTAGCTCATCAGGCTGTCATTTTTAAGTAAAATATTGGCGAGTGATGATTGGTATCGATCTGAAAATGGAACTATGACTACCTGATTTAAATTGGCGTCGTAAGTTGAAATTTTTTGGTTATGGACAACAATTCTCTTGAGACTGGGGACTGTAAATTGCCACAGTATATTACCTGGCTTTTTAAGAAGAAAAGAACCTTCAGTGTAATCAATAACATTGTTTGCAGGATCGTAAATGGATTGCTTGAAACTCGCTTGAAGTGAATGAATTTCATTCAAATATTCATTGATATTTAACGAAGGCCCTTCAGTGGAATAACTAAGATTAAAAGCCAGTACACTAATAAGAATTACCACAATGCAGCCACACTCCTTTAGTTTTAGCATTTTGGCTTAAGCTTCAGGTGGTGGTGGTGCTAAAACTTCCCTTTTACCATTTGATTCAAGGGGGCCGACGATACCCACGTCCTCCATGTACTCCACAAGTCTTGCAGCTCTGTTATAACCTATTCTAAGTCTTCTTTGAACGGATGAAATGGATGCATTTCTGGATTCAGTAATCAATTTAACAGCTTCATCGTACAAAGGATCTGATTCGCTATCTTTTGAGCCACCGGTCACTCCTTTGGAATCAACCCACGGGATGCCATCAATTTCTCCGGATGTGACCTCGTCTATAAAGATTGGTTCCGAACTGGATTGTAAATTTTCTGAAACCCGTCGGACTTCTTCATCTGAAACGAAAGCTCCATGGATCCTTATTGGCATGGAGGTCCCTGGTTGAATAAACAACATATCGCCATTACCGAGTAAACTTTCCGCGCCCATTTGATCCAAGATGGTTCTAGAGTCTACCTTGGCCGAACACTGATAAGCAATTCTACACGGTATATTGGCTTTGATCAGTCCAGTAATAACATCGACAGAGGGTCGCTGGGTTGCAATAATCATGTAAATTCCTGATGCTCTTGCTTTGGCGGCTAATCTTGTGATGAGGTGCTCTACCTTCTTACCAACTGTCAACATCATGTCTGCCAATTCATCAATGATGACAACAATCTCTGGCAAGGGTTCCAAATCAGGGGCGACTGGATTCTCTCCAGATTGTATCTTTGTTTCAAGATCAAACAACGGATCTGTGACAGGGCTGCCTGCCTCAATTGATTCACTGATCTTTTTATTTAGACCGTTTAAATTTCTGACCTTAAAACTTGCCATCAACCTATACCGTCTGTCCATCTCCATCACACACCAGCGGAGAGCATTGGCAGCTGCCTTCATATCTGTGACCACAGGACAAAGCAAATGTGGAATGCCTGCATAGACAGATAATTCCAGCATTTTTGGATCGATCATAATTAATCTTATTTCTTTAGGTGTTGATTTATAGAGGAGACTTAAAACCATTGCATTAATCCCCACTGATTTACCTGAACCAGTAGTTCCTGCTATTAACAGGTGGGGCATTTCTGCTAGATCTGTACATACAGGATTGCCAGCAATATCTTTGCCAAGTGCAATAGAAAGAGGTGATTTCATATCTGCGAACATTTTTGACCTCAAAATCTCACCCAACACAACTAATTCTCTTTTCTCATTAGGAATCTCAATTCCTACGACAGATTTCCCCTCAATAACCTCAACAATCCTGACACTTGAAACCGATAGTGATCGAGCAAGATCCTTAGATAAATTGCTGATTTGACTAACTTTAACTCCAGGTGCAGGGTTGATTTCAAACCTGGTGACAATGGGCCCGGGTAAGACTTCCACAACATTTGCAATAATTCCAAAATCTTTCAATTTAAGTTCCAGAAGCCTTGACATTGCTTCTATAGACTCTTTGGAATTTCCGATTTTTTCATCGGAAGCTTTGTCCAATAAATTCAGATCAGGTAGTTCATCATTGGCTCTTGATTGGAAATGTTTTGTCTGCTTTTCCTTGATTGATTTTTTTCCTTCTTTAATTTCCTTAACTTTTTTGTCAGGTTCAGGATCAATCTTAGAAATTTTTTTAGGTGGTTCCTTTTCGGTTTCTTCTAAATGTTCTTTCTTTTTGATTGTGTTTTTCTCTCCAAAAGAACTGATCAACTGCCTTAATGAAGTAAACGCTCTGATAGAAAGTTGACCAAAAGTAGTAACAAAATTGATAACGTCCTGACCCGTCAAACGAATCAGCTTAACCCATGAAAACCCAATAAAAATTGGCATAAAAATAATCCAGATAGCTGATGAAAGGAGTGTTGTGCCAACCTCACCTAACCCTTGAGATAACAACTGATTAATTTCCAAACCAATTATTCCACCCGCACCTGAATCTTGGGGTACCCAAGATACTGATATGTACATACTTGAGAGGCAACAGGTTGATAATAAGACAAATACGAAAGCTATAAATTTGATTGCAGCAGATTGAACATCCGATTTAGGATGATCTTTTCTGTCAATTAGATTGAGCCCATAGACCAAGAAAAATACTGGAAAAAAATAACTCGCTAATCCAAAAAGATAGATAACAAAACTTGAGAAGAAAGCCCCTACTACACCCAGATAGTTGTTTACCTCACCGACACTTTTTATATTTTTATACCCTGGATCTGCTGCATCAAAAGTAATCAATGCAATTAGTACAATTAATGCGAAAGAAAACAGAGCGATAACAGCAGATTCTCGAAGGATAGAGCCTTTGGTAAACGGTTTTTTGATGTTGATGTTAGAAATAATTTCTTCCTTTAACTAACGATTATTTTAAAAAAAAAATAATTGATGCTTGAAGCTATATACTCATCAATAACTCTCATTTGCAATACTATCATTGTTTATAGAAAATCTAACACATCGCATTAATTTATGGAAAGAACCAAACATTGCAGATTATTGATTTTGGGTGCCGGTCCAGCTGGTTATTCGGCAGCAGTTTATGCTGCAAGAGCAAATTTAAAACCAGTCTTGATCACTGGTGCAGAACCGGGTGGTCAAATGATGACCACGACCGACGTTGACAATTGGCCTGGAGATAGTGAAGGCTTGTTAGGGCCTGTACTAATGGAAAGAATGTTACAACATGCACAACGATTTAAAACTGAAATCATTTATGACCGCATAGATAAATCTGACTTGTCAAAAAAACCTTTTCAACTATTCGGAGACAACGTTACATACACTACTGACGCCTTGATTATTGCCACAGGTTCAACTGCTCGATACCTTGGGCTTAAAAGTGAAGAAAAATACAAAGGAAAAGGCGTTTCTGCTTGTGCTACTTGCGATGGATTTTTCTATAAAAATCAAGATGTTGTAGTCATAGGTGGCGGGAATGTTGCTGTTGAAGAAGCATTGTACTTATCAAATATTGCAAAGTCAGTTATCTTGATTCATAGAAGAGATGCTCTTAGAGCAGAAAAGATGCTTCAAATGAGACTGTTTGATAAGACTAAGGCAAATGGCAATATATCAATTATTTGGGATCATGTGCTAGAAGAAGTCATGGGAAATGACAATGGGGTTACTCAGATAAGAGTAAGAAGTACGGTTGATGAAAAGAAAAAACAAGTTCTAAACATTTCAGGGGTTTTTATCGCAATCGGCCACGACCCAAATACGGATATTTTCAAAAATCAAATCTCTTTGGATGACTCAAATTACATTATTTGTGATAAACAACACCCAAAATTTAGTACACAAACTGATATTGAAGGAGTCTTTGCTGCTGGTGATGTATCTGACCCGATCTATAGACAAGCAGTTACTTCTGCGGGAAGTGGTTGCATGGCTGCGCTTGACGCAGAGAAGTACTTAGATGCAGTAAAGTAAATTGATTTAAACTAACGTTTTATTAGGAGAATTTGGCATGGCAAAAGAAGAAGCAATACAAATGAAAGGTGTGGTCAAGGAAACTCTGCCAAATACAATTTTCAGGGTTGAATTGGAAAACGGACACGCAATCATCGCTCACATATCTGGGAAAATGAGGAAACATTACATCAGAATTTTAACTGGAGATAGTGTCACCGTAGAAATGACCCCCTATGACCTGACAAAAGGAAGGATTATTTTTAGAGAAGTCTAAAAATCAAATCAATCGTGTTGCTCTTTAATGCGTTTTAGTGGAAAATGAGGGAGTGTAAAATTGATTGCCAAACAGGCGTAAAAATGGAGAAATATTCAATGAAATTCAGACCAATTCTTAAAACTTTTCTTGCTTCTAGCGTGTTAGTTTTTTTAACAGGCTGCTATGCTGACTTACACAACGCTGATAAAGCCATGCAGAGCCAGATTAAAGACATGAAATCTGAAATCTCCTCTGGCCAAAACTCAGCAGAAGCAGCAGCTAGAGCTGCTCAAGAAGCTGCAAATGCTGCAACTGAAGCAGCCGCAAAAGCAGAAGCCGCAGCTGAAGCCAGTGAGGAGAAAGCAGAAGAAGCTGAGAGAATATTTGAAAGAGATCTAGGTAAGAAATAAGTTTATTATCGACTGTTTTTTCTCTTACTCGCCTTACTCGGCCACCTGTCTCTAACAACTATCTGGTCTTTGTTCCAATCTCTGCAATCATAGTTGGAACTCCTGTTTTCTTTTCGAAGATTTCTTTAACCTTGGTCCAATCAATCGTTGCACCTGTTTGTCTATCAAAGACAAAACTTTTGATCATTGATTCAACACCTTTGTAGCTACTATTTATATCTTCTGGTGATTCTGGTGAAAGTGTGTCATGAATCTCCAGAAAAATCTGACTTCCCAAGATCCCTATTTTAAAGGGTTCATTTATAATTTTTACTTGTAAACCAATATCAGTAAGAGAAAATATTAACCGTATGTCTTCAGGAAAAAGAC
>Ga0208879_1003743_pt1 | contig 12225 bp, 9 predicted proteins | sample Knorr_S15_td_Bot_FD_185605 | JGI IMG/M metagenome (GOLD analysis project Ga0208879, IMG submission 185605) | Marine microbial communities from Southern Atlantic Ocean transect - Knorr_S15_td_Bottom_ad_5009_LV_A (SPAdes) (version 2) | ecosystem: Environmental > Aquatic > Marine > Oceanic | place...
CAGCACAAGTGGAATCAATTGATAGTCAAGTGCTATGTAATGGGGAATCAACTGATGCTATAACTTTTACAACTACAAATACTGATGGGACGACTAGTTATAGTTGGACTAATGATAATACATCTACAGGATTGCCAACTGGAGGCGGTACTGGCGATATAGCTAGTTTTGTTGTAACTAATACAACATCTACCGCACAAACAGCAACATTAGTAATTACGCCAACATATACTAATAATGGAATAAGTTGTACTGGTCCAACCGAAACATTTACAATTACAGTAAATCCTACAGCACAGGTAAATGCTATGGCAGATCAAGATCTTTGTGAAGGAGATGTAACTACTCCAATTTCATTTACAACTACTAATACAGATGGAATAACTACTTATAACTGGACTAATGACAATACATTAATCGGTCTTTTAGATAATGGAATAGGAGATATTCCAAGTTTTTCAGCTACAAATAATACAGATACTGCTCAAATTGCAAATATTATTGTGACACCTACTTATACTAATAATGGTATAAGTTGTACAGGTCCAGATGAAACATTTATTTTAAGAATAAATCCCGGCGCTCAAGTCAACGCAGTAGATAGTCAAGTATTATGTAATGATGATATAACAACTCCAATTATCTTTACAACAACTAACATTGATGGAACAACTACATATACTTGGACAAATGACAATACTTCCATAGGATTACCATCAACAGGTGCTGGAGATATTGGTGCATTTACAGCAGTAAATACCTCGACAAATACTCAGGTTGCTACTATAGCTGTGACACCAACTTATGATAATAATGGTGTGATATGTATTGGTCAACCAGAACAATTTACAATAACAGTTAATCCTTCAGCGCAAGTAGATGGTTTAACATCTCTTAATACAATTTTATGTGATGGAGAATTTTCGCCAGTATACACTTTCACTACTTCAAATACGGATGGAATTACTAGCTATAACTGGACTAATGATAATCCTCTTATTGGATTGGCTGATAGTGGTTCTGGAGGTATACCAAGTTTTGCAGTTGAAAATACTACGAGCTCAACAATATCTGCCACAATTACTGTAACACCTAGTTATGATAATAATGGTGTGGTTTGTAGTGGATTATCTGATACATTTACAATTACAGTGAATCTTTCAGCTCAAATGGATCCAGTTGATGATATCGTATTGTGTAATAATGAAGAATCTTCAATAATTACATTTACAACATCAAACACTGATGGAAGCACGACATATAATTGGACAAATGATAATACTTCAATTGGACTGGGAGCAAGTGGAGCTGGTGATATACCTGGTTTTACAGCAACAAATCCATCAATAGTATCAGAGGGAGCATTAATTACAGTAACCCCTACCTATGAAAATAATGGTGTAATTTGTATTGGTTCCCCAGAAACATTTAGTATTACTGTGCTGAGTGAAATAGTTGTAAGTGGTACACCAAGTGACGCGGTTGATTGTGACAATCCCAATAGTGGTAGTGTTGATCTATTAGTCTCAGGCGGTTCAGGATCCTATTCATTCTTATGGAGTAATGGTGCTGATACTGAAGATTTATCCAATGTCCATTCGGGCGATTACACAGTTGAAGTTACTGATAGTGAAGGTTGTACTGCTCAATCAGGAACATTTACAATATGGAGACAAGACGATTTAATAGTAGATTTACAAACAACTATAGACCCAAATTGTATTGGAAATTTTGTTTCACAAATTAATGATATAACAGTTTCTGGAGGAGTTCCTCCTTATTCAATTAACTGGTCTAGTGGTTCAGTTAGTATAGACGATAATACTATTATGACATCTTATGAAAATGGAACTTATACTGTTCTAGTTACAGATACTTTTGGTTGTCAAGTAGAAACAGAAATAATTGTAGACTTTGATGAGTTAGGTGATGCATCGTTTGATTTTAGTAGTAGTGGACAAATTGATTGCGGTATTAGCATATTTAATGAGTTGCTATTTACTAACACTTCATCTGGTGATTATATTAGTGTTACATGGGATTTCGGAGATGGTAGTTCACCAGTCTCAGGAGATTCTGTATTATATACGTATTCACATTCTGGGCACTATACTGTAACTCAAACAGTTGAATACAGTTATGGATGTATAGAAGTTTCTACTGAAGATATTGAGGTGTCGGATGGGTACGATATTGTACTTCCAACTGCTTTCTCTCCTAATGGAGACGGCATGAATGATACTATCAGACCTGTATATAGCTGTGTAAATAGTATTGAAATGTTTATTTATGATACTTTTGGTTCACTTATTTATTATGAAAACAATCTTGATCTAACAGGGTGGAACGGTATATTAAAAGGAAAAGAAGCAGAAAACGGAAATTATCTTTTAGTTGTAAAAGGAGTTTCAATATATCAAGAGGAAATTAATCGTCAAGGAGTATTTACTCTTTTAAGATAAAAAAGGAAAATGAAAAGAATTTTATTAATATTAATATTGATTGTATGCACGAGAAGTTTTTCTCAAGATGTTGCTTTTACTCAGTCTTTTATGATTCCTGAAAGTATTAATCCTTCTTTTTCAGGATTTTATCAAACTACAAAAGCAGGACTTCTATATAAAAACCAGCAGTGGTCAGGATTTAATTTTAATTTAAATTCTCAATTTATTTATTTTGATGATTGGTATCCTACCTTAAATAGTGGTATAGGAATAAGCCTAATCAATCATCAGGAGACGGTTACTAATTATAGCCTTAAGCAAGTTAATTTAAATTGGGCTTATGATGTTCAAATCAATTATGATTGGCATTTTAGACCTAGTGTGTCTGTAGGTTTTGGAATCAAAGATTATGGTTTTGACAACCTACTTTTTGAAGATCAAATTGACATATTTCAAAATATAATAAACTCAAATATTTTTGATCCAATTGTATTAAATGAAAATGTTAGATATGTTGATTTTGGTGCCTCATTTTTGTTTAATAATGATTATAGTTGGATTGGTTTAACATTAAGGCACTTAAATAGACCAAATGTATCTATGGTTAGTCAAGGAGATGCTCCATTAGACATATTTGTATCTCTTCATGCATCCCTAGAATTACCATTATTAAATTATAATGATGATAGTAGTATTTTTCTTATAACAAATTTCATGATGCAAGGCAAATATAATAGATTTGATTTAGGATTCCAATATGTTTTTGATAGATTCTCTGTAGGACTTACTGTGGCAACAAATCCTATACAAACATCTGAAAAAAGTCATTTTGTAACTTCTGTAAATCCAGTTATTGGAATGGCTTGGGAAGGCTTTAAGTTTGGATATTCTTACGATTTTAATGTAAGTAGAATTGGTGGTGATGGAGGAATTTCAGAATTTTCTATTTCCTATGATTTCCGAAACAATAAGGCGTGTTTTGGATGTCCAGACCGCTACTGACCTCACAAATGCGAGGTTTTTTAATATAAATAAATTAAATGGAAAAAGTATTTGTTAGTGGAGGTTCAGGATATATTGCACTGCACTGCATTAAGCAACTTATTGAACAGGGTTATTTAGTTAAAACTTCATTGAGGTCATTAAATAAGGTTGACAATCTATTAAATTGTCTTTCTAGGCATGTTGATTGTGCTGGCAAAATAGAGTTTTGTGAGCTAAACCTACTAAATGATGAAGGCTGGAGTGAATCTATAAAAGGGTGTGACTATGTATTACATGTTGCATCACCGGTAATTCCGGGAAGGGCTGAAGTTGATGAATTGGTAAAACCTGCTTTAGGAGGTTTACAAAGATGCTTAAAAGCAGCAGTTGAGAATAAAGTAAAAAGATTTGTAATGACATCATCTTTTGCAGCAATATATGGTAATGGCAAAAGTGAGTTTAATGATGATGATTGGACCGACTTAACTAATGAAAAATTATTTCCTTATGAAATAAGTAAAACAAAAGCAGAGTTATTTCTATGGGAGCATATAAATAGTTTAGATAAGAGTGAAAGAATTGAAGTATGTGCAATTAATCCAGTACTAGTAGTTGGCCCATCTTTATCAGATTCTGTTAGTATATCTAATCGAATAGCTATAAAAAAATTACTTACTGGTTCAATTCCTTTTAACCCAAAGATAAGTATAAGTCTTGTTGATGTTAAAGATGTTGCTTTGGCACATATTACAGCAATGAAAGAAAAAAATGCAGCAGGAAAACGATTTTTGCTTTCTGAAAAAACCATTTGGTGTTCAGATATTTCTAATATTCTATATGATAATGGGTTTAAAAAAGTACCGAGATATACAGCCCCGAATTGGTTGATAAAATTCTTGTCAATTTTTATTAGCTCATTAAGAATGGCTGTAGAAAAATTAGGTAAAAAAGAGGTATTACATACTAATAATGCTAGGAATATTTTAAAATGGAATCCAAAAGGTGTTGATCAAGCAATTGTCAGTTCCGCCAAACAACTACATGATTTAAAATTGGTATAAATAAATTGCTTATATTTGCAATGTGTTGATTACTTATATTTTAATAATATGAGTTTTCTTAAAACCAATGAAGAGCTTTCCTATTAGGGGAGCTTTTTTATTTATATCAAGTTTTGTTTAATTATTATATATATTCCCATAATTGTACTAAATATATCATAAGATATATAACAGAGGTTATAAATTTGATAAAAGTAGAAGCTAGAAATCCAATTAAGACTCCAATAGACGATTTAATAGATTTTTTTAAATCGTTATTAAATAATAATTCACCAATTAATGCTCCAAGTATTGGCCCAATTATAATTCCAAAAGGGATAGGTGTTATTATACCAATCAAAAGACCAATTGATGCTCCTAAAATACCATATTTAGTAGCTCCAAAATATTTTGATCCATATATTGGAATTAGACTATCAAGAACAAAAATAATTAAAGCAATAATAAATGTTATAATTAATAATGTTTTATCTATTTCAACCGTACTAATTAAATTAAGGATAAATAAGCCAAACCAAGATGTTAGGGGGCCTGGCAGTATAGGTATAAAACTTCCTATAATTCCTAAAATAATTAGCATTGCTGATAATATAAGTAGAAAAAGATCCATTGATATAATTCGTAAAATCTATTAAATTTATTAAATTAAATTATTATAAATTACACATGATGAAATATATTCTTCCTTTCTTATTATTAGTATTTTTCTTTTCATGTGAATTTAATATTAATAAAAAAATAAGTGTAGCTGAAATTTTAGATGAAGAATGGAAGGCATTTAATTGGTCAGAAGTAGATGAATATCCTTCATTTATTACTTGTGATACTTTATCAACTATACCATTAAAAAAGGAGTGTTTTACCTCTACACTAAGCAATCAAATATCTGTTGATTTAATAAGCAATATAAAGATTGTAAACAGAACCATTCAGGATACAGTAATACTTAAGTTTACTATTTCAAAAGATGGAAAAATTAGTTTGGATGAATTAATTCTTGATCAGAATATTATTGACTTAAAGAAGATTATAGATTTGTCTTTTCAAAGTAGTATAGATAAATTACCAAAGATATTTCCAGCAATTAAAAGAGGACAGCAAGTAAATGTAAAATTTACTTTACCCATATTTGTGTCAACTGAAGAAAAATAAGTGCTATATGTCAAATGAAAAAATAATTTTAGGAATTGACCCAGGAACTACTATAATGGGTTTTGGCTTAATCAAGATTATAAATAAGAAAATGGAACTTATACAAATGAATGAATTAAACTTAAGTAAGTATAAGGATCATTATTTGAAGCTAAAATTAATTTTTGAAAGAACTATTGAGTTGATTGATAATTTCAAGCCAGATGAGATTGCTATAGAAGCTCCTTTTTACGGCAAAAATGTCCAGAGTATGTTAAAACTTGGTAGAGCACAGGGAGTAGCAATGATTGCAGGTTTATCTAGAGAGATTCCAATAACAGAATATTCGCCAAAGAAGATTAAGATGTCTATAACAGGTAATGGTAATGCTAGTAAAGAGCAAGTTGCAAAGATGTTACAGACTTTATTAAAAATAGAGACTCTTCCTAAGAATTTGGATGCAACTGACGGCCTTGCAGCAGCAGTATGTCACTTTTATAATGAGGGAAAATTTGCTGGCAATAAAAAATATTCAAGTTGGAGTAGTTATGTAAGTAAAAATAAAGATAAATTAGTTTAGTTATCGCCGGAATATATATCCATATACCTTTTTGTAATAAAGCATGTTATTATTGTGACTTTCATTTCTCCACGTCTTTAAAAAACAAGGATCTATTTATAACTTCTATTTTAAATGAAATTAAATTAAGAAAAGAAGAGTTAACAGGCGAAAGTGTAAACACAATTTATTTTGGAGGTGGAACACCCACAATTTTAGAAATAAAAGAAATCAATAGAATTTTAAATGCTGTTTATTCAAATTTCAATATTGTAGTAAATCCAGAAATAACTATTGAGGCAAACCCGGAGGACTTAACTAAAGATAAAATTAAAGAATTATCAAAAAATTTTAATAGAATTAGCATTGGAGTTCAATCATTTTTTAATGAAGATCTTAAGTTAATGAATAGGTCTCATGATTCCAGTCAAGCAAAAAAATCAATAGAACTATCAAAATTATTTTTTAATAACATTTCTATTGACCTTATCTATGGAATCCCTGGGTTAACAGATGAGAAATGGGAAAAAAATATAGATTTAGCCTTAGGTTATAACCTACAACATATTTCAGCATATGCACTAACAGTTGAGCCAAATACTATTTTAAAAAAATTAATTGATAAAGGAAAAATTGACAATATTGATGATGGTGTTTTAAAGAGACAGAATCAAATTATTTCAGTCAAATTAAATAAGAATAAATACTTAAACTATGAGCTTTCAAGTTTTGCATTAAAGAATTATATATCTATAAATAACTTGGCATATTGGCAAAGAAAAAAATACATAGGGCTAGGACCATCTGCTCATTCTTTTAATGGTAAAAAAAGAATTTGGAATATAAGTAACAATATGAAGTATATAAATTCATTAGAAAAAAATAAACTTCCAATAACAATTGAGAATCTAACAGAAATCGATGTATATAATGAGATGGTTATGACTGGATTACGTACAATTTGGGGAATATCACTGGATGATATTGAGAAGCAGCTTGGAGAAAAATTTAAGAACTATCTATTAGATAAATCAAAAGTTAAAATTGACAAGAGACTATTAGTATTAGATAAAAAGCGTCTTAAGATAACTAGTAAAGGAAGATTCCTTTCGGATGGTATAGCATCAGATCTGTTTATGTTAAAATAGATTATTTTTTTTCTTAAAAAAATCTTATATTCAATAAAAAAAACAACACTAATGGATTGGGAAGGTGTCATGCCGGCAATTACCACTAAGTTTACTGACGATGACAAGTTAGATTTAGGTTTATTTAATAAAAATATAAATGCGCAATTAGATGCAGGTGTTAGCGCTATTGTTCTTGGAGGTTCTTTAGGGGAGGCAAGTACGTTGACTAATGATGAGAAAAATATTTTAACAAAAAATACAATCCAAGTAACTAGTGGAAAGACACCTATTGTCGTAAATATTGCTGAACAATCAACAAAGGAAGCGATAAAATCTGCTATGTCTGCAGAAAATAATGGAGCATCTGGATTGATGGTTTTACCTCCAATGCGTTATAAATCATGCGATAAAGAAACAGTTACATATTTCAAGGAAATAGCAAAAAACACTTCTCTTCCAATAATGATATATAATAATCCAGTTGATTATAAAATTGAAGTAACACTAGAGATGTTTGATCAACTACTTGAATTTGACAATATTCAAGCAGTTAAAGAATCTACAAGGGATGTTACTAATGTTACTAGGATAAAAAACAAGTTTGGAGATAGAATAAAAATAATGACTGGTGTAGACACAATAGCATTGGAGAGTCTAATAATGGGAGCAGTAGGATGGGTTGCTGGCCTTGTTTGCGCATTTCCAAATGAAACAGTCGCTATATATAAATTACAGAAAAATGGAAAAATTGATGAGGCAATAAATATATATAGATGGTTCCTCCCTTTATTAGAATTGGATATTAACTCAAAATTGGTTCAAAACATTAAATTAGCTGAGACTTATACGGGCTTGGGATCAGAGAATGTTAGAGCTCCTAGATTACCTTTAAGTGGTGATGAAAGAAAATCAGTTATAGCTATAATAGAAAACGCATTAGAATCAAGACCGGATTTGTCAAAATATAATTATTAAACAACTATATGCTTACGGGTAAAAATTTTATTGGCAACAAATTATCTTCCTTGGGTGATGTAACATTTCAAACATTTAATCCAGAATTAAATAAAAAAAATGATCAAATTTTTTATGAAGCTAATAATGATGAAATAAATCAGAGTTTAGATCTTGCAAAAAATGCTTTTGAAGATTATAAAAAAACTACTCCAAATGAAAGATCAAAATTTTTAAATTCTATTGCTGATGAAATTTCATTTATTAGTGACACTTTGCTTGAAGTTTATTGCTCTGAAACTGGATTGCCAGCTGGAAGATCTAGAGGTGAATTAAAAAGAACAATAGGTCAATTAAGATCTTTTGCAGATTTGGTTTTGGATGGTAGTTGGGTAGAAGCTTCAATTGATACAGCTATTTCTGATAGAGAACCAATTCCAAAACCTGACTTAAGAAAAATGATGATACCACTTGGTCCAGTAGTTGTTTTTGGAGCAAGTAATTTTCCGCTAGCTTATTCAACTGCTGGTGGTGATACCGCTTCAGCCTTAGCTGCTGGATGTCCTGTTATTGTAAAATCTCACCCTATGCATGCAGGCACAGGGGAAATAGTAGCGCGTGCAATTATAAGTGCCGCTAAGAAAAATAAAATGCCTGATGGTGTTTTTTCTAATTTAAATAGTAAAGGCATAAGTGTTGGAGTTCAATTAGTAAAACATCCAAATGTTAAAGCAGTTGGTTTTACTGGAAGCTTAAAAGGAGGAAGATCAATATATGATTTAGCATCAAAAAGAGATATACCTATCCCAGTTTTTGCTGAAATGGGTAGTACAAATCCAATAATAATCATGCCTAATAAAATTAAAAACGATTATGAAGATCTGGCAATCAATTTTGCTAAATCAATTACAGTTGGATCAGGACAATTTTGTACAAATCCTGGTATGATAATTTCTGTTAATGGAGATGAAATGAATAGATTTATCGAACGTCTATCCTCAGAGTTAAAGAAAATTGAACCTTCATGTATGTTGCATCCTAATATTTTTACTGCTTATAATTTAAATGCTAATCAAATAACATCTAATAAAGATGTTGAGATATATGATCAATCAAATTTTATTAATAAGGAAAATCATCCAAAACATATATTAGCAACTGTTAATTCGAATGTTTTTATTCAAAACAAGAATTTACATCATGAAGTGTTTGGCCCATTCTCTTTGATTATTAAATGTAATGACATGGATGATTTAAAAAAAGTTATTTCAAGCATTCAAGGCCAACTTACAGGTACAATTATAGGTGAAAAAGATGAAATATCTCAAAATAAAGATGTAATTGATTTACTTGGATCAAGAGTAGGTAGAATAATTTTTGACGATGTTCCTACAGGAGTAGATGTTTGTCCTTCAATGCTTCATGGAGGACCATATCCTGCAACAACGGATAGTAGGTTTACAGCAGTTGGAATCCACTCTATAAAAAGATGGGTAAGACCATTTAGTTTTCAAGATTTTCCTGATGCATTACTTCCAGATGAATTAAAAAATAACAATCCATTAAAGATAAAACGAACTATAAATGGAGTAATGACTCGAAAAGGATAATGTCGTTTTAAAAAATAAAATTTATGATGAACTTATACAGAATAATTACAATAGTCTTACTAATAATCACTATTCAGTCTTGCAATCAATTTAAAAGTAATAAAAATTCAGATCGCTTAAATGAAGTAATTAATACTTATCAAGACCATAAAGGGTATGATTCAAAAAAGTATCCATTAGGTTTAGTAACAAAAGAACATTATAAGAATGAAGCTGATTTTGCTAATGAACTTTTATTAGGATTATCATTAATAGATACCACATACTTAGACGATAATGATAAAATTTCATTTAAATTACTAGGTTTTAAACTCCAAGATATTATTGATTATTATGAATTTGAGAGACACCTAAATCCATTACTATCAGATTCTGGTTTTCATAGTAGTTTAGGATATATGGTTAGACCGCTCTATAATTATGATCAGGCAAAAAATTATCTAAACAAATTAAATGCAATTCCAGATTATGTAGATCAATATTTTGTTAACCTTAGAGAGGGATTATCAAAAGGAGTATCTCAACCCCTTGTTATTTTTAAGGGTTATGAATCAACTTATAATGATCATATTACTAGGGATCATAAAGACAATTATTTCTATTCTCCTTTTAAGAATTTGCCAGATGATTTAAATCAGAGTCAAATTGATTCAATATTGTATGAAGGTCAAAAGGCAATAGAAGAATCAGTCATACCTGAATTTAAAAGAATCAAAGAATTTTTTGAAAACGAATATTTTCCAAATACAAGAACTAAAATTGGAATTTCTGAAATTGAAAATGGATTAGATTATTATCAAAATAGAATTAATTTTTATACCACTAGTAAAAGCTATAATGCAGATAAAATCCATAAAATAGGATTAGACGAGGTTAGTAGAATTAGACGGGGAATGATAAAAATAATTTCTGATTTAAAATTTAAGGGAAGCTTTGATGACTTTTTTAAATTTTTAAGAACAGATGACAGGTTTTATGCTAAAACACCTAAAGAATTATTAATGTTTGCAAGAGATATTTCAAAAAGGATAGACGCACAACTTCCAAAATTTTTCAAAACACTACCAAGAAAGCCTTATGGAGTTGCGCCTGTACCAGATGCAATAGCTCCTAAGTATACAGGAGGAAGATATGTTGGTACATCTAAAAACAGTACTGAACCAGGGTATTATTGGGTAAATACTTATGATCTTAAAAGCAGAACTTTATATACTATTCCAGCGCTTACAGCTCATGAAGGAGTGCCTGGTCATCATCTTCAAGGTTCATTAAATAATGAATTGGGAGATAGCATACCGAGATTTAGAAGAAATTTGTATTTATCAGCATTTGGTGAGGGCTGGGGTTTATATAGTGAATTTTTAGCTGATGATATGGGAATATATACTACTAAATATGAGCAATTTGGAAAATTGACATATGAAATGTGGAGAGCATGTCGTCTTGTTGTAGACACAGGAATACATGCTATGGGATGGACAAGAGAAGAAGCAGTAGAATATATGTCAAAGAATACAGCGTTATCCCTCCATGAGATAAATACTGAGGTAGATAGATATATTTCATGGCCAGGTCAAGCATTGTCCTACAAAATTGGTGAAATTAAAATTCGAGAATTAAGAAAAAAAGCAAAGGATCAGCTCGGAAATAAATTTAATATTAGAGATTTCCATGAAGTTGTTTTATCACAAGGAACAGTTACTTTATCTATACTAGAGGAGAGAATAAACAAATACATTAATAAAACCAAGAATGAATAAAACCAGCTTTACTTGTATTATTAAATTAGGTTTTATAACTAATAATTTATGAATAAATCAAATGCAACTTTTCTGGTAAATAAGTATGATCTTTTTAAAGCTACGTTTTCAGATAATAAAATTCCAATTTCGAAGACAAATGAAGTGATATTAGAAATTGAAAACTATGCTTTTACTGCAAATAATATTACATATGCAGTTACTGGTGATACATTAGGTTATTGGAATTTTTTTCCAACTAAAGAACCTTATGGTATCATTCCAGTTTGGGGTTTTGCAAATGTTATTTCTTCTAAAAATGAAAATATTTCTGTAAGAGACAAGTATTATGGTTATTTTCCTATGAGTAAGTATTTAAAAGTTCTACCAGAAAAAGTAAATTCTTTTGGTTTTATAGATGATTCTAATCATAGAAAAAAACTTCCTTTTGTATATAATCATTATCTGAAAGTTATTAAAAATGTTGATGAATCATTAGAATATCATCCTTTAATAAAACCTTTATTTTTAACTTCGTTTTTGAATTACTTTTTCTTGAAAGATGAAAATTTTTTTGAATGTGATCAGATAATTCTCACAAGTGCATCATCAA
>Ga0208879_1003744_pt1 | contig 12221 bp, 8 predicted proteins | sample Knorr_S15_td_Bot_FD_185605 | JGI IMG/M metagenome (GOLD analysis project Ga0208879, IMG submission 185605) | Marine microbial communities from Southern Atlantic Ocean transect - Knorr_S15_td_Bottom_ad_5009_LV_A (SPAdes) (version 2) | ecosystem: Environmental > Aquatic > Marine > Oceanic | place...
GCCCGGTCCGTTACTGGGGGATTTTCCATCCTACGTTCGAGTGAAAACGATCTTGAATGTAAATCATATAGTATAGACGATGGTTTCAACGATGATCTCCGAATCATTGTCGCAATTGTCCCTGCGCATAAAGAAACAGAATCTGCTCATGTAGAAGCTACTAAAAGCCACATGTTCCAAGCAAGAGTAAAATACGCAGAATCTCAAATATTCAAAGCACTTGATGCAATAGAGATCGGAGATTTTGATGGTATATTTTCACTTGCAGAACTGGATTCTATTTCCTTAGCTGCAACCACCATGACCGGCCCAAAAGGATGGATTTACTGGAAGCCAGAAACACTGTCTATTTTTGAAAATATTCGCATTTTGAGAGAAGGTGGCGCAGACGCATACTTTTCAACTGATACCGGTGCAACAGTTTATATTAATACGAGGGAAAAATATGTTTCCCAAATTTCGGATTCTATATCTGATCTCGAAATCGAGACGCAAACGTGGCACGTGGGGGGTCCTGCAACCATCTTAGATCGTAAAGAAGATTTATTTTAATTCTCAAAAATATAATCTGTTTCTTCATATCCCTCCCCATCTCCTAAACCCCGATATCTCCCACCATTTCTCCCGTCACCATTTGCAAGTTTAATCATGGGTTCTATAATCACATCTGGATCATGATTCATATTCTTTAAAGGGTCTTCTACAAAAGCTGCTTCGCTGGTCCTGACCCCTCCTGGCGGCGTATCCTTCAGTTCCAACGACAAAGTCCAATGAAAACCCTCCGCTCCAAACTTAGAAGAAACATATGGACTTCTTTTGATTCTCCCTTTTTTACCATGCCCCGATGTGATATGGATTATTCTCCCTTTTTTTCTATTTAACATGCCCGGAAGCACAGCTCTAGTGCACAAGAAACAACCACGCAAATTGGTGTTCATCACTTCATCCCATAACTCAAGAGGAACCTCTGCAACCGAGTATTCCTCGCCCACTAGTGTTAGTTGTTTTACACCCGCATTATTAACTAGAACGTCTGCCCCTCCAAACTCCTCTGAGATTCCAATCAATCGTTCCACATCATTTTCATTTCCTACATCGGCAATAACAGGAATGGCCTCTCCCCTTCCTTTGATCTTCTCCCTCAATTTTTCTAGTCCTTTCCCATCTATATCTCCACAAATAACCGTTGCTCCTTCTTTAACAAAACCAGTCGTCATGGCTTCTCCCAATCCCGCAGCAGCACCTGTCACAATAATTACTTTATCCATAAGTCTCATACAATTCTCTCTGTAAGGAACTCACGTAACATTTGCGACAAGAGGATGCTTTTATGTTTTGAGATATGTTATCTGCCATGACACAATCAATTGGGTTTGTTGGTTTAGGAATAATGGGCCTCCCCATGGCAAAAAATCTATTAAATGCAGGGTATTCTGTAATCGGTTATAATCGATCTAAACCTAGATTAAAAGAATTAGTTAAATCTGGTGGAACTTCTGCAAAAACGGCAAAAGAAGTCGCAGAAAACGCACAAATAGTTATCACTTGTTTGCCCAATTCTCAATCAGTTTCCAACATAATTTTCCAAAACGAAGGTCTAGCCGACGGATTTCAAAATGGAAGTATACTCATAGATTGTTCCACAATATCTCCTAAAGTCACCGTGGAGATTGCAGAAACACTCAACAATTCGGGTGTCTCTTTACTTGATGCCCCTATCTCTGGTGGGGAGGAAGGTGCAATCAATGGTTCTCTTTCTATCATGGTAGGGGGGGATCTAAACCTTCTAAATCAACACATGGACATCTTCCAATCAATGGGGGCCACAATAACCCATTGCGGAAAGAATGGCGCAGGCCAAATAACCAAAGCTTGCAACCAAATAATCGTTGCATCTCAAATGGTTGGGGTCAGTGAGGCGCTACTTCTAGCAAAGAAGTCAGGGACAGATTTGAATTCTGTCATTTCTGCAATTTCACAGGGTGCAGCTAGTTGTTGGACACTTACAAACCGTGCTCCAGATATGATAAAAGGAGATTTTACCCCTGGGTTTTTCGCAGAATATCAATATAAAGATCTCTGCATCGCAGTAGATTCTGGCAGAGAATTTGGATCTCCAATGCCTCAGACAATGGTGGCACACGAACTATACAAATCTATGGTCGAAAATGGCATGGGAAAAGATGGAAATTCTGGAGTTTTACAAATATTAGAATTACTCGCTGGAACCACCAATAGAACAGATTAGATCTCCTTTATGTTCTTGCTTAACTCCTCACGCAAGAAGTCTCCGAAGAACATAGTTCAAAATACCACCATGTTCGATATATTTCACCGCTGCGGGAGTATTCACTTGGGCTACAACTGAGAATTCTATTTTATTCCCATTTGCATCCTCTGCAATGACTTTTAATTTTTGGCCAACCTCTATTCCAGATTCCAATCCTATTATACTATATTTCTCCGTCCCATCAAGATCCAATGATATCCGCGATTCTCCTTCTTCAAATTGAAGTGGAAGTATCCCCATTCCGACCAAATTATCTCTAAATATTCTTTCATAACTTTCTGCAATTGTCGCACGTATGCCCAATAGATCTGATCCTTTTGCCGCCCAATCCCGACTAGAACCTGCTCCAAATTCTTTTCCTGCAAGGACAATAAGTGGAACTTCTTCTTCTTGATAGTGCATACTCGCATCATACACACTTGAAATTTCTTGGGAAATGAAATCCAACGTGTAACCTCCCTCCGTTCCTGGGACCAATTCATTCTTGATTCTAACATTGGCAAAGGTGCCTCTCACCATCACCTCATGATTCCCTCTGCGCGATCCATACGTGTTAAATTCATATGGTGATAACCCCTGTTCCGAGAGCCAAATGCCAGCAGGAACACTAGATCCAAACGGGCCTGCGGGACTAATGTGATCAGTTGTAATAGTATCTCCTAAAACTAATAAACAACGTGCATTCTTTATGTCTTTAGTCCCTGGTGGTTCTAAAGAAAATTCTTGGAAGAATGGAGGTTCTCGGATATATGTAGATTCCGAATCCCACTCGTAATTCATTCCCTCTGGTGCAGAGAGACCTTCCCATTTTTCATCTCCTAAGAATACCTCTGAATATTTCTCTTGGAACATGGAAGGATTCAAATTCTCTCTCACAGTTTTGTTTATTTCTTCATTACTAGGCCAAATGTCAGCCAAATAAACTGGGTTCCCTTCTCTATCTTTCCCAAGTGGATCTGTCTCTAAATTGATATCCATTCTACCTGCAAGACCATACGCCACAACAAGTGGGGGGCTAGCAAGATAATTTGCTCTAATTTTCGGATGAATTCGTGCTTCAAAATTTCTATTACCACTCAAAACACTTGTTGCCCACAAACCATTCGCATCAATGGCCTCTTCTACACCTTCAAGTAGTGGACCTGCATTTCCGATACACGTTGTACATCCATATCCTACCACATGATAACCTAGCTTTTCGAGCGGTACGAGCAAACCAGATTCTTTCAGATATTCTGTAACAACTTTACTCCCTGGTGCTAGACTAGTTTTAACATGAGGTGGCATTTTAAGACCTAATTCTACAGCCTTTTCAGCCAAAAGTCCGGCCGCTACCATCACCGTTGGATTCGATGTATTTGTACAACTAGTAATCGCACTTACCACCACGCTACCATGCCCGATCGAGGAAGTCCGTCCTCCTTCTAACTCAACTACAATTCTTTTTAATGTATCTTTTTCCCCAATTTCAGATTCAAGTAAATCTTCGAAGTGATTCTTCATCTCGTTCAGTAAAACCCTATCTTGTGGACGTTTTGGCCCGGCAAGGCTAGGTTCTATTGTAGATAAATCAAGTCCCACGACTTTTGTATATTCTGGCTCTTGTTCTCCAAATAATCCCTGCTCTTTTAAGTATGCCTCAACCAATCGAATGTGTTCTTCACCTCTTCCAGTTAACCGAAGATATTCTAGCGTCACTTCGTCCACTGGAAATACACTGATAGTGGCTCCTTGTTCTGGAGCCATATTCGAAATAGTGGCCCTATCTGGGACTGACAATGTCTTAATAGCTGGGCCAAAAAATTCTACAAATTTGTCTACTACTCCTACATCTCTTAGAATTTCTACTATATATAGGACCAAATCTGTCGCTGTAACCCCTTGTGGCAATTCACCCGTCAACCTAACTCCAACAACCTCTGGAAGTTTCATGGTTATGGGCTGTCCGAGCATTGCAGCTTCTGCTTCAATCCCTCCCACTCCCCATCCTACTACTCCAATTCCCCCAATCATAGGGGTGTGACTATCGGTCCCCACAAGCGTATCTGGAAGTAACCACAAATCATTTTCCACTAAACGTGAGTGAACAACTTGACCTAAGTATTCTAGATTCACTTGATGTACAATCCCCGTCCCTGGGGGCACTACGCGAAAACTAGAAAATGCTTGCTGTGCCCATTTAAGCGCACGATACCGTTCCCCATTTCTTTTGTACTCCATCGCAACATTACGTTCGTATGCATCTTTCGACCCAAAGAAATCCACCTGGACACTATGATCAATTACCAAGTCACACGGAACTGCAGGTTCAACGATTGAAGGATCCTTTCCCGCTCTAAGGGCAGCCGATCTAAGCGCTGCTAAATCCACCACAGCAGGTACTCCTGTCAGGTCCTGTAGTATCACTCTAGATGGATTAAATGGGACCTCTACGTCAGGAGTTTCAGGCGCCCACGAAGCCGCATGTTTGACATCTTCGAAAGTTATTATCTCTCCATCTACATTTCTCAAAACAGCTTCAAGAAGAATCCGAATGCTAACTGGAAGTCTATCTAATTTACAAAGACCATCTTGTTCCAATACTTTCAAGGATGCTATCTTATACACATTCCCTTCAAACTCAAAATCCCGTATCGCAGGTGACGAATTTGTTTTTTTCATGGAAGACCCTACGCATAGGTACTTTAAATAAATAGAGAAGTCTCCCTGCCCCTCGCAAAACGAATAATAAATGCAAGAATCAGACCTATCCCTCCCAAAACCAACCCAATTCTCACAAAAGCAATTGAAACCGTCCCACGATAGAGTAAAATCCCCATCAAAAATGGACCTGCTGCCTGGCCAAAACTTTGAGCAGCCATTGCAGTAGAAATAGTACCACCTCTAAGCTCCGGAGGTGAAAACCGCACCATGAGACTTTTTTGAATAGGTGCACTGACACTTGCACCCACTGAGAAAATAACCAACGCAAACATCAACATAGTAAACGAACTAGATGCACCTATCGCTGCCAGTCCCACTCCTGTCGCGAGCAAACTAATGCCTAACAAAATCAATGGATCAAATCTAGCCATCAGGCGACCAGATTGAGCCGCCCCGATAAGCGTTAAAATGCCATAACTTGTAACAATCACTCCTGCTTCGAACGCCCCGTATTGGAATTTTTCTAGAACTAATAATGAAACATATGCAAAAAATGCAAAAGACATCATAAACCGAATGACAAATGAAACGCTCACTGCGGCTATGTCCAACCTAACCATGGATTTGTATAATTTGGATATGTAGATCCCCCTCGCTTCCCGCACAACTTTGATATCTGGTGGTAGTACCCTCCAAGTCCACCAAGCCGCAAAAATAGCAACAAAATATAGGATAAATGGGGCTCTCCATGAAACTATCAATAGGCCACTTGCGGCCAATGGGGCTACAAGTGCTACAGATTGCATTCCCACTATCCGGACGCCTTGGGCTGTAGCTTCCCGAGTACCTGCGTAGTAATCCCCTATCATCGCCACACTAACTGGTATTAATGCAGCAAAACCTACCCCTTGTATCACCCGCAAAACAAGAACGGTGGAAAAATCATTTACCAATCCGATGGCACCTCCTGCAATACCAAAAACAATAAATCCAAACGCTATGACATGGCGCCGACCAATTCTGTCTGATAGCATCCCCATCAATGGAACAAGAATTATGGAAGGTACTGTATATGCAGTTATGAGTTCTCCAGCTCTCACTAGTGGTATCTCAAATATCAGAGTCATTTCTGTCGCGATGGGACTTACAATATATACACCTGCCATTCCAACAGCAGCAGCAAGCATGACAACCTGCATTTCTTTATCCAAAATCACCGTGCCACCCTTCCCAAATATTAATTCTAACCAATTCTCCAACGTTTTGCTCATGCTATCTTATCAGCAGGATAAGCATTTACCGTAGCGGCTTTCTCCACCGCAGTGTATTTCTGGATATGGAAGGTCACCTATCCAACGGCGTCGTAGTTGTAGGCGAAGACGCAAAACAACGTTTCCACGATTCAAGAGGATATGGTGTTCCAAAAAAAGACAACGAAATTGAACTCGATCCAGTCGAAGCTGCACATCTTTTACTTCGCAGAGATCTCAACACTGTTGATGGAATGGATTTTATACAATTTGTATCGGCACAGAAACCAGATTTTTCTGCACACTTTTCCACATATCTAGATCTCCGGTTTAGGGGATTTCATCTAACACCTGCTAGCACTTCAAACAATATTTCTAGTGCTAACATAGACTTCATAGTCTATGAACGGGGAACCAAACCCCCTGAAGGGGTTATTAAATACGAGTTACGTGTCATCGGGGAGCGTTCCACTATCCCCGAAAATGAACTTGTCGGAGAGTGCGCTCTTGCAATTGTGGATGAAGAAGGAGAATTAACATATTTCAACACAACCGAAATTAATCCAAATGGAAAAAAACAATTCCTTCCTCCCCCTTCTCATGGAATACTACTAACCGATAAAGTATTACTCCAAAATCCCGACCCCATTTTTCACAAAGACGGATTTTTTGGGCAACACATACCCAATACTCCTCATATACAACTCTCTCTAGTCGAAGCTGTTTATTTGTGTAATTGTGGATCGTTATCTATAGATGGAGATGTATTGAGCCAAGGACGAAACATAGAAGGCGATCTATTCGACCACAGGCTATCTGTCTACACGGCTTTACGCGAGCGCGGATTGATACCCAAAACAGGATTTAAATTTGGATTCGACTTTCGAGTTTACCAAGATTTCAATACTGATGAAAACATGTTTCATTCTGAGTATCTAGTCAAAGTTGTCAAAAGTGGACATATTTTTTCAACTAAAGAACTATCCCTAAATGTTCGCCTTGCAGCAGGTGTTAGAAAACGAACACTTTTTGCAATTGTAGATGGGAGTAGTAATATCCGATGGGTCTTGGTGGAAAGGGTGACACCATGAATAACAAATCTAGTAAGGACAACAAGCACATTTCTATTGACCCTTGGGGGTCATCAACCATCGAAGATTACAATGATCTATTCACCCAGTTTGGAATCTCAAAATTCGAGCATTTTCTTCCTAATATTTCCCACCCCCATTATCTAATGCGCCGCGGAATAATATTTGGCCACCGTGGGTATCAATCCATCCTCGAAGCAATAAATTCCAAAAGCCCGTTTTCAGTTCTTTCAGGTTTCATGCCAACCGGAGATCCTCATATTGGCCACAAAATGGTTTTCGATGAAATCGTTTGGCATCAAAAACAAGGAGCAAAAGCCTATGGAATAATAGCCGACCTCGAAGCACACGCAGCTAGAAAATTGAGCTGGAGTGAAATAGATGGCCACGCTAGAAATTATGTTTTAGCTCTCTTGGCATCCGATTTCAATTTAGAAACCGGAGAGATTTACCGACAATCTGAAAATAGACAGGTTAGGGACTTGGCGTTTGAACTTGGAATCGAAACTAATTTTTCTGAGATGCAATCCATCTATGGTTTTTCTGGTAACACAGAACTGTCTCACATACAAAGTGTATTGATACAATCCGCTGATATCCTTTATCCTCAACTCGGCCACCCACAACCCACTATCATACCCGTAGGTCCCGATCAAGATCCTCACATAAGACTAACCAGAGATCTAGCGTCCCGTTTGCGTTTATTTTCCATCACAGAAGCATACGCAAGTTTCGAGGCAGATCCAATGGAACTCGAATATCTTGAAACAGCATTTGATAAGTTATCTCCTACGAAAACCCCACTCCATTGCAATGACGTAGCAGATTGGATTGCGAACGAAAACAAGCCAAGTGAAGTTCTCACCACCATAACCAATAAACTTAAAGAGGCCTCCAAAGAGGAATTTTATCCCCGCGTCAGAGTAATTAATCACCGTGCCACTTCCGACCTCTTCAAAAAGTTAGAATCTAGAATATCTGAGAATAAACAAATATACAAACAACACATAGACGTCTTCGACGCCTCTTACGACGAGATCGACAACATGGTGAGGAAATTTGAGATCGAACACGGTGGATATGGGTTCTACCCACCTCTATCTTTATATCACCGATTCATGAGTGGTCTTACCGGGGGCAAAATGTCTTCTTCTATTCCTGATAGCCATATCAGTTTGTTTGAAGACCCCGAAAGTGGATATCAAAAAGTAAAACAATCTACAACTGGCGGGAGAGAATCCGCGAAACTTCAACGTGAGTTGGGAGGTGAAGCCGACAAGTGCCCTGTCTACGAACTATATGCCTATCTCTTGACGCAAGACGACGATTCTTACGCGCAACGAGTCTACGAAGAATGCACAAATGGAACTCGACTTTGTGGAGAGTGTAAAGAAGAAGCAGCAAATCTAATGCGAGAATTCTTAAAGGATTATCAACAAAAAATAAAAGAAGTTGAACCATTATTGGACAAATTAAATTTTAACATCTCTAATCCCGAGGAAAGCTCTTAAATGACGATCAAACTCCCACAAAACCAAAAAATAGTCTTCGAAACAATAAGTCCCACTGAAGAGAAAACGTTCGATCAAATCTCCGAAGAAACCAATCTCAAATTCGAATACATATCAGGTGCTTCATTCGCATTAGAAGAACAAGGATTAATCTCAATAACCACTCATTCCATTTCTGAATTCTCACTCACGGACGAAGGATCTCATTACTTACAACACTCTTTACCCGAACTACGACTTTACGAGGCCGTACGATTACTGGGTGAACTTGGAACCAAATTTGATCTGTCCCAAGCCATTGATCAATCTTCTCTCGATAAAAATGAAGTCAGTGTGGCACTATCAAATTATGCCAGAAAAGATTATGGCACAATCAATCAAGGAAAAATAGTATCTTCTCGTGACTTTGACACTCAATCAGATCCCGAACAAGTTGCTCTTACATCCATTAATCAGGGCACAGAAATTGACCAATCAGTAATAGCAAGACTCGAATCGCGGGGGTTGATAAACATCAACCAACTCACGAAACGATCTATAATTTTAACTAAAAAAGGAGCCTCAGAGCGCAAAAAAGGCGTGCAAATATCTGAAAGCATAACTAGCCTTACGCCTCAGATGCTGTCCCAAGGCAATTGGGAACACCTAGAATATGCAACATATAACGTCGAGGCCGAAGCAGCACCTTACATAGGAGGACGAGTACACCTCCTTCGTGAAACCGCCGAGAAAGTCAAAGACACACTAGTCGGCATGGGGTTCCAAGAAATGGAAGGTCCTCATGTCGACTCAGAATTTTGGATCAATGATTGTTTGTTCATGCCGCAAGACCACCCCGCAAGAACTCATTGGGATCAATTTGCACTTTCTGTATCCCCTGCACAAAATTTACCTCCCGATCTAGTCAAAAAAGTACAAAGCGCTCACCTCGATGGCGTTGGAACTGATGGAGACGGTTACCATTCCCCTTGGTCGGAAGCTGTTGCACTTAGAGTCGGTCTCCGTGGCCATACAACTTCTCTATCCATGCGATATCTCTCAGGACAAGCAATAGGTCCTCTCGAACCCCCTCAAAGATTTTTCTCTGTGGAAAAAGTCTACAGAAACGACACGTTAGATCCTACTCATTTACTTGAATTTTTCCAAATTGAAGGGTGGGTCATGGCAGAAAATTTATCGGTTAGGGATCTTATGGGCACTTTCACAGAATTTTACCGCCAATTTGGAATAACCAATCTCAAATTTAAACCCCATTACAATCCCTACACCGAACCAAGCTTCGAACTTTTTGGAGAACACCCTCGAACAGGAAAACTGATCGAAATAGGGAACTCCGGTCTTTTCCGAGACGAGGTCTTACGTCCCCTCGGAATTACCTGTGACGTCATGGCATGGGGGTTAGCCCTCGAGCGACTCCTAATGCTAATGTATGGCTTCGAAGATATACGAGATGTTCACGGAACCCTCTGTGATTTACAATTATTACGATCCACGGGGGTATCTTACTAATGCCCGTTGTAATTCTCCACCCAAATCTTTTAAGAAAAATGACTGGTGTGGATGCTACTAATGAAAAATTAAAAGAAGATCTATTTAATTTGGGTCTTGAATTCAATGGGGAAGACGAAGATGGAAATTTCCAATTAGAGTTCGCACCTGACAGATTAGATCGGCTCTCCATTGAAGGAATTGCACGATCTTTGAGATATTACTATGGTCAAGATCGGGGAGTTTTCATTCCCCAGCTCAATCCCCCCAATTGGACCATTTTCCTACGCCATCCCATTCCCCACAAACGCCCCTATGTCACTGGTGCCATCGTTCGTGGAATCAAACTAGATGATTCTATTTTGAAATCTCTTATCCAATTACAAGAGAAGCTTCACGACACAATCGGTAGGGATAGAGCAAAAGGATCTATTGGTATACACGATCTTTCTATGATCAAAACCACTGAAACCTTAGATGGGATGTCTTCTATCTCGTATAGAGGAACTGTTCCTTCAGAACCATCTTTTGTCCCTCTAGGACTCAAAGAAGAATTAACCCCTGAGCAGGTACTTGAATCTCACCCAACTGGCAAAAAGTACACAAAACTTGTAGATGGCGATCAACAATTCCCCGCCTTTTTTGATGATCTTGGATTATTCTCATTACCCCCCATAATCAACAGTGCTCGCACCGAAGTAACCATTGATTCTAGAGATTTACTTATTGAACTGACTGGCACCGACCAATGGACCATCGACCGAATGCTTAACATTATTTGTTATGCTTTAGAAGCCCACGGGGCAACTCTCGAGGAAATCAATATCCAAACGCCTGATAGCACAGTCCGGAAACCAGATTTCTCTCTTGATACTAAAAACGTTGATCATGCTAGGATAGAACAAGTTCTCGGCACCCGCCTTTCTCCCAATGATGTAATTGACCTACTCGAACGTTCTGGATTAGATGGCAAAACCATCGTACCCCCCTATCGAGGCGAGATCCCCCATCAAGAATCTCAATATAGAGTCACTATACCCCCATACCGAGTTGATGTTCTTCACCCCCTTGACATAATTGATGATATCGGTAGGACTCATGGTTTCCATAAACTCAAACCACGTTATCCTGCGGTAGCAACGATAGGAGGGAGAACTGCAAATTCAAGTTTAGAACGAGCTATACGGCAGGTCCTAATTGGGATCGGATTTGAAGATTTACTTAATTTCAATTTAACAAACAAAACTGAGAATTTCTCTAAAATGAAATTGAAAGACGGCATAGAGGCATATGGATCTCACGATCCAGTTGAGATACTTGAACCCTATTCTGCAGAGTACACAATCATCCGGACATGGGTACTTCCTTCACTTTTAATGGTACTAGAAAACAACACTCACCGTGCGTATCCCCAAAATCTAATTGAGATCGGGTTCACAGCAAAAGTAGACCCTACGAAGGACACGAGGGTGGGAGAAAATTACGCCATAGCAGCTACTATCACACATTCTCAAGCCTCTTACGAAGAATCCAAATCAAAATTACAAGTCCTTTGTCAAAGATTCAATAAAAGACTCGAAACTCTTCCTATCTCTCACCCCACTTTCATCGAGGGCAGGACTGCCTCTATCGTCATCGATGGAGAACCTAAAGGAATTCTTGGAGAAATACACCCCGAGGTCCTCAATCTACATGGGATCGAACTCCCCGTTTCAGCGTTTGAGTTACCACTCAATTCTTTCATTTAATCCTCTCAATTAACCCCTCAAAACCCCATTTTAGCGTAATATTTTGACTTTTGCGTCAAAAAAACCAAAAAACACCTCCTTACAAGGCCTACTATATAAAGATGTGGTCGATCCGTGGCCAGATTTTCCGATATATTTATAACCTGCCCTCTTCATCGTCCTCATGGTGGAATCAAACCATGGTACGTGAAGATGGAAAG
>Ga0208879_1003745_pt1 | contig 12219 bp, 6 predicted proteins | sample Knorr_S15_td_Bot_FD_185605 | JGI IMG/M metagenome (GOLD analysis project Ga0208879, IMG submission 185605) | Marine microbial communities from Southern Atlantic Ocean transect - Knorr_S15_td_Bottom_ad_5009_LV_A (SPAdes) (version 2) | ecosystem: Environmental > Aquatic > Marine > Oceanic | place...
TGCAAATGACGTCATAATATGACGTCCGGGTTTAGTACTCATATACTTTGTTTCTTGCAGATAATCGTGCTGAGGCAGGATTTGAGCATTTATAGGGCGAATCTCCGGTGATGTCTCGATCAGGTCAGTCCTCATCGCAGGTATTCACAGCAGGGACTGGCTTTCCTCGGCTGGAGTATGTGATTCAGTATCACGCTTGTAGAGAATACCCATCACCGTCAGATAGCCGGCCCAGGTGAAGAATTCCAACATTGTCGGGTTACCATTCCACCCCAGCATCGCCCGCAGGGTTCCACCGACCAATCCCTTATCGTGCAGAATCGGAGCCTCTCCTGTACCGTCCCACTGTGGATTGACATTCCAGAACTCGTCATCATAGACCGGTATCAGTCCGACTTCTTCCTCCTGTAGTTCATGGACTCCATGTGCGGCCAGTCCGGCACCGACGAAGATGAGCAGTACGGTTGTGATGGTGAATAATCTCTTGATGTCTATTCGCACCCCCTTGGAAAGCATCAGCCAGCCGAGCATCACCGCGGCGGAAATGCCGATTATCAAGCCGAGAATCGCCCAAGAGGTCTCGGTTCCCGCTGACATGAAGAGCACGGTTTCCGAACCTTCACGCCATACCGATAAGAAGGCGATGGCCGAGAGTGCCTTTGCACCCTTTTCCTGGTCCGAGATTGCACCCTCGGCAATTCTTTCCAACTCTTCCTTCGAATGGTGCTTGATCAAATGGAATACCACGACTGCAATCAGGGCTGCAGAAGCGAGCATCAACACTCCTTCAAACCAAGCCTCATTGTCTTCAAAACTGCCGATTACCAATTTGAACAATATCGCGGTGATGATGCTGGCGACGACACCGGCCCCAACTCCCTTCCAGATATTTTTCATCATTTCCGGGCGTCCGGATTTTTTGAGAATCAATATGAAAACCACAACGATGATTGTCGCTTCCATCGCTTCTCTGAAGCCAATCAATCCACCTGCCCACACATCTGCCAGCATAAGGCCGGCGGCGGTGGATTTCCATATAAGGTTTAGGTTGCCCTAAACCATTGTTAAAGGTGACACTGCGGGACAGTGATAGATAATTTGGGGATAATTTTCAGCCATTTTTAGGGCACCCGAAAAATTTGCTGTACCGATTGTTTTTCAAAACACAGCCAACCTTGGTTCCAAACTCGACCATCGTCGAGCAACTTGGTGCAGGGGGCAGGATTCGAACCTGCGAAGTCCTTGACAGCGGATCTTGAGCCCGCCCCCTTTGACCGCTCGGGAACCCCTGCGTAAGCGGGCGTGGCCCCCGGTATGTTTGATACTTACTCTTGCTCAAAATCCTCGTAGTCGTCAAACTCCTTATCCTCATCATATTCCCCGTGCAGCGAATTCCGACCGCGGACGATGATTATTATTGCGGCGAAGATAAACAACATCGCCAGCCCGGCGCCGGCCGCTGAGGCGGCGCTGAAGGAATCACTCACCGGTGTGGATACCACCACCTCGAGACTGAAGTTCTCACTCTGTCCGGTTTGATTTAGCACTACCATGACCTGATGTTGACCGAGAGCCTCGGGGAGATATTCCAAGCGGAATTCAGCCACTCCCTGGGGTAATAATTCAACCGTGGTAGAATCGACCAGCACCCCATTGATGTATAGGGTGAGGGTAGCATTTCCACGGCCATCCCCAAGATTGCTGATTGAGGAAAGCACCACGATGGCATGACCGATCTCCACCTCATCAATTTGAGCCAAGGGCTCCAGAAAGAGAGTGAAGGTGGGGGCGATGAAGGCTGGATATATCGGCGATTCTTCAGTGCCACCACCCTTCAGGAGATTGCCAGCATAGTCGGCACCTACCACCCACAGACGAATGGTGTCGGTATTGAGAGGAGTATTCCCCAACCCACCCCCAACTCCGGGTTGTGAGGAAGGCGGAGTGAGATTCAAGATGGCCTGATAATTCCAATCACCACCACTGTGTGAAGCCAACTCGGCCTGCTCTGAACCGGCATATCTGGTCTGGCCATCGGCGTTGATGAAGGCGAAGTGAACTACGACCGATTCGGGATTCATCTGATTTGCTTCGGCGATATCGAAGGTCACCGGGAGGTAATCCATTCGCTCGATATGCACGCTGTACAGATTTGGTGGGATGACTAGGCGCGGGGCGTAATTGTCGAAGACGACCGAATATGATTCACCGGTGGTGTGGAATATGTGTGGGGTGTTATTTCCCAGCGCCAGCGGCTCGACGTGCAGGGTCGCGGCCAAATTCGGAAAATCATCGTAGTACAATTCCATCGCCGCATAGCCCAACTCACCATCACCGGCATACAATCCGGTTGCCGTCGACTGGTTTATCCCCCCGGCAGCCCGTATCTGAAAACCGTATTCGATGTCCAGGGGCAGGTCGGTACCGGTGTGGACGACCAGCACTCCCACAGTAATCATATCATCACTGCTGATGTAGAATGTATCGCCGATTAGCCGTCCGAATGGCGCGCTCAGGTCATTCATCTCGACCACGACTATTTCGACGTCGCCATTGTATTGCCAAGCAAATGGGGTCATCGCCCCATATCCCAACCCGAGGTCTTGACCGAGGTCGAACACCGCGAAGGAAGGTATCGATGCTGACTGGCCGAAGGCACTGCTGTTGAGCCAGGGAAGTATGAAACTAATTTCAATCTGCCAACGACCGACAGATATCTCCTCATATCCGACGCTGACACTGCCGTCGACAAAACACTCGAGTGAATAATCGATCACCCCCGACCATGGATACCAGATGATGGCGCAGTCTTCCCCATCGTAGTCACCGGTGATATCGAGAACCAATTTATCGAGACTGGCCAAACCATCCTCCTCTTCGAGAATGACGCTGAAGGTATGCTCGTGACCGCCCAGCAATTGCCCGTTGACGAGGTCGAAAGCGAGTGAGCCGCTCGCGATTTCCGCCACCGTATCCCGGGTTATCCTAACCGTCGCCAAATCTCCCTCTCCAACCCCCACACCAGCACCTGAGCCGACCCCTAGTCCGGGCGCACCGCCGGTGGTGAGCGGATTTCCGGCGAGGTCATCACCATCCAGCCACAGGCTCACTTCACCCCAAGAGGTGCCTTCGGGAATTGCCGCCGAGACATCAATCAAAGGGAAATCAACAATCTGGTTGAGTGAGTTCAGCGATAATTGTTCGCTCAGCACACGGTATTCTTCGCCTTGTGCATTGCCGTCCGTGTTGGCGTCATCGACCCCTTCGACCCAATAGTGCAGGTTGAGAGTCTCACCTTGGCGGACATCGTCGCTAACCTCGATGGAGAGAGCCAACATATTGCCCTCATACCACACATGGCCATCGGCGGGCTGGCGCATTCCCGGGGGGATGGTGTACAGGGTTCCCAGAGTCGGACCTTGGGAATCAAAGATGAATCGGGGATACTTGGCCTCCGGGGTCTCATCGCTGACCCCATTAGCCGACTCGTCGGCTGAAAACTCGAGAGAAGTCACGACCTTCATCTCACTTCCACTTGAGATATCCTCTCCGCTGGGAATGGTCAAATTGGCCGACCAATGCCCACCTGTGGTCGCGACCTCAACATAGGTTGCCACACCTCCCATTCCATCTTGCCCATCCTGCAATGACAGGTTGAGGGTGAACATCTCATCGGGAGCGGCGATATCGGGTGAGCCTTGGAAGCGGACGAAGCCGCTGAGCGAAATATTGCTATCGGCCTGCAATGACCACGGGTAGAGGGAATTTGATTCATCGGCGATATCGTGACCGAACTGGTCGGCTACGATCAGGTCGGTCACCTCAAGGTCGACCTCGAGGGCTGGGCCGGCTGAGCCACCGGTGCTGACCACGGTCGGCCCGAGCGGTGAGGAATCATCATTGGAGGACTCCAGCATCCACCACAACCGCGCTTGGTCACCCCAGTCCCGCGACGGGGTGATTCGCCAATATATTCGGCGGATATTTTCAGTGAACCCGGCATTCCAATCAGCGGTATCGAGTGACATCAATTCCGCCCCGCGCTCAACTTCTAGGGTTGCCTGAGGAGTGGAGGTGTTTCTCACCACAAATACCACCTCGGCTGTATCAAGGTCGCGGCTTGTACCGATGCTCAGGCGGATGGTGTCAATCACCCCCTCAAAATTGTGCAAACTGTAGGTCTCAATCGTGAACGAACTGCCATCGGGATAGATGGTTGAGGGAGGAGGAATATAGAAAACATCAGTGAATAGTCGCTGCCATTCAATCATTCCGCCGACGATGAAACCGCCGCTCTCAGCCCTCAGGTCAACCGGTACGATGAACTCTCCAGTGCTTTGGTTGACAGATAGACCAGCAGAAATATTGGCGAGGAAATCTGCCGCCAATGGAATCGTGAAAAGGTGGTTGAAAGGTACCGCCTTGTCGTACAGGGTGATGCTGGTATCGGCACTTACGGCAAACTGAAGGATGGTCGGCTGGCCCGGGATGATATCGAGCAAGGGGACGACCACATTATCGTTTGAGCCGACAACCTGAGTGCTCCATGACCCACGTGAAATCGTGGTGATTGTAGTTGATTCGGTGATGATACCCAAGCGGGCAAAACCATCGTACGCCTGAGAATAATTATGGTAACCCAAGTTCTTGGAATAGCTCACCCCATAGATGGCGTAGAATTGAAGATTGTTGATGCCATTTACATCGGTAGCGATACCAAAGGGCCCAGAATGTGCCCATTCGTCACTGCCATCTCCCTTTAGGTCGACCGCGGGATTAACGGCAATATCGCTGTACTCGACCTCGACCCGGAGGTCTTTGACCCAGCCATTATGCAGTAGGTCGATGGTTATCTTCAGGTCTTGGATATCGCGTAGGTACAAGCCGTTAACCAGGCTGGAGGTAGGTTGTTGAATCAGGGTCGCGAGATAAGCGGTGCTAGGACTGGCTTGTGAATTGAGGGAGAGGTAGACATTTTCACAATCACACCAGATACTGATACTGCGGGCCGGTCGATGAATTGAGATTCCTGCAGTCATCTTTCCGCTCGAATTTACACTGACATATGCGCTGGAGTCGGAATCCCAGAGCACTGGTAAGGTTGCTGAAGACTCCCATCCGGACGAATCCAGCACCGGGGTGGTCAGATAGAGATTCGCCCCGACGTGAAGGTTCTGCAACACCGGGGTACGCAGAGCGTCGGTGGTCGCCAGATGCAGGCGAAGGTGAATCGTCGGGTGTTGGTCGGGGCGAATTCCCCTCAGGTCGAGCGGTAAATCACGGCCTGTATAACCAATAATCGGGGTGCCAGAAGAATCGAGAACCGTGGCACTGACCGATGTCTCAGGAGGAATTTGGCCGCCGATGGCGGCACTACCATAGCCACTCGGCCCAACCTTTATCGGCGGCGACACCCATTTCCCCGACGGCTCAAACCAATCGACTTCGACACCTACATTATCGATATACCAACCTGCGCCTTCCAAGTAAGTATCAGAGAAGAAGGTGAAGCGGAAGCGAACATTCTGCCCAGACCACGCCGATAGGTTACCCTGCTTGGTCACCCACGGTTGAACATTACAGCCGGCCGAGTTGCTCGAGCCGTCAAATATCATCAGGTTGTACAACGGCGAGAACGGATTGACGGTAGAGCGGGTATCATAGAAATCGGGCTCCTGTTGGGCGAACGGAGCCCAGGATAGTCCAGCATCATCGGAGATGAAAATCGTCCCCCCATCCCAGTTGGCCTCGGTGCAGACCCAGTTGTCGAATACCAATCGAGCACTGGCATTGACGGGTATCGACCAATCCTTGGTCTCGAGGTGGGTCAGGGTATTTGCCGCGTATTTGCCGTTCAGTACCAGGCCGGCCCCGTTGCCGTTATTGGGAAAGCCACCCGGGCCCCAACCACTGCCGTTATTGGTCGTCCCAATCTCCCAAGGACTGCCTCGTTCATGGTTGAGGTGCCAGCCGCGGGCGAACTCAATGGTCGACTCAAAACCGTAGATGACGGTGCTGTTGCCGTTATGGCCATAGTTGGTCAGATGTTGCCACTGTTCATTTGCACCGGCCGCCACACCGATTTCGACGCTGTCGTTGGTGGAGAAGTTATCGAGCAGAATATTCACCTTGCCGGCGCTTGAATTAGCATGCAGTATCACATCATCGACCATCACCCCCTCCCAGCCGTTGATACTGGCACCGTAGCCGAGCGAGTAATCGGTCTCGACCCGGAAGCGCAACCACACCTTCGACTGATTCTGGAAAATCGTCGGCAGAGGCATCGTGATATCGACCCAGCCGCCGGTCTCGTCGGCATAGGCGATGCCGTTGACTATCAGGCCGATGCCGGGAATTCCCGGCGGCAGGGAAATCTCATACCAGGTCTGGTTATCATTGCTGGCCTCAACGAAGAGGTTGTCGTTCCACCCCCCTTCAAGATCCCAATCGAGCGAAGCGGTGATCTCCATCGGCACGGTCAGATTGGTGGTTGAGAAATTGAAAACTATCCACGCATCGGCATCATTGGCATAGACGCCGTTCAGATTCCCGTGAAACCAACAGGCGAGCGGCTCACCTTCATTTTCCAAGGTCAGGTTATCGATGAACCAGCCTGGCCCGGTTGTGATGGCATTGGCGTCAGTCCAGATGACGAAGCGCAAACGGAGGTGCTCAGCACTGTGAATACCGTTCAAGCCATCCAGGGCAAAGGTGGCATTTTTCCAACCACTGGCGCTGGCATTTGCGAAACCGGTCAATTGCGGTGAGGCAGTGGGTAGGTCATCCGGGTAACCTCCTTCGGGATTGAGAACCTTCCACTGACCACCATCCAAGGAATACTCCATCCACCCCCCACCCTCATCGAGGTGTATCCAGTAGTCGAATTGGGCACTGTAATTGCGAATCACATTGGGAAGTCTGACCTGAGGCCCCTCAAGCCAGGCGTAAGCCCCGGGCGGTACCCGACTCGAAGAATATCCCAGAGTTGAGACCACCATCCCCCCCTCGGTCGAAAAGGCAGGAATCGTACCCCCCCAAGATGAGTTGAACAGACCGGTATCATCGCCGACCGTCACATTGGTACCCGACAGATTGAGGTCGCTGGGTGACCACAGCAGGGAATCCGGCCCCGCCGGTAACCAATCGAGGAAGGTCGTCTCCAAGGTGGTGAAATCCTCGTAGGAGCCGACCGATTGGTCTTGTGCCAATGAGAGCGCCCCCTCAAACCTTAACGATGTCGTCAACAAATCTTGCCCGGAGGTGAAATTTGATTCGCCTCCAGCTGACCAACCGGTGCCGTTGCCGCCGGGTTGGTCCCAATCTGTCGATAGGTTGAGCCAGCCAGCGGTAATCGTGCCGTTGGTGGGCAGGGTGAAGCCGGTGGTGGAGATTTCAACCGCACCTCCCGGGTTCGCCGGCCGAGGATGGGTCTGGCCTTCCCACGGGGTCGATTCGCCGCCGACCGCACCTCCCGGGTTCGCCGGCCGAGGATGGGTCTGGCCTTCCCAAGGGGTCGATTCGCCGCCGACAAGCGGCATGACCGGGGTCAAAATCATCATCAGGGTTAGAAGTGCCGCCAGACGTTTTTGTCGAACCACCACCGCTCCCTCGCATTGTTCAGTGGTAGCGCTGGATATTAACAACCCGCCAAGGCCGTCTATTGTGAATCGGCTTTCGCTAGGAGAAACCATGTGAGCATTCATAGAGCCCCGTAGCCGCAATGCCATTGAGCGACATGGTCGGGCGGGAAGAGTTACCTGTGATGGGCGACAAGCGCGCCCGAAAGGTCGAAGACCAACTCTATTCCCTCCAGCGTCAGCAGTTGGAGAGGAACCATCCAATGCCGATGCCCATATCCGAATTTTGGCAGGAAGTAAGCAATCTGCTCAACCATATCGAGACCAATCTCAATGAAATCGTGCGCGGTGAAGGGCATTCATCGGCGGCCATCGCCGCCAGCCGGCGACAAGCAAATGTGCGCCGGGCGATGGCCGACCTTTCCCGCAAGCGGCTGGTGACACTATTGCATCACGCGGTCACTGCCGAACTTCGCAGTAGTGTCAATGGCGATGGAAGCCGGCCTCTAGCGCCTTTGGATTGGTCGCGTTACGACCCGATGGAGCGAGAATTCTACGATGGGCTTGGGCAATTGCTGAGCAGATTCAAGCGTAATATCGGTTGGGAAGAGATGATTCAAGGGGTCGGTGAAATGTACACCATCCCGGTCCTGGCCGTGGGTACAAAGCAATTGGACGACTTCGTCGAGCAGGCTGGCGGACTGACCGGACAAGGGGCGCCGCCGGTCGAGTTGGAGGAGCGATATGAGGAAGAATATCGGGAGCCTGAATTCGATGAGGAGGAACTGATCGCCCAGATCGAGGCCTTTCCCGAGATGATGGAGCAGGCCAACCAACCTATTCCAGAAACCCAGGCAGTGCCGGGAACCGAGGAGATCTCAGTCTGGGATTTAGCCCCAGCCGAGGCCCAACCTACCATCGTGCTCGATAATCTAATCGAGAGTTCAACCGAGCCGGCGGCAACCGCCAAAGCCGAACAACCGAGCCGGCGGCAACCACCAAAGCCGAATCGACAGCCCCGAATGTCCTGACCCGAATTCGAATCCTCGTCAGCCAAGAAGATGAGATCTTGACCGAGGATGGTGCTGGATTGAAACTCTCAGAAGGTGATATCCACGTGTTGGATGCAAACATGGCGACCTACCTCGTCGATGCCGGGGTCGCTGAAGTCGCCGCATTGTAGAGGGTAACCGGAAACACCTTCGCGCTGCAACTTGAAATACGCGCTTATAGCGTAGCGAATTATTTGCATCGACACCAAGGTCCCGAATACTTGGACCCACCCAGCATAGAAAAATTCAGAGAGAAAAATTCGCATGAACAGTAAAGTTCCGAATACTTCAATACTTCAGCCCCTTACAACCTTGGAAAGCCGCAACGTGAAAAACACGATAAGAGCGTAGCGAATAGATTTGTCGCCAAAAGCGACATGGTGTAGCGAGGCCACGTTACGGCTTTCAGTTGACTGTCCGCATACTGAGTTCAATACTGACGGTGTCAGGGATGGATATCCTCGCAATGCTCCTTAGTGCAGTCTGGTCCTTGGCGGTGTTGATCTTCATTTCCAGCAGACGCTTGTGAATACGCATCTCCCAGTGGTCGTAGGTCTCGTTGCCCTCACCGGAAGGTGCCTTGCGGCACGGGACTATCAGACGGCGAGTAGGTAGTGGTATCGGGCCGCGCAGTTCAACTCCACCGCTATCGCAGATGGCCTTGATCTGGTCACTGACGAAATCAATATCGCGGTGATTCTCACCAGTCAATTTGATGACGGTGACTCCAGCCATTGATTCACGTTCCCTACTTTCCTATATCAAAGTTAATTCTCAGGGACTCACTTCTTATCAATCTTGATGCAAACACCAGCTGCTACGGTCTTGCCCATGTCACGAATGGCGAAGCGGGAAAGTTCGGGGAACTTGTCCATCTGCTCGATTGCCAGTGGCTTAGTCGGTTGGAAGCGAACCAATCCTGCATCACCGGTCTTCATGAAACTGGGGCTGGCCTCCTTACCGGCCTTGTTCTGCTTCTCGAGAAGTTCGAGGAAGCGGCAAGCAACTTGAGCGGTGTGGCAGTGGAATACTGGAGTGTAGCCGACGGAAACCGCCTTCGGTATGTCCATCAGTTGGATTTGTCCGACGAAGGATTCATCGTGGCGAACAAAATTTGGCTCGTTGTCGGTATATCCAGCAACGTCACCACGACGGATGTCGGTGGAGGAAAGTCCACGGACGTTGAAACCAACGTTGTCTCCAGGCCCGGCCTTGGGCACCGTGGTGTGATGCATCTCGATACTCTTTACCTCGCCACTCTCCTGACTTGGATTGAAGACGATGGTCTTTCCAGCATGAAGGACGCCGGTCTCGATCTTGCCTACCGGCACGGTACCGATTCCGGCGATCTTGTATACGTCTTGGATTGGCATTCGTAGTGGTTTGTCGATTGGCTTGGGTGGCATCTGAATCTGGTCGATCGCCTCAAACAGGGTTGGGCCACTATACCATGACATCTTATCCGACTTGTTGCAGATGTTATCACCCTCAATGGCGGAGGCGGGAATCATCGGCACGTCATCTGGTCTGAAACCAGCCATCTTCAGCAGGTCGCTGACCTGATTACAGGCTTCCTTGTACTTGTCCTCAGACCAGTCGACACCGGAGATATCCATCTTGTTGACCAGAACGATGAGTTGCTTGACGCCGAGAACACGAGCCAGAAAAGCGTGCTCCTTGGTCTGGGCGTTGACGCCATCGTTAGCCGCACAGAGTAGTACTGCGGCATCGGCTTGGCTGGTACCAGTGATCATGTTCTTGACGAAATCACGGTGGCCAGGAGCATCGATAACAGTCCAGTAATAGTTAGGGGTGAAGAATTCCTTGTGCGCCACGTCGATGGTGATACCACGCTCGCGCTCTTCCTTCAACCCGTCCATGACGTAAGCGAAACCGAATCCGGCCTTGCCGCGCTCCGCCGCTTCCTTCTCAAACTTCTCGATAACGTGCGCTTCGATATGACCGCTATCCAGCATCATTCGCCCTACTGTGGTCGATTTCCCGTGGTCGACGTGACCGATGAATACTATGTTCAGGTGCGGTTTGCTCTTGTCTTCCCATTGTGAACCCATGGTATATACTCCAATTATCGACCCGGCGACAGCCATCCCCTATTTCAACGCGCCGGTATTAATCCGCGTTGCGCCAATTCCTCGAAGGGGGAGAGGTGAGCCGTTTCTCTGGTCATGAAATAATGTTCTATTTCAATTCTATCACATTACCAAGCACTCTCACAATATTGCCCAGTAATCGAAAAGGAGAAGTATGTCGATGCAGACTTCAACACCATGCCTGCACGAGGAGGTGTCACTCGTATCGCCGGTGCAGGCGGATTTTGGGGTGACCAGGTGATGGCACCGATTACCCTGATGGAAGGGGCTGATATCGATTATCTGACGATGGATTATCTCTCCGAAGTCACGATGTCGATAATGCACAAACAGAAGGCGCGCGATAAAACCTCGGGCTGGGCCACCGACCTGTTCGATTGGCTCGAAGCCGGAGGCTTGGAATTGCTCAAGAAAAAGAACACAAAATTGGTCACCAATGCCGGGGGAGCGAACCCGGGTGCCTGCGCCGAGGCAGTGCTCGGGCTGGCGTGTGCACTGGGATGGGTCGATTGCCAGATAGCGATTGTGGTGGGGGATGATATTCATCCACGAATCGAGCATATGAACGCCGATGGGATTCTTACCGATTTATCGGGTAAATCGGTGGATGAAGCCCTGACGGCAAAATTGATTTCTGCCCATGCCTACATCGGTGCAGGCCCTATCGCCAGAGCGCTCGAGCAGGGTGCAGATATCGTGCTCAGCGGGCGGGTCGCGGATGCCAGCCTCATCGTCGGTTCGATGTTACATGCCGAGGGTTGGGCGAAGAACTCCGTAGCGGCGGAGTTACCGATATGCAGCCCGATAGAATCTTGGGCACCGATGGAATTACACCACCCGCTGGATGTTATCGCCGGATGGACCTTGGCCGGGCATTTAATCGAATGTGGGGCTCAGGTAACCGGTGGAAATGCCGATTCGTGGGCCGATATCACCGACTTGGTGAATCTCGGCTATCCAATCGCTGAGATCGCCACCGACGGTTCGTCGGTCATCACCAAGCCAGAAGGAAGTGGTGGTGCCGTGACCCGCGCCAATGTCGCCGAGCAGATGTTGTACGAAATCGGCGATCCGGCTTCATATTTCACCCCCGATGTGATTCTCGACATCACCGCGGTATCTCTCGACGAAATCGGTACCGACCGGGTAGCGGTGGCGGGGGCACGTGGGCGGCCGCGACCCGATAATCTCAAGGTCTCATCATGCTTTTTGGACGGCTGGTTCACATCGGCAACGCTGCTGGTACCAGGCCCGCAGGCCATCGCCAAGGCCAAGGCGACCGATTACATCCTCCTCAGCCGCCTTGCGGGGCTGGATGAATTGGTCATTCACACCGAGTTCCTCGGCACCGGAATCACCATGCCGAAGGGGGGGATAGAACTCCAAGAGGACCTGCCGGAAGTGATGATTCGCTGGTCGGTGAAATCCCCGAACCGTACCGATGTCGAGATTTTCGGCAAGTCGGTGGCACCGTTGGTG
>Ga0208879_1003747_pt1 | contig 12214 bp, 9 predicted proteins | sample Knorr_S15_td_Bot_FD_185605 | JGI IMG/M metagenome (GOLD analysis project Ga0208879, IMG submission 185605) | Marine microbial communities from Southern Atlantic Ocean transect - Knorr_S15_td_Bottom_ad_5009_LV_A (SPAdes) (version 2) | ecosystem: Environmental > Aquatic > Marine > Oceanic | place...
TTGGAGCGGCAGCGGGAAACCATGTCCACCCTGGAGCAAGGCCAGGCCGCCGTCGCATCCTTGAAAGCCCTGAGAGAGCATATGTATCACCGACTGGACTCCGCGACCCCGGAGGGACCGCCGCACTGTCCTGGAGGCCCTGGAGACTCGCGTGACGGTCGGAGTTGGTGGAGTCCTGGAGGTCTCGATTGGCATCCCCCAACAGGTGGCCGATTGTGTCCAGCGGACCCAAGGCCAGTAGGGCGGTACGCCCTCATCTTCATAGCAACGGCCCCACAGCACCAGGGCTCCCCGCTGCATGGCCAGTACGCCCAACTCTTGGGCGGTCCGAGTTTTGCCGATACCTGGCTCGCCAGACAGGGCGACCAGGCGGCCCCGGCCCGACAACGCGTCTTCCAATGCGGCCTGTAAGTCGTCCATCTCCCGAAGTCTGCCGACAAACACGCCGCCCGCCAGACTGTCCCGAGCTTGGACATCGTCCACAGCTGCTGCAGGTTGTTCCACGACGGTCGTGAAATCGACGGCGGCCTGATGACCTTCAAGCCCTCGCGTGGCAGCGGACAGGAAAGCTTGGCCTTCGCGGTTCTCGGGGTCGAAGGTTAAGACATGTTGTGCGCGGGCTCGGACGATTTCCCAGTCTTGTCGGGCCGCAGCTTCGTCTAGGAGACGGTCGATCTGGCGTTGAATTCGGTCGCTGGCCATGATGGGGGAATAGTACGTCGCAGCCGGTGGCTTGTCCACATCCAACAGTGGGTGGTGCTCTCCTGATGCGGCATCGAGCTACCAAGCTATGGTGATTGGGCGAGCGATTCGGGCCTGGGAACGATCTAACTGCTAAGGGCCTCGAGCAGAGTTGAACTCCAGCAGAAATACGGGCCGGCGGATTGGGTTTCAATCGTTTGGACCGGCGGATTCAGACGCCTTAAATAGTTGAATCTGGGTCATCCATCGCGTCTTTCGCTTTGGGTCTGAAGAAGCGGCCTAGGCGAAGGCGGTACATGAATATGCCGCTGATACAGAACAGTATGCCCCTTATCACTTGCCTGTTGTCTAACTTGCTTTCCCCAAGCCGGCGATTAGTAAATGTGATTGGGATCTCTTGAATCTTGAGCCTGGACGCCAGCACGAGCAACGTAGACTCGGGCATGAACTCATAGCCGTTACCCTTAGCTCGTGACAGGACCGCCGATGCAGCCCGGCGGGAAAATACCCGAAAGTTGGTGGTGCACTCGTGGGGCGTGCCGGCGCCCCAGTGGTACACCAGATTGGCAGTCCGGCTTAGCAGCCGGCGTTTGCCGTTCCAACCTTCAACGCCACCACCTGGCGCATAACGGCTCCCTTGGACCATGTCAGCGGAACCCGTCTTGATCGCGGCGAGCAGCCTGGGGACATCCGCCGGATCGTGGGATTGATCGGCGTCCATGCTAATAATATATTGGGCTCCGGCGTTCAACGCGGCGGCAATGCCAGATTGTAACGCTGAGCCCAGGCCCAGTTTGGCGGGCCGGTTGACTACGGTAATGTTGCCGAATCTGGCGGAAAGTTGTTGAGCGATAAGACCTGTCCCATCTGGGCTATTGTCGTCGACCACCACTAGTTGCAGGTCTATCTCTAGGCTTTCTAAAGCCTCCACGAGCTGTCTCAGATTATCAGCTTCGTTGTAGGTCGCTAGGATCACGGCCAGTTCGGGCACGGAAATCACCTTAATTCAATATCGTCGGCCCGCCACCGGAGCGGAACCTACGCCAGAGACCGGTGCCCCATTTCTCGCTTATCGCGATCAACGGCAACGTCAACAGACCCAAGCCCAACAGCACCGCCCGCAGACGACGGGGTCGATATTCCAACCGTACTTTGTGTTCGCCTTGAGGCAGCTGGATCCCCACCACACTGGGCATCAACATAACCGGGTCCGTCTCTTCCCCATCTACGGTGGCCCGCCAGTTTGGGTGATAGGTGGCTTTAAGCATCAACATGCTATCGCGTTTCACGCTAACGTCAGCCGCAAAGAAATTGTTGCCAACTTCCTCGGAGAGCACTATCCCCCGAGATGGGCCGGCAGAAACTTGGATTTTAGAGATTACCTCAGAAGCCTTAGAGAGCGGTATCGAGCCCTCTATCCCCCTGGAAGAACTGCCAAACCAAACCGATGGGTGCTGCTTGACGCCTAGCAGTCCGCTCGCCAGCCAGTTTGATGCCGCCGGCCAGTAGTCCGATTTTCCTCCGGTAAAGGTCAGGTCTGAGTCTACCAGGTCGAAGTAGCCGGTCGTCTGCACTTGGTACAACCGATGGCGGCCGAACTGCCCGAGTGGTTCTACAAATCGCGGGAATACTTGGGCTTCCGGCGCCACAACGTACCGCACGTTGAACAGATTATATTGCTCAGGGCGGGTTTCGTCGAAGACCCTCTCGAAACTACTGGATAATGAAAATCTATGGTAAAGCCATCCCGTCATATCTAGGCCCTCTTGCTGTAGCAGAAAATACATGGGTATCCGGCCGACGACGTATTGACTGCCCCAATTTTCGGGTAGTCCGGCATAAATACGGCCGGATGGTAGTTGCTTAAGTCTTCCGAATAGGGCACTCAATTCCAGTTCTTCGTTGGCCAGAGCCTGCCGGCTTTCTGTCAGATAAGAGGCATTCTCTGCCAGATAGGATCTCCGTTCGTTGTATACGGGCAGCAGGAGAATCGAGGTGAGCGCTAGGACTCCCGCGAAATACCAAATGTTTGATCGGGAAACGGCCCAACGCCAAGGAGCAGCCAAAGCGACGGCCATGAGGAAGATGCCGCCAAGATGGACCATGGCCATGAACCGAATCATGTGGAGTTGGCGGCTCATAGGTAACACGTCTATCAACACACCCCAAGTGGACCTTCCGAAAAAGAGCAACAGCCATAGTAAGAATATCGCTACCGGAATCAGGTATCGTTCCTGTCGCCACCGAAGTAGACAAATGACGAACCCAACAGCCGTCAAGATGCTCAAAGAAGGGAACCGGCCGAAATCAAATAAATGACCTTTTGCCAGACCAATAAGCACGGCGGAATGGCCAAAAGAGTCGTACGTTATCCGCGGTAAATTATTATTGTTCAGATACGTCCGGTCCAAGAAAAGTGGAATCAGAAAATATGAGGTCACCACCACGACCAGCAGAAAGAGGATCATCATACGCCTCCACAGCCTCCATATGGCCGTCAGAAAAGACCTGGGATCAGACATATCCATCGGTTGAATGAACGTGAGGATGCCAAGGGTGAGGAAGGCCATATACCCGTACAGCGGGTGTGACATCAACGTCGCCGCGAGCAACAGCGTCGCCCAGAAGTAACCTCGCCCCTCCTGTAGAACTCGATACCCCTGGGCCAATGCTGGAGGCAGAAGAACCATCGCCCAAAGCTGGCTGTAAAGTCCCCACCCTCTGAAGACGTAACCTTCGAAACCGAGCCCCCAAAGAGAGTTGGTCGCCGTTAGCGACGCCACCAGGCCACCCATCGCCGCCAACAGCCGATCGAAACCGAAACGTCGTAATGACCAAAAGATGGACAACGGGAAAAGGCTAAGGAGCAAGTACGTTGTCCAGTTCAACATATCGGCCAGGGGAAACACTCCGAAAGTGAGAACATGGACCAGCGCTAGGGTTACATGGGGCAGATGTTGGTAGTAGTGGAACAAGGGGAAACCCATGCCCATGGTGCGCTGCCACGGATCGGTGAAGTCCTGTCCATGGGTGATGGCCTTCACCGCCATGTCCGTGTACAACAGATGCATCCCGATGTCGTTACGGTCCGGGATCTTGATCGCCACGTCCGGATAAAGATGAACCAGGTTGAATGCGACGGCGAAAAGGAGCACACCGATGACTATGCAACTCTCTAGGCTCGGAAAATGCCGCGAGGCCGTTGCCAATTCACCTTCCCAGTTGCGTGCGCTGGGCATCGGCATCAGTAGTATTCACTCAACGTTAGTCTCTAAGTTGGCCATATCGTATCCGTTTAGACGAGTGGAAAGCAGCAATGACATTGCTTACGGCTCCAACAAACTCGTGCACCGGCGGCGCCGCCAGTATATTTTGTTTATTAGGGTGGGTCCAGTAACTTGATGCGGCCGAAAGCATCATGATCGACGCCTGGTCCCTGCCCAGTTGTGGGTGCTTGGGCTCGCTTGGAGCCAACCCGAGGTGGCTGCTCACTTATGCCAGGTCCCAAGGCAAGCACTCGAAGCGGGAGTCAGGTGCGAAATAATCCGATCAAGTGTAATATTGTGCGCACACCCGCCGTTGTTAGCCCGGAGCCTGTAGAACGGTCCTTCCCCGAAGGATAGACCGGCAGGTTCACCACGAACGGAAGGGTGGCAGGCAGGCTGATCAAAGCCAATGGAGGACATCGATCAAGTTGGACATCTTATCTGACATAAAAGTGGTGGAACTGGCCCATGGACTGGCCGGCGCTTTCTGCGCCAAGTTGCTGGCCGACCAGGGAGCAAGCACCATCAAAGTGGAACCTCCCGCGTGGGGCGACCCGGCACGCCGCGAGCCGCCCTTTATCGATGGAGTGCCCCATCCCGAAGGCTCGACCCTGTTCTTGGCCTTCAATACCAATAAGCGAGGCGTAACTTTAGACATCGAACAAGCCGCCGGCCTTGAGTTGCTGCTGCGGCTGGTGGCCGATGCCGACGTGCTGATCGAGAGCTATTCCCCGGGTCATCTAGATAGCCTGGGATTGGGCTACCCGGTCCTAAAAGCGACGAATCCCGGTCTGATCGTTACGTCTTGCACTTACTTCGGCCAGACTGGACCTTACCGCGACTACCAAGGCGGAGATTTGGTTGCTCAGGCCTTGGGGGGCTTCCTCCACGCGGTGACCGGTTCCGCCGACATGCCTCCAATGGGCACGGCTCTGGAGCAGATGGAGATTACCGCCGCCCGCAACGGGGTTATTGCCATAATGGCCGCCCTGTTCCAACGTCAGCAGTCAGGTGAGGGACAGCACATCGACGTGTCCACCATGGAAGCCGCTATCAGTACGCCATCGGGCCTGATCCATCCCTACACGTTCACCGGCAAAAGTCCAAAACGAGGGGGCAGCGACGGGAATGTGATGGACGGGATGCATATACCCACCGCCGACGGCGAAGTGACATTGACCACTGCCGGAACCGGCGGGCGTCCCATGGAAGCCTGGGCCGAATTTCTGGAAGAACCCAGGCTGCTGGAGCCCAGATTCGCCACCCGTCAGAGCCGCATGGACAACTGGGAAGAACTCCACAGTTTGGTCGCTACCCCACTGGCTAAGTGGAACAATCTGGACCTGATGCGGGAATCGATGGCCCGGGGACTCGTCCTCGGTTTGGTCCAGAGCCCCCAGCAGGTGGTGGACTCTCCCCATCTGGAGGAGCGCGGCTTTTTCGTCGAGCTCGACCATCCCGACGCCGGCAACCTGAAATATCCGGGTCCCGGTTTCTTCATCGATGGCGAGAACCCTCTGGAAGGCGGTCGCCCGGCTCCGTCCTTGGGTCAACATAACTCGGAGATATTCGGTGGAGAATTGGGGCTAACTTCCGAAGAGTTAGGCTTACTCCGCGCCGCCCAAGTCGTTTAGTACCCAGTACAGCATCCAGTTAATTGTGATCGATGCAAATCACCCCCATCCTAACCTTCCCCCATCAAGTGGGAAGGGATTTGTCCTCGCCCCCTTTACGGGGGAGAGTTAGAGAGGGGGTGCTGGTCCATGCATCAAGATCATCTAGAAACAGTATTAGTTTTGTGAATACCTGTCCGGCGTGCACCAGGATCAGTACTCGTAGAACATCTGTTGGATCTCCTCACGGTTGCTGGTGATGGTCAAAGCCAGCATCAACAGCACCCGGGCCTTCTGGGGCAGCAGGTTGTCGCAAACGATGAATCCCTGCTCCTCCTTCTTGGGTGTCATGACTACCCGGCCTGCGGTAGCCCGCGATGCCAGCACCACGGGCATGCCCTCGCCAACGGCCGCCGCCGCCGCTTCAACGACTGCCGGTGGGTAAGTGCCGCCACCGAATCCTGCCAGGACCATCCCGCCGGAGCGGTTAGCTCGTACCGCGTTCACCAACAGGCCGTCGGCGCCTCCGTAGGAATAGACGATGTCCACCCTGGGCAGGACGGACGATTCTGAAACGTTGAAGGGAGTGGCTGTCGTGTGCTTCCTGATCGGCGCGCGGTAAAAGACAACTTTGCCGTCAGAATCAGCGTAGCCTAAGAACCCCAACTCGTTGGGCCGGAAAGTCTCGACCCTAAAGGTGTTCGCTTTAGTCACGTCGCGGCCGCAGTGAATCTCGCTGTTCAACACCGTCAGCACACCCATACCGGCCGCTTCCGGGCAAGCGGCGACACGCACCGCCTCCAACAGGTTGAGGTCCGCGTCGGTTCCCAGGGAGGTCGGCGGCCGCATGGCGCCGGTGATCACCACGGGCTTGTCTGTTTTCACCGTCAGATGAAGGAAATAAGCGGTCTCTTCCAAGGTCGCGGTTCCGTGGGTCACTACCAAACCGGCCACCTCGGGCTCCTCCCTGAATGTCCGGTTGATCCGGTTAGCCAAGCTCAGCCACTCGGGCCCTCCGATGGCCGTGCTGCCCACGCTGATCAGGTCCTCCGCGTCGATCCTGGCGATGTCCGATACCTCCGGGATCCGAGCCAACGACTGATCGATGGTGATGTGCTCACCCAACTCTGGGTAGAGGATATAGTCCAAACGGTCCGGCCCGACACCGGCGATGCTGCCTCCGGTGGCAATAATCTTTACTAGGGGTTTGTTGGCATTCATGGGTATCCTCCGGGCACGGGAAATTTTAACCTTAGTGCAGTTCACCACTATATATTGAGATTGACACCGGCATCAATGCTCTTTTTGGTGCTAACCATGGACAAATCCCCCGGCCTAACGTTAATATTCCTCCATCATGGCTAGCGAGCGTGTACAACGGCGCATTGAGCGTCTCCTAGATCAACTCGATGAAGCTGAGTCCCAAGGCAACTGGGAGTCGGTACGTGATCTAGCTCAAGACGTTCTGGAAATCGATTCGGACAATACCGAAGCGGGGGCGTATCTGCAGTCGTCTGCTAGAAGACTAGGTGCCGCAACCGCAAGCCCAAGTGATTCGCCTTCGAGCCCGCCTGATTCAACTGTAGTTTCGGATCGGCAAGCTCTCCAACCCACGGCATTCGCCAACGGCCGTTATCAGGTCAAACGGTTCCTGGGCGAGGGCGGCAAGAAAAAAGTCTACCTTGCACACGACACAACCCTGGACCGTGAAGTCGCATTTGCCCTGATCAAGTCGGAGGGGTTGGACGAAACTTCCCGCGCCCGAATCCAGCGTGAAGCCCAAGCCATGGGGCGGTTGGGCTCCCATGCCCACATCGTCACCGTCTTCGACTTGGGCGAGGAAAACGGCCAACCCTACATGGTCACCGAACTGATGGGTGGCGGCGACGTGGAAGGGGTAATCGAAGACGCCGAAGACCACCGGCTTCCCCTGGAACAAGCAATCAAGATTGCCCAAGAGACCTGCCGGGGGATGGAATTCGCCCACAGCCGGGGAATCGTCCACCGGGACCTGAAGCCGGGCAACGTGTGGCTAACTTCAGATGGCATTGCCAAGATCGGTGACTTCGGCCTGGCCGTCGCCCTGGACCGTTCCCGTCTCACCACCGAAGGAATGATGGTTGGCACCGTGTGCTACATGCCCCCGGAACAGGCCATGGGCGGCGAGGTAACGCCCCGTTCCGACCTGTACTCCCTGGGGGCCATGTTGTACGAAATGGTCACAGGCCGTCCTCCGTTCCTGGGCGACGATTCGGTGGCCATGATCGGCCAGCATATCAACACTCCGCCGGTGGCCCCGACTTGGCACAACGGGCAATGCCCCCGGGCCTTGGATGCCCTCATCCTGCGCCTGCTAGCCAAAGACCCATCGGAACGCCCCGAGTCGGCCACCGACGTACTGTGCGCCCTAGACGCCATAGACCTGGATGACGCAGACGTAGGGGCGCATAGCCATGCGCCCCTACAGGACAATGACCCCCACGCCCTGGACAGCCTGGCGGGTGGGGTATTTGTTGGTCGGCAAAAAGAGATGGGAGACCTGAAGGCGTGCCTGGAGGACGCATTGTCTGGGCGTGGACGCCTGGTCACGCTGGTGGGTGAGCCTGGCATCGGCAAGACCCGAATCGCCCAGGAACTGGCCACCTACGCCGGACTGAAGGGCGCTCAAGTGCTGTGGGGCCGGAGTTATGAAGAACAAGGCGTGCCGCCCTACTGGCCCTGGGTCCAGGCCATTCGGTCATATGTGAGGGAGAAAGACCCGCAGCAACTTCATTCGGAGATGGGTTCAGGGGCCGCCGACATCGCCGAAGTGGTGTCCGACGTTCGGGACCGGATACCCGGCCTGCCACCAGCGCCCCAGCTGGAGCCGGAGCAAGCCCGGTTCCGATTGTTCGACTCCATTTCCACGTTTCTAAAGACCGCATCTCATCGACAACCATTGGTGTTGGTTCTTGACGACCTGCATTGGGCCGACCAGCCGTCACTGGCCTTGCTCCAATTCGTTGCCAGGGAGTTAAGCGGCGCGCGCCTGTTGATAATAGGCACCTATCGGGACATGGAGTTGTCTAGACAGCATCCATTGGCCGAAGCACTTGGCGAATTGACCCGGGAGAGATTATTCCAAAGGGTGCTACTCAGGCGCCTGACCCAGGAGGACGTGGGCCGGTTCATCGAGATGACCTCGGGCAATGCCGCACCGCGCGGGTTGGCCGAAGCCGTGCATACTCAGACGGAAGGCAACCCTCTGTTCGTGACCGAGGTAGTGCGGTTGTTGGTTCAAGAGGGAGAGCTAGGCGCAGAGCAAGTCCGTGAGACTGATTCTTGGACCATACGAATTCCTGAAGGAGTGCGGGAGGTCATCGGGAGACGGCTGAATCGTTTGTCCCAGCGTTGCAACGAAGCCCTGACAGTGGCCTCGATCGTCGGGAGGGAGTTCACGCTGGATCAGGTTAAACCTCTGGTCGAGGAGCTGACAGAAGACCGGCTCTTTGACATCTTAGAGGAGGCGCTTGCCGCCCGGGTCATTGAAGAGTTGCCTCAATCTGTTGGCCGGTATCAGTTCACCCACGCCCTGATCCAAGAAACCCTGACCGCTGAGTTGTCACTAACTCGGCGTGTTCGCCTCCACGCCCGCATCGCCGAGACCCTGGAAGAGATGTACGGGGACAATGCCGACGCCCATGCCGCCGAGTTGGCCCACCACTTTGCTCAGGCGGAGGCGGTGACTGGGCCTGAGAAAATCGTGAAATATTCCCTTATGGCCGGTGACCGAGCGCTGACCACCTATGCTTGGGAAGAGGCCCTGTCCCACTTTCGGCGGGGCATCTACGCCAAGGGAACTCCGATGGGCGTGACCGAGGAAGCCGGGGATGCTGAGGAGGCGGAGCTGATTTTCGGTGTGGGGAAGGCGTTGGCCGGAGCTGGAGATCGGGCTCAACTCCAGGAGGCAGTGGATACAGTAAGCCGGGCTTTTTACTTCTACATAAAGGCCGGTGAGGAAGACAAGGCGGTGGCCGTTGCAGCTTACCCCCTGCCGAGCCAGTCAGGAGCGCGCCTAGCGATGGCGCCTTATCTCAGTGAGGCTCTGAAGTTAGTAGAGCCGGATTCCCTCATCGCGGGCCGCCTGCTTTGTAGCTATGGCGCTGAACTAGGAAGGGTAGAAGCGGATTATGACGGCGCCCAAAAAGCGTTTGCCCGTGCCCTGGAAATCAGCCAACAATTAGGGGACACGCGGTTGGAGGCGCGAACCTTGGCAGCCTCGTCCAACGTAGACCAGTTCCACATGCGATTAACCGAATCCCTGAGCAAAAGTCTGCGTGCTATCGAGCTAGCCCACGAGCTAGGCGATCCATTGATTGAGCTTCATGCTAGGCTTGACACCGCCCGTGGCGTGCAAGCCGTGGGTGAAGACGTGCCCGAGATGCTTCGGCAAGCCGACGCCGCATTGGATCTTGCAGAGAGGATACAGGACCACTACCGCCTGGCTTTGGCCTGCCGGATAAATGCCACGCTGCATCGCCGTCTGGGGGATTGGGAGAAAGCAAGGGCAATCAGTGACCGGGTCCTGGCCGTGGGGCCTAGGGATATCACACTGCTCGGGGACCGATTGATGTTGGAGTCAGAAGTTGGCGACATCGCCCAAGGCAGATTATATCTGGAGCGTGTCGTGGATATTATTCGGCAAGCGCCGGCGAGGGCCGCCGTGATTCACATGATGGGAGCCATGACGATACTTTGCGCCGGATATATCACAGGGACGATGGATTACGAGGACGTAGCCGCTGAAACGGTTCTGTCATCATCATCGGCTGAGCCAGCATTCGCCAGAGCCGCCACACTTGGTCTGGCATACCTGGCCGTCCACCAGGGAGACGCTACGGCCGCCGGCCAGCATTATCAGGCATTTCGATCGGACCTGTACGTGAGCGGGGCAGTCGTCGTGTTTGACAGCAGAAGCCGCCTGCTTGGGAACCTGGCCCGCACCATGGGTTTACTGGACGAGGCAGTGGAGCATTTCGAGACCGCATTGGCATTCTCCCGTGGGGTCTTCCAGCCTGATTTGGCTTGGATCTGCTGCGACTACTCCGACATGCTGAGAGAACGTGATGCTGAGGGCGACCGTGCCAAAGCCATCGCTCTGCTGGACGAATCCCTGACAATCTCCAGCGAACTGGGGATGCGGCCTCTGATGGAACGGGTATTGTCCCGGCGGGAAATACTGAAGGCGTAGTGACGGCATGGCACTAACAAAACAGCAACTCCAGACCCTCCTGGAATCATTGCCGCCTGAGGAGTGGGAGAAGCCCTATATATTCAGTTACGATGAAGAGTCCCGGATAGTCCACACTCTGGTTGCCACCAAGCCGGGCACCAATGAACTGTATTACTACGAAGCGGACGAGGACAAATGGGAGCCGTTGAATCTCCCATAGCCGGTGATGGGAAGCCGTCCAATATGGAAACAAGGTTGAAACGATGATTCACTTGACCGAGGAAATGCGCGAACTCGTCAACGGGGCCCGAGCCAGCGGTAATCCATGTATCGTCGCCACCGCCTCGCCCGATGGCACTCCCAACGCCGGATTCATCGGCACCGTTCTGGCGTACGACGACGCGTCCCTAGCGTACCGCGACCGTAGCGGTCGCCGGCCCTTGGATCACATCGAAACGGATCCCAAGGTAGTTGTGCTATTCCGTGACTCGGCGCGGGAAGTTGGTTGGAAGTTTCGCTGCACCGCTGAGGTCCATCGGGACGGTCCGGTTTATGACGAAGTGATGCGGCGGTTGGCCGAGTCTGGGATGCCGGCGCCGCAGGATATCGAGGTGGCAATAGTTGTTCTCAGGATAGACCAGATATTGACTCTCTTCGGCGAGGTCTTGCAGGAAAGAATCCCCAACCTAACCTGGTAGCTATAGGAGAAACACGATGAAGTTGCAGATCATGTCCCCGGCGGCGGACAGGGTTGATTTCAAGATCCCTCCCGCCCCCCGTCTGGCCAGCCTTGAGGGCAAGACCATCGGCCTGTACAACAACATGACCGGCGGCGCGGATATCGCCGTTGAACGGGTGGCCATGCGCATCAGCGAGCGATTCCCCAACGTAAAGTTCGAGAGGTATGGCGGCGACCTCAGGTCCGGCCGCCCCGCTCTCAGCCGGGGGAATCATATCGATGACGAGGAGGGGGCGTTGATCGCCAAGGAGATCGACGCCATGGTCGGCGCCACCGCCCATTGAGGAGGCTGCACGTCGTGGCTTGCCCACGACATGGTTGCCGTCGAGAAGGCAGGGGTTCCCGCCGTGGCCATTACCGCCCGAAGTTTTGCTAGGGCTTGGCAATCCTGCGTTGACGGATGGGGACAGCCCAACACCGCCTTCGTCACCATTCCCCACGCCACCACCGGTCAGCAGGCGGACTTCATAAACAAGATGGTGGACGAGCAGATCGACGACATCATCCGTGGTCTCACGACGATTACCGCTGCGTCAGGCAATGGCCGTAGCGCGAGGACCGGTGGCCAAGCCACCGAGACCTTCACCGTGGAGATGGATGAAACACCTGAGGGTCTGGACGCAGTGAACCGTTTTCTAGCCGAACGGGATTGGAGCGACGGCATCCCTGTCATGCCGCCCAC
>Ga0208879_1003749_pt1 | contig 12202 bp, 8 predicted proteins | sample Knorr_S15_td_Bot_FD_185605 | JGI IMG/M metagenome (GOLD analysis project Ga0208879, IMG submission 185605) | Marine microbial communities from Southern Atlantic Ocean transect - Knorr_S15_td_Bottom_ad_5009_LV_A (SPAdes) (version 2) | ecosystem: Environmental > Aquatic > Marine > Oceanic | place...
AATCGTCCCGTCGGCCAATTGTCTGGTGGGCAAAAGCGGCGAGTGTCCCTCGCAGTCGCGCTTCTTCATGAGCCTGAATTATTGCTTTTAGACGAGCCGACGGTCGGAGTTGACCCTGAGTTGCGTGCTCGCCTTTGGCAACATTTGCAAGACATCGCCAAAGGCGGCGTTACCGTGGTTATCACCACCCATTACATTGACGAAGCGAGTCAAGCGGACCGAGTAGGTCTGATGCGCGGCGGCCTGCTGCTAGCAGAAGATACCCCGGCCGCCGTCATGCAATCAACGGGCGCTTCAACTCTTGAGGAAGCCTTCCTCGCCCTATGTCGTCGCGGCTCTGCCTCTAGTTCAGTGGCTGATGAATCGGAGGTGGATGAGTGAACTTCGGAAGAATCGGCGCAATCGCTTCCCGAAAGTTCGCTAGCCTGCGCCGGGACAAACGAATGTTCGGCTTCATCGTGCTAATGCCAGCCCTACAAATTCTATTGTTCGGGATTGCGATTGGACAATCTCCGACCGGCCTTGATTTCGCAGTAATTGATGATACAGAAGGACCAGTAGGCCCGATTGTAATAGGTTATCTTGACGGCTCAGACCCTCTTATCCTCCATACCGACTACGACAGCCTTGACTCCGCTATAGCAGATATTGAGCAAGGTGAATTGTGGGGTGTTTTGCACATAAATGCTGACGGGAGTGGTAACCTCACCTACGAGTTGCATCTTGATAATTCCAATCAGCAAGTCTCTAGCACCATCATCATCGAGATTCGCGGAGCGATGGAAGCCGCTTTACAGTCACAAGGCGCAACATTGCCTCTGGTAATTGCGGAGCCAATATTTGGCGAGAGAGACCCCTCCTTCATCAATTTCCTCGCGCCGGGAATTATGACGATGGTCTGCTTCATGTTCAGTTTAATCCTCACTACGATGGCATTTGTCGGCGAGAGATATGACGGAACTCTAGACCGAGTATTCGCGGCTGGAACCAAGCCTTCTGAGGTGATGCTTGGCCATCTCGCCGCCTTCTCAACCATCTTGGTTGGACAAGTTGCTGTGGTGATTCTAATCGCAGTCTACGGCTTTGACATCACTATTGAGGGAAGTGTAGTGCTATTATTCGCGCTCGCTCTAATCCTCGGATGGTCAGCGATGTGTTTCGGGTTATTCGTCTCTAGTAAAGCCAAATCCGAATTTCAAGCCATGCAATTGAATATGCCAATCATGTTCCCGGTCATGTTGCTTTCTGGCATTCTTTGGCCGGTCCAAGCACTTCCCACTTGGATTCAACCGCTCGCTTGGGTGCTACCAACCACTTGGACTGCCGAGGCATTCCGCTCCATCATGATTCGCGGTTGGGGCCTTGATAACACCACGGTTTGGGTAGCTTTCGTCTACGATGCTGCCTTCGCAGTCTTCGCATTATTCATCGCCAGCCGCTCGCTGAAAGCACGAGAGTAACCCATTCTCTTACGCAAAGCGAGAGAAAAATCCCCCCCACTATTCTAGTGGGTCCTCAATTTCCGCATATGGGTCATCGGTATCCGCGTGTCTAGTTCCATAAAACAATGGAATTCGCTGCCAATCTCCATGGTTCCACAGCGTCTCACGAATCAGCCAGAATACAACGTCGCAGAAGGCAATTATCAGCAGGATGACGGTAACCAGCATTATGTCACCAACTTGGGTGAGTTCAGCCTCAGGTTTAGCGTAGTCAATGAATAGATAGATCGTTCCAGCCATTGCGAAATTCATGCAGATTACGCTGACCCAAGCCTGTTTTCTATCCTCAATCGCCTTGAATTTGTGGTCATCGTGTAAGTAGTCAGCAGCAGCCCAAATTGCCTGTGCAGATACTCCGAGCAATAGCATGAATCGGGCATAAAACATCCCGGAATTCAAGTGGTAATAGCCCTCAATAAAACCGACACAAGTGACGGGGACCAGCCACAAATGTGCCGAGAGCATTTGGGTGCTGTGTGGTTTGTTGTCCAACACATTTCGCCAAATTCTGTCTGGTCTTGATACCCAAAACACCCACAGCAGAGGTGCAGCAAAGGTTGCCTTTACCCGTTGATCGGTTACGTAACCCAACTCAAGCCCCAAGACCAGACTGACGTGGATGAAGCATAGTATTAGGAAGATGACGAAGGCAGAGGTTAGTTGCTTTCTAGTCATCAACTTCCAGCCTAATCTGCTTTGGAAATGGGCGATAATTATTGCAAAAGCCATCATGCTCCAAAAGGTGTCTATTATGACCAGCCAGAATAATTCGGAAATCAATTCATTTGTCCAAAATAACCAACCCAATAGTCCGATTACACCTATTACTGGCATAGCTAGGCCGGGGCCATAATACCACGGCCCAATTTTTTGCTTGCTTTTTGACCTTATTCTGACGAATTGTACCGCCAAAGGACCAATTAAGCATAGGCTGATTGCTAATAGTGTTACACCCATCAAACCGAGTTTCTCAAACCAAACGATATCTCCTATCAGTACACCTATAATGATAAGAATTTGCCCAGAAAGATTTAGTGCAGTAACCATAGAAATGAGGGTATTATCAAATGGTGCTGCGCCGAAATTTAGTGGAGTAATGTCAAATCCGATTCCCAATACTATTGCCATCATCCAACCCATTGCTGAAAGCAGGCCGAGTGCAGGCATCCACAAATTTTCCTCGGTCAGTTCTGGATTCACAAATAGAATCCAATACAAAGTGAATCCGAATAGAACCTGCATAACTGCCGAGGCCGCAAATAAGTCGAGATAAGAACCAGCGGCCCAAGTATAGGACGGGAGTTGAGGTGGCTTCAACTCAAACCGTTTTATCATGAGCGCTCATAAACCGTTCATCACTTAAGTGAGTTCGCGGACCCATCCGGTAGAAAAAAGCGAAATTAGTCTCAATTCGCTGATTTTAAGCATTCCGCGACCAAGATAGGGTTCACCCTTTCTTGCATGACCCCATCCGGCTTCAGCGCCGTGCCAATTATGGCAGCGTCGGCGTAAGTAAGTAATTGTGAGAGGTTGTTGGGATTCGCTCCAGAACCTACGATGAGAGGTGCTTGGGGAACCGCGGATTTCACCTTTGCAAGGTCTCCCACCTCTGTCGGCTGGCCGGTTCCGATTCCAGATACGATTAATGCATCCGCGAGGCCGCGATTCCAAGCATCTTTCGCCTCGCTTTCCAATGACCACTTTTCGTCAAATGGCGAGGCGTGTTTGACGCCAATATCTGCAAGGATTGCGACCGGGTTCTCACTGTTAGCATCACAACCTAAAGTTTTGCGAAGGCGGAGAGTTTGTGCCGCTTTACCATCAATCAGCCCTTGGTCGGTTAGCATTGATCCAACATGCACATTGACCCGAATGAATTGTGCGCCGCAGGTAGCAGCGATGGATAATGCGGCTGCTGCATCGTTACGCAGAACATTGACTCCAACCGCAACTGACTTCTCTGCCGCGACTGCCTTCCCTTCCACCACGGATTGTTCTGCTTCCTCTACAATCGCACGCACAATCCGTGTCATTGCAGCAATCGTGGCCGGCGGGACCGAATCAGCATGGAATGGAACATCGCCGAAGTTCTCGACTAGAATTGCCTCCACGCCACCAGCAATCAGTGCTCGCGCATCGGCCAACGCGGCCGCTTCAACAGCCTCAATTCCACCTACCTCATTAAACCGAGGCGATGCAGGCAATGCACGCAAATGCACCATACCGACGATGGCATTCTTTCCGAATGGCATGTGCACCCGAGCAACGGACATCAATGACCACCTTCGGCTAATCGAGCCCAAAGTTCGGGATTTCCCTCACCATTTTCAACCAATTGCTCGATGGCAGCAATAGTATCGCGAGGCAAATGATGTTCAACACCTTCCGTCTCAAAGTGAGCCCGTTCTTCCGGAATCCCGAGCAGCCTCAGAAAACGGACCAGCACTCCATGTCGGTGTCGCATCCATTGGGCGTGAGCAGCACCTCGCGGAGTCAATCTCACCGGTTTGTACCGCTCGTATCGGACCCAGCCATCTTCAGCCATTCGCTGCAACATTTGCGTTACAGTTGGCCGAGCGATGCATAGATGGTCAGCAATATCTGCAACTCTTGCTTCCCCTTTGGTTTCAATAAGTTCGTGAATGACTTCAAGATGGTCCTCGACGCGAATTGAGATGGAATCCGCCTCAGCAATTCTGCCTGCTGCGTGCGCTTCACGCAACGCATCGAGACGAGCGACCTCATCGGTCATGAACCGCCATTATGCCGCTCACTATCAATTCGCCTGCGCTTCACGCTCAGCGACTAACCAAGCCCAGCAACGCTGTAATCCATCTTGTAAAGACACAGTAGGTGCCCAACCCAACATATTCTCAGCATCACTGATGTCTGGAATCCTGCGCGCGGAATCTCCCGGATGCCCTTCCTCATTTACCATCTCAATGCCCTTTCCTGAAACCCCAATACACGCAGTGGCGAGGTCGGCGATGGAAATCTCCTCCGGATTGCCGATGTTGAATGAGCGTCCAGCAAGTTTTGAGCCGTCCAAACCAGAATCAAGTTCTCCACATAGCCTGATACCGGTGATAATATCCTCAACCCAAGTGAAGGAACGGGTTTGGCTGCCATTCCCATGAATTGTTACCGGGCCGTCGTCGTAGCATTGGGCGAGGAATATCGAGACGACTTGACCGTAGGCATCTCCGCGAAGACGCGGACCATATCCGTTGAATGGTCGGACTATTCTTGCATCAATGCTTTTTTCTTTAACACCATGATTAACCAAAATTTCGCAGAGATATTTACTACCGCCATACGAATGACGGAAATGGGAAGATGCGGGAGTGAACAAACTGTCAGAATCAACCGCAAGTGGCATATTTTCTATTTCCCCAAAGGCCTCAGGTGAGGAGGTGAAAACCAACCTGCACCCTTCATTGGCACAGAAAGCAATCACGGTTTGGGTCGTCGCGATATTCACTCTTATTACCAAGTCTGGTCGTTCGTGGAATAGTCGGGTTCCGTTGATGGCGGCGAGATGGTAAATGACGTCCACGCCGGCCAATTTATCTCGCGCTTTCACCAATACATCCATGTTTGCGCAATCCCCAGAAACGAAGTGGAAATCGGGTAATCCTTTGCAGGCGTCGAGATTTTTCTTTTTGCCACGAAACATATCGTCAATGGCTGCAACCTCGTGGCCATGTGAGACCAAACTCTCGCAGAGGTGACTTCCAAGAAATCCTGCTGCACCGGTAACTATCACTCGCATACCCACTTCCCCGGACCTCACTGTGTCAGCCACCTCTATTGGAGTGTCTGCTCCGTGTCTAGCGGTTTGAGAGGCTCACGACCGACGTAGCCATCTAATTCACTCGCGAAATCACCCTGAGTTTTACGACTCCATCCGCAAGACTCAATTCAACTTCATCGCCTGTATTCAGTCCAATGCAGGGGTCGTCATCAAAGCCCATAGCATAGGGAGTGCCAAGCAGCGACGCGGCGGGTAAAGTGAGGGGACAAACATCACGATTAACGATGGCTTTCGGCCCGTTTCCGGTGTAAATCAATCCCATCAGCACGAATGGCGCGACGGTAGAACCGGAGCCCTTTGGATAAACCAAAATGGTGTCAGAAATGGATTCTCCATCAAGTGGATGGCCAGCCTCTTCAATGACTCCAGTATCCCGGTTAACATAGCCCAGATAGGTGATTGGCACATCTGTAACCAATGCCTTTCCTTGCACGGCCCAATCGTCTTGGCTAGCAAGCCCCTGTCCGGTTGCTGAGAACTCTCCGCTTTGGACCGTTTTTGAACTTTCAATCGGTTTTGACGAATGTGAGGCGAGAGTTGGTCGTGGTCCGCTTGCTAGCGATGCATCAAAGGCGTGGTCAACGCAGTCTATCGTACGAGCAACACTGGTCGGCATCCGATTCAGTCCGCTGGTCAAGTAGTGTTCTGCTTTCATCGAGTTAGTGAGAATGTGGTTGTAGCGAGAACGGTTGTAGGGAGTGACTTCAGGACAGGTATCTTTCAGCACCAGCGCACCGGCCTCCTCAAGGATTCCAACGGTTCCATCGGCTGTCAGCAAGTCGTGATTATGTGCGCTGGTGAAAACCCATAATCGGTGGTCGGGAATACGCATACCCAACTCCATTTTGCCACGAACTGCTGCGGCGGTAACCCGCGCTTCTCCGACCGAGGCTTGTGGACATCCGATGACGACTAAGTCCACTTGGCCGCTCGGGGCTAATTCTGCATAACGAGCGTTAAGTTCGGCCTCCGAAAAGGTAACCTTCCCTTGCCATTTGTTCCCACTTGGCTCAGGTGCGTCAGTAGTATGGCCATCCGCCCACAGCATCGGGCAGCCGTAATTGGCGGCGGCAGCGGTCAGTGCCTTGCGCATTTCGAAGGATGCCCATTCCGGTAATCCGGTGATTTGTGGCATCATGCCCCATGGTAAATCCCATTCCGGTCTGATTTGCTTGCCAATCCAATCGCCGAGAATTGACCAATCTGTGATATCCTCCATCGCCGCCTCAACTGTAACATGGATATTCGGGCGGCGATTTTCTTTGAGGTGAAGTCCCCATTCGGGAGCCCAGCCGGTCAGGGCCGTTGCAAGAGCGGAGAGCCCGGATTCGCGATTGGTAACTAGTGAAGTGTAGGAATTAGAGAAGCAGACTGCATTTGACTCGGCCCACGAGCCGATTCCTTCTCCGGAATCCACTCCTCGGTCGTAAGGCGTGCAGGAAAGCGTGGCTTCAATGCCAAGTTGTGAATAGGCATGAATAATTTCAAATTGATGTTCAAGAAAATCTTCTTCGGTGATGCCCATCGCCTGCATCTGCTCTTTGTCACACCCCGCGCTATTGAGAGTAGTAGGGATGGCTACCACGCCTTGCTCATCGCCTGCTAAATCTGCGAGAAACCTGCGCAGTCCATGCCCTCCCGTCAGTGGAGAAACTCCGCTTACGTGCGCGTGAGAGCACGACACGAATGACGAGGCTTTGGCCGATACCGCTAGGTCAACGACTAATCGTGCCGCTTTTTGTTTAGTCGCGCCATGTTTGCCCGCCAGCATCGCGCTTAGAGCCGCCGGGATTTCCATCGTGGTGAACCGGCGGGCGTAAGGCCATCAATCTGCGGGTCGGCATGCATTGGATAAGTGAAGATGAAATAAGAAATAATTCAGGCCAATGCGTGGAACTATTATCTCGCGCATTGCTGTTGGCCGGTGTAACTCTTGCCGCTGCGATGTTTGCAGGTATGCTGCCGATGTGGCGAAAGGTGGCAGAACAAGAGAATCTGCTGAAGTGGATGACCGGAGTAGCAGCCGGCGTTTTGCTCGCTTCCGCGTTGTTAGTAGCGATTCCAGAAGGATTTGAAATTTCTACTGGCGGAACATTTGGCGGTTTAGTAGCAGGCGGGGCCGTGTTGGCAGGATTCCTTGCCATGTTATTGTTTGAAGCCTCAGGATTTGGTCACGACATCCACGAAGAACATCATGACCACGAGGATGACCACGGTCATTCCCACGTCCATCATCCGAGCAGCGCGCGCAGTATTGTCATCGGATTGGGATTACACGCACTCACCGATGGTTTGGCGATTGGAGCGGCATTAGCGACCGGCTCAGTAGTGTTGACCGTGTCCATGTTCATCGCAGTGTTAGTCCACAAGATTCCAGCAGCTTTCAGCGTCGGGGTATTTTGTATGCACGAGCGAGGTGATAGAAAGAAGGCGATGCAAGATTTGACTTTATTCAGTTTAGCAACTCCACTGATGATTCTGCTCGCTTTCACTTTGCTCGGAGATATTGATGAATCAATTCTCGGTCTAGCAATTCTATTCGCCGGTGGCACCTTCCTGTATGTGGCTACCGTTGATGTATTACCCGATGTTCACCACCCGCAAAGCGGCAAGCAAGCCTTCATTCACGTGGTTATCGGAGCGGCAATTATGGCCGCTCTACTCTATGCATTGGATGCATTTGGATTAGTTTCGTTCGCCTGAAAATCAGCGACGAGAGGCGAGCGGCTGACGCCAGCCCTGTCCAAAAGCGCGATTGGATACGCGCGGGGCTGGCGGCATTTGCCAGCGTTTATGCTCATTAGCGTGTAATCTCGCGAGAATAGAATCAACAAGTTCAGCAGGATGATTGGTATTGCGAATATTTCGCTCGATGAAATCCTCAAGAATCTCATCAAGAATCTCATACGGCGGTAGTGAGTCTTGGTCGGTTTGGTCAGGAGCCAATTCAGCCGAAGGCGGTTTTGTTAGTGTGGATTCGGTTATGGGGGGTGGATTACCCATACTCTCAGCATCAGCATTAATCGCGTGAGCAAGGTCGTAAACCTCCTTCTTATACAGGTCACCTAGCGGCGCATATCCCCCACACATATCGCCATATAACGTGCAGTAACCCATCGCCAACTCGCTCTTATTGCCGGTTGCAAGCGCCATCGAATTTCGCGAGTTGGCAGCAGCCATAATCAGCATTCCACGCAATCTCGCCTGCACGTTTTCAGCAGCGACCTCCGCTCCGGGCCGAGCAATCATTTCACCAGCAATCGCACCTCCTTCGGTGGAGCCGTTCGGATCCAATTCGTAGGCCAGCGCGGCCTCAGCAGCGGTGTGCAAATCAGCGATTGAGATGGTCTGAAATTCCATCCCAAGCGCATCGGCTGTCGCCTTCGCATCGCGCAACGAGTGAATAGATGAATAACGACTGGGCATCGCTAGCCCAAGCACATTTTCTGCTCCGACCGCTCGGCAGGCGACAGCCGCACAAACGGCAGAATCAATTCCACCAGACATTCCTAGCACCATCCGCTCGATTCCCGACTTCCGACAATAATCACCAAGTCCGACCGTAATAGCGCACAACAGGTCGGCTCCGATCGGCGGCATCAGCGGCAATTCACCCTCGCCGACCATTTGCACCGAACATCGGCAACCATCTCCGCATTCACCATCAGGCCACGGCAGCCATCGGGCACCGGCAGGGTCGTCAAGATCTACCAAAAATACGCCCTGACACCAACCCGGGGCCTGAACAACAGTTCCGTCAGGAAAAGCAATCAGCGAACGCCCGTCAAATAACAAGTCATCGTTGCCACCAACCTGATTGCACAACAAGAATGGGTGTTCCAAAGTCTGCGCTGCCTTCCGCGCAATTTTTGCCCTCACACCTTCCTTTGCTAGGTGGTAGGGACTGCTGGAGAGATTGACTGTCAGAGCGAGTGGTTCTCCTTGATGCTGCCAAGCGGCCAATTGCTCGATTGGGTCCGAGCCGTAATCCGCTGGGACTTCTCCCGCGTGTTGCCATGCGTCCTCGCAGATGGTGATTCCTACCGACAAACCAGGTAGTGAACGGTCTATTCCGGGGGTATCATCGGCTTGGAAATATCGGCCTTCGTCAAAGACGTCGTAGGTAGGTAGCAGTTGCTTGCGGCCGACGATTCTCGCCTTCCTTCCTTCGCTGACTCGGATGACTCCATTATACGGTCTTGATTTTTCCTTGCCAGAGGGGATTGGGCAGCCAATCATTAGGGGAATTGGGGAATTAATTTTGTGAGCTGCGTCGCAGCATCGTTGAACAAAATCTTTGTCCATCAGCATATCACGAGGCGGGTAACCGGAGACAACTAATTCGCTAGCAACTGCCATGTCGGCTCCTTCGCTTGCAGCCAAAGTCACAGCACGTTCTATTTCAGCAACATTTGAAGCGATGTCGCCCACTGTCGGGTCGAGTTGCAACAGGGCGACTGTGGTCATATTCCACCCTTCTTCGCACTACCCTTTCCGAATACGCCATTCAAGGTTTGCCATGACCGACCTGACCTATCGAGGAGTCCATCTACGCAGCAGTAGAGAATTACCGATGACGCTGACTGAAGATAGCGACATTGCTGCTGCTGCGAAGGCTGGAGGCAACAACCAGCCAGTACTTGGCATGAGAATACCCATCGCGAGCGGGATTCCAACCGCATTATAGGCGAAAGCCCAGAATAGATTTCCTCGGATTCGGTTCATCGTTGCCTTAGCCAAATCAAGAGAAGATGCTGCGTCGAGCAGGTCGTCCTTGACCAAAACGATGTCAGCGGCTTCTAGTGCGACATCGGTGCCAGCACCCATCGCCAAACCGACGTCTGCTTGAGTGAGCGCGGGTGCATCGTTGATGCCATCCCCTACCATCGCGACCACCCTGCCCTCTGCTTGTAATCGTCTGATTTCAGCAACCTTGTCGTCTGGCTTGACTTCAGCAATTACCGTAGTGATTCCAACGCGGCCAGCCACCCGATCTGCCGCCGCGCGGCTGTCTCCGGTCAACATTACCACCAAAAGTCCAGCATCATGCATTCGCCCAATCGCTTCCTTGGTAGTGGGTCGGATTGCATCTGCCAACACCAGCCAGCCGAGCAAATCATTGCCGCGAGCCACCAGCACAGCGGTCCGACCTGAATCAGCCACCGCCTCTACGCCTTCAGCGACGTGCTCAGGAATCTCGACCTCAGCCTCTCGCATCAGCGCAAGATTTCCGGCCCAGCAGGTGGTGCCGAAGCCGGCTTCAATCGCTGTTCCACCTCCACTCACCAGTGTCGCAGAAACGCCGAGACCACCGTGGGTAATGAATTCTGAGATTAGAGGCAGCAATTTTCCTTCTTCATCTTCCTTGACATTGTCTTGGTATGCCTCTACAATTGCTCGGGCAAGAGGGTGAGTGGCGTTCTGCTCAAGGGCGGCTGCGACTCCGAGCAACTCCTGCTCACTCACATCTGCAATAGGATTGGAGGCGACTACCATCGGCCGCCCTTCGGTAATAGTCCCAGTTTTGTCAAGCACCACTGTATCGGTTGCATGTGCCCGTTCAAGCGCCTCGATTCCCTTGATTAGTATACCATTCCGGGCACCGATTCCAGTGCCGACCATCAGAGCGGTAGGAGTGGCTAGGCCAAGTGCGCAAGGACAGGCGATGACCAGCGTGGATACCATCACTAAAATTGCCATTTCGAAAGCAGAAAGACCGAGTTCAGCTCCCCAAACACCATGTCCATAAAATCCCCAAAACGCCGCAGCCCCAACTGCGCACAGCACGACCACGGGAACGAAAACGGACGAAATACGGTCAACCAACCTCTGAATCGGAGCCTTGCCAGCCTGAGCAGCCTCGACCAGTGCTATGACCTGCGCGAGCATGGTATCGTCACCCACCCGCGTGACCTCGACCAGCAGCGTTCCTTCCTGATTCATCGTGCCGCCAATCACCTCGTCACCCACCGTCCTGTGAGACAGCCGCGATTCGCCAGTAACCATCGCCTCATCCACTGAAGATGAGCCTTCAAGGACGGTCCCATCGAGAGGGATGACTTCACCTGGCTTGACCCGAATATGTGCGCCGACTGAGATGGAGGAAGTTGGTACCATGCTGCCTTCTGCATCATCGGTGCCACCGTCCGTCCCAATTCCACCGACCAGCCTTGCTTCGGGTGGTTGCAATTCCATCAAAGAGTGGACGGCGTCGGTGGAGCGCAACTTGGCGCTGGCCTCGAGCCAATTGCCGAGTAATACCAGCGCAATGATGATGGCTGCCCCGTCAAAGAAGACGTGGTCTGCATTAGCGAGCAGGGCTGGTGGATTAGGAATTAGTGGGGTCAGAGTGACTAAACTTGACCAGAGGAATGCCACGGTAGTTCCCATTGACACTAGCACATCCATGTTAGCACCGCCCCTTCGTAACGAGCGAATCGCGCCCCGATGGAAATCGGCTCCTGAATAGAAGTAGATGACTGCAGTCGCCAGCATGGCAAATAGCATACGAGTGTTGAGTGGACCGGTTTCACCGAAATCACCGATGAACATCGAGAGGATGAAAACCGGCAGCGCGAGTAGTATAGCGATAGCAACTTTGCGGGCGAGCAACGATACATGAGCTGCCGCCTCAAGTCGCCTCTGCTCAGCGCTCTCAGCCCGTCTGACAACGTATCCCGCGCCTTCAACGGCGGCCTCAAGGTCGGCTCGGATCATTTCAGGTGATGCCTCGCCATCGCCAGACATGCTCACCACCGCACGTTCTAGCGCGAGATTGACAGCGACGCTAGAGACACCTTCAACCGTGTTGAGTGCCTTCTCCACCGATCCGACGCAAGAGGCACAAGTCATGCCGCCTACCTCGATTACCACATCGCCGCTCATC
>Ga0208879_1003752_pt1 | contig 12194 bp, 12 predicted proteins | sample Knorr_S15_td_Bot_FD_185605 | JGI IMG/M metagenome (GOLD analysis project Ga0208879, IMG submission 185605) | Marine microbial communities from Southern Atlantic Ocean transect - Knorr_S15_td_Bottom_ad_5009_LV_A (SPAdes) (version 2) | ecosystem: Environmental > Aquatic > Marine > Oceanic | place...
CGCAGCCTGGGAACGGCAGTGGAGTTGCTCTCTGTTGGGGCCGACAGGGTAGTAATTGGCACAGCGGCCGTGGAAGACCCGTCATTGGTGAAGGCGTTGTGCCAAGAACACGGCAGCGGCAGTGTCGTGGTGGCAGTGGATGCCAGGAACGGTCAAGTGGCCATCAAAGGATGGACCGAGCAGAGCTCCGTTTCAGCCTTTGATTTGGCCCGCCAGATGTCAGAGTTGGGTGTACTTCGGCTTTTGTACACAGACATCTCCAGGGACGGCACCATGACCGAGCCGAATTTCGCCGCAAACGAGGCCTTGATACGGGAGACGGGGATGGCCGTGCTGGCCTCCGGTGGAGTGACGGTTTTGGAGCACATTCGACGCATGGCTAGTACAGGAGCCGAAGGGGTAATCGTGGGACGCGCCCTATACGAAGAAGCCTTCACACTACCGGAAGCAATCGCCGCAGCCCAGGAAGCCTATTAAGGGCCTTGCCTTAAACCTGTCATTCTGAGGAGTGAAGCGACGAAGAATCTCATGCCCTCGACGCAAAGATTCTTCGCTTCACTCAAAATGACATTGTGAAGGAGACTTTTGGGGAACCCACCTCTTAAGGCCAAGACTGTAGAGATTTCTATTTTGATTGACTCAGCTAGTTGGCCACTTCTTCACTGGGAGCGGTGGGAGTCGCACTGTCCAGGAAGTTCCACCGGGCAGCCAAACGCTCTTCCGCTTTTTCCAGCCAATCCTCCCGAAGCACTTCCATCAGCAGGAAATCCTGGGACAGCCGACGCACAGGTTTTACTAAGTTAAACCCGCTCTTCCCGAAAGAACGCTGGGCTCTGATGTTCCACTCCAGCGTGTGGAGATAGACCCGCTTCAGGTTTCTCTCTCCGAACATATATTCAAGCAACGTGGTCACGGCATCGTAGCCATAGCCGTTGCTCCAGTAGTCTCGGTCTCCAATCACGATGCCCAACTCGGCCTGCATATTCACGCTGTCCAAATCATAGTACATACAATTACCGATTAACTTGCCGTCCAGGGTATCCGTGGAGAAATGGTGTGAACCTGGAGTGGGATAGCGCAGTTGGTCTTCAAAAATCTTCAGATAGCGCTCAAAACTCATGGTCAGTGGGTATGCTGCGTCCAAGCGCGCTAGTTCGGGATCGCTGCGCCATATGTAATCTTGCTCAGCGTCTTCCACTTTTTTGTCACGCAGTGTGATTCTGGCGCCTTGGAGCTGAACCATATAGATCTTCCTTACCGGATAATACTGTACCGGACAATACTTTCGTCTGGGATTGACCTGTACGATAAGTCGAATCCAGGCTGAGTTATCTCTTGCAATTCAAACGTAGGTGATGGAGGCCCACGCTGGATTAGCGCTCCGCGATTGCCTTTAATGCTCGGCGTAACACTTCCGTCTCGTTGGCATAAGCCAAAATCTTCAGAGCCTCTTCGGAGGTGAACCATTGTACAACGTCGAATTCGGGATCGTGTAACTCGAACCCTCCTCCGGTGGGGGTCATGAGATAGTAATGTACCGTCTTGTGGAATCTAACTCCGGCTTCCCGCCCTACGAACCAATAGTCGATAGCCCCCAATGGCGATTCGATTTCCACCTCAAGGCCCGTTTCTTCCCGCACCTCGCGCAGGGCCGTTTCCTCCAATGTTTCGCCGGGATCGGGGGTTCCTTTAGCAAGGCTCCAGCGATAGTTCTTAATCTTTGAGGTGTCCGGAAGCTGTTGAGATTTAGCGGCTCCAGCCTTGGCTCTCAGGGTTAGTCCGCACAGCACTGCTTGAATCTGTCCATCCACCCGGCGCCACACTACTCCACCCGCCGAAACCAGAGTTTCCACCCGGCGACCGGGATTCTTTTCGGTCAATTTACCACGCCCTTGTTATGTACTCCTTCCGGAAGTTATCCAATTCAATTTTATTGTGCGCCAATTTTAGCGTCAACTGGAAATCGGATAGATTATTTCGGATGTTTTAGCTAAGTCCGCCGCCTATGGCTGGTACGAAGTGAACTTCGCTATTTTCGCCCACTTTTTCTAGCAGGCCCATTCGGGCTATCTCTCCGTCTACGGCCACCGCCAGGTTTGATCTAATCGCACCCTCTTCGCAAAGTCTGTCCTTCATCCCGGGGTACAAACGGTCCAGTTCTTCTATGACCTGCCGGACGTTTTTAGCTTGGAAATCGACCTGTTTTAGTCCCCCAGTCATTTTCTGGAGCATGGTTGGTATGAATACCTTAGCCACGTTGACCGCACCTCGCCTAGCTTTGGTTAATTATAACTCAAGGTAACTGGATTCTTGCCAAAATAAATCCCAGCCACGGACGGCACCCCAATAATCCAGCACTATCATTACTCGCTCAGTAAAGCCGTGTCTCATAACCTTGTTTTATGTAATCTTCCAACTCGTCCAACGAGCATACCTCTTGATTCGAGTGGTCATGAACCATTTCAGCCAAGGATGGCAGGCTCTTGCGCGGCACTTGGGCATCTGCGTCCCACAAACGACTGCGCTTAAAAGCCTTGGCACAATGAAGAAACGCCTCCTGAACCTGGACCGTTATGGTCAAGACTGGGCGTTTGCCTTGGTGGGCAGTCAGATCCAACAATTCTTCGTCCATGACAATGGAGGCCCGGCCGTTCACACGCAGGGTATCCTCTATTCCGGGAATCATAAACAGCAATCCCACATGGGGGTTTTCGAGGATGTTTATCAGCGTGTCGCCCCGTTTATTGCCTGGACGCTCGGGAATGACCAGGGTTTGGTTATCCAAAACCTTAACAAATCCAGGAGAGTCTCCCTTGGGAGAAACATCGCATCTTCCATCAGCGTTAGATGTCCCGATAAGCAAGAACGGCGCCAGTTCTATGAATGAGAAACAGTGCCGGTCCAAGGCCGAGATTTGTTTTTTCACGCTGATGGGTTGGGGTTTACCTATGACTTTCCTCAGCTCTTCGATCCCGGTCACCTCCTGAGAAAAAGTTCGAGTGGCCATGTGCTTTTACCTCCTTGTGATGTACAGCGGATGAGTGGCCTGAGTTTGGGAACCGGGCCGCACTTGAAGAACCGGCATTTGGGCAGTCCGAATCATCTGGAGAAATTAAACCGGCAGGGGCAGCGTATCAGCCACCCCTGCCGTCTTTGGTCTCTATTTTTGCCCACCGAAACTAGTCTAATCGCACTGGGCTTAAAACTTGATACCCGGTCCTTATTTGCCTTCTCCTGAGATGGCGTCCAGAACCTTGCCGGGGGTCATGGGCAGGCTGTTCATGCGTACGCCCGCGGACCCTTTGATAGCATTGGCAATAGCGGCCATTGGTGGAACTATCGCTGCCTCGCCAACACCGCGGACTCCGTAGGGGTGACCAGGATTGGCCACCTCTACTATCACGGTGTCAATCATCGGGAGGTCCAAGCTTGTGGGCATGCGGTAATCCAGGAAGCTGGAGTTCATCATCTGACCCTTGTCATTGAAGAAGTACTCTTCATTCAAGGCCCAGCCGATACCCTGCACCGCGCCACCCTGCATCTGACCTTCCACATAGCTGGGATGCACGGCTTTGCCTGCGTCCTGAATCGCGGTGAAGCGCACTATGCTGGTTTTCCCGGTTTCCAGGTCGGTTTCGACATCCACTAAGTGGACCGCATAACCGTTGCCTTCACCCGTTGGCTCCACGTTGGAACTGCCGGTGATTGCGCCACCCGTTGTTGCCAACTGGCGGGACAATTCTTTGAAGGTCATTCGAAGTTCCGGATCGGATTTATGTTGAATAACGCCAGAGGCATATTCAACATTGTCTTCGGGAGTGTCCCAGATACGGGCAGCTCTGGCCACCATCAAACTCTTGACCTCTTCGGCGGCCTCAATGGCGGCCCAGCCAGTGGCGAAGCAGGTCCGGCTGCCACCGGTTATGAAGGTGTAGCCGATGGAGTCCGTATCCACGACAGTGGGCTTAATCTCTTCGTAGGCGATTCCGAGGGTTTCCGCAGCCTGCTGGGCGATGGACGCCCTGGTGCCACCGATGTCAACGGAGCCCATGATTAGGCTCACTATGCCATCGTAGTTAACGGTCATGGAAACGCTGGACGGGAATGAGCGGTTCATCCAGTAGCCACATGCAACGCCGCGGCCCCTGTTGCCAGAGCCCATGGAACTCTTGTAATGAGGGTGATTTCGAGCGGCTTCCAGGCATTCGACCAGTCCAATTCGATTCGCTATAGGGCCTTCAATGCGCCTGGTTCCTTCCTTGGCGGCATTCAGTAACCGGATTTCTATGGGGTCAATACCCAACTGATCAGCCACTTCGTCAACCACCGACTCCACCGCAAATGTAGCTTGGGGTGAGCCGGGCGCACGGTATGCGGCAGTCTTGGGTTTGTTCACCACCACGTCGTAACCTTCCAGAAAACCGTTGGCAACGTCGTAGCAACCGAAGGCGCACAACATTCCCTGCATCACTGGCGACCCAGGATAGGCTCCGGCTTCAAAAGCGAGATTTGCTTGGACGGCGGTGAATTTCCCGTCTTTGGTGGCTCCGACTTTGACCTTCATCCAAGTGGCGGGGGCCGGGCCGGAGGCTTCAAAAACATCAGTGCGGCTCATTACCAGCTTAACAGGAGCGCCGCTTTTCTTGGAGAGCAAAGCGGCGATGGCGTCCAAATAGGCCGTTATTTTGCCGCCAAAGCCTCCGCCGATTTCCATTGGAGTTACCTTGACTTTAGAAACGGGCAATCGCAGCACATCGGACACCGAACTCCTCACGGCGAAGGCACCCTGGGTGCTGGTCCAGACACTCAACTGACCGTCTACGTTCCAGAAAGCGGTGCCGTTGTGGGGTTCGATGTAACCCTGATGGACAGCGGCCGTGCGGAACTCTCGCTCCACCACCACATCGGCGGCAGCGAATCCTTTTTCGGTATCGCCTGTTTCGTAAATCAGGTGGGCAGCGACATTGCTGGGTTTTTCCGACGTCTCGCCCAAGGAGGCGGTGTGGAGATCGTCGTGGAGCAGAGGTGCGTCGTCCTTCATGGCATCTAAGACGTCTAGAACAGGGGGCAGAAGCTCGTATTCCACAGAGATTAGGTTTATGGCTTCTTCGGCCACGTGGGGGTTGTTGGCTGAGACAGCCGCCAAAGGGTGGCCCTTAAACAGAACTTTGTCGCCAGCCAATACATGGTTGCTGGCGAACTTTAGCCTCATGTAATCACTGCCCAGCTCGTCTTTTGACAGTGACGAAAAGGGTAGGTCTTTGGCCGTCACCACAGCCCGGACGCCGGGATGGGCTTCAGCCTTAGAGGTATCTATAGACTTGATGCGGGCATGAGCGTGGGGGCTGCGCAACACTTTGCCGTGGAGTAGGCCCGCCAGGTTTATGTCGGCGCCGTATTGGGCTCGCCCTGTGACTTTATCCACACCGTCCGGTCGAATTGGACGTTTGCCAACAACATCGAATTCAACCTCAGACAGAACGATATTTGCCTCAGCTGGGTTGGAAACCACTGGGTCACCCCCTTAAGTCATGTGCTACTTCATTTTTTGAGATGCGTCCAACACCGCCCGAACGATTTTATCGTAGCCAGTGCAGCGGCACAGGTTGCCCGCGAGCCAGTGCCGGACTCGGGCTTCGTCTACATCGGGCTCGGCGTCCAGCAGAGCCTTGGCAGCCACGATGAACCCCGGGGTGCAGATTCCGCACTGTAGGGCAGCCTGTTCCAAGAAAGACTGTTGCAATGGGTGCAGCCCTTCGGGGGTGGCCAAGCCTTCGATTGTGGTCATATCCTTGCCTTGGGCTTCTACACCCAAGACGAGACATGAGTCTACGATGCGGCCATCAAATATAATAGTGCATGCGCCGCAGTTACCGTCATTGCAGCCCTCTTTGGTTCCGGTCATACCTACCACATCCCTAAGGCACTCCAGCAGGCTCTGACGAGGCTCACAGAGGAAGTTTACTTCTTCACCATTGATTGTCGTTTGTACGTGTGTGACTCCGGGCATTTCTATCCACCTCTGGCTCTTTGAATAGCGTTGTTGAGCGTGCGACGGGTCAAAACACCAACTAAGTGCACCCGTTGCCGCACGGTCCCTCTCATGTCATCGATGGGTTTTGCGTCTGCCATGGCTTTTTCCGAAGCTTCTTGAATCGCCGCATCGGAAACTGCTTTGCCTGCCAGGCTATCGCCGGCCGCTTTGGAAAATACCGGTGTGGGCGCAACGGAAGCTAGGGCGATGCGAGCCGAAACTATGTTTTGGCCCGAGGCGTCCAATACCACCGAACTGCCTACGCCAGCTACCGCTATGTCCATCTCGTTTCGGGGGATGAACCGCAGGTAATTCGCGCCTGAATGCGCTAAAGGAACTGGAATTGTTATCGAGACCAGAATCTCACCGTTTTCCAAGACACTGCGGCCAGGTCCAGTGCAAAAATCTTCCGCCGGGACTTGGCGAGTTCCTTTGGGTCCTGCGATATTCGCCACTGCGCTCAATGCGATTATCGCAGGTATGGAGTCTCCGCTGGGTGACGCATTACACAGATTTCCGCCGATGCTTGCCCGGCCTTGAATCTGGATGCCGCCAATGAGAGATGCCGAATCGATGAGCCCCGGGTAATTATCAATCACTGCTTTGTGTTGATAAATCCGGAAACACGGCACGGCTGCGCCCAATGTCAGGCCGTCCTGTGCGCTATAGGACAGCACGTTGAGTTCCGGGATTCCTTTTACGTCGACCACCAAATCGGCGCTACGACGGCCGCCTCTAAGTTGAACCAAGACATCGGTGCCGCCAGCCATGGCACGAGCCCGGTCTCCCTTGGAAGCCAGCATTTCCACGGCTTCACTGATAGTTTTTGGGGTTGCGAAATCAATCCATTCCAATTAACCCACCTCCTAGGCGGAATTATGGTAACACCCACACTCACCTGCATCAACCAATATTTAGTAGCCAAGTGTTACTGAGGCCACGAATACTGGCGGCGACTGCCGGTGGCTGCGGATGGTGACCATCCACAAGTAAGCCTTTTCGCCCGGAACGCTATGGCGCACGCAAGCGACTCCTTGGCTTTGCCCGCACCATATTAACCCCAGCCAAGCCGGTGGTCAACGGATAAGCGTACATAGGCAAATTTTGATGGCGTCGGACAATATCCGAACCTGTGTTATCCGCTGTATTAGCCTCCTCGAACCGGTGGGCTTCCCGGGGGGCGTCTAGGAAGAAATTTGAAGAAATATATGGTTAGACCGAGCCAAGCAATTTAAGGGCGATTCTACTGGACTGGCAAGGCCTGTATTCGCCAAGGCCAGTCACGATATCGAGAGGCAACCGGTATTGCCAATAACGGCCTAGACAGGCTTTACCTCTACACATATAATTCCTGAGCCGCTACTACCACGGGTCAAGCGGCGCGCAAAAGGGTAAATTTGAGAGTTCACACTTTAACCTTAATACCAATTCAAAAATGATTTAGAACCCGAAGCTAATCTGTATCTAATTCACGAAGGAGATTCACATGACACAAGCCCCAACACCCTACCGCATAAAAGCAAGTTGGATGGAGACCTGCAACTGCGACTCGGGTTGCAACTGTAATTTTGGTGGATTCCCGGACCACGGGTCTTGTGAGGCCCTGATTGGGCTACATGTATCGGATGGAAATATCGGCGACGTAGACTTGTCAGGTGTTAAGGCCGTCTTGGCCATCAAATGGCCGAAGGCCATACACGAAGGAAGCGGAAACGCGGCCGTGTTCATTGACGAGTCCGCGACCGAGCAACAGGTCAACGGTCTGGCCACAATCCTGACCGGTCAGGCGGGCGGAATGCCTTGGGAAATCCTGGCTACTACAATCACAGCGCTGGACGGCCCCATCCTAAAACCCATCAAGATGGACGTGAATGGAACCAGCAGCACTTTCAGTATTGATGGCATCTTGGAGGCGAAGTTGACGCCTTGCAAGAACCCAGTCACTGGCGAGGACAACGAGGTCCATATCGTATTCCCCAAAGGCGGCCTAATCTGGAATGACGGCAATAGCTCCACAACCTCCGTCATGAAAGTGGATCATGGCACCGTTAAGTTCAACCATACCGGACAGAGCGGCATCTTTGCGCCAGTGGATTGGACCAACCAGAAGTAATTGGCGGGCCGCCGGGATAATCGCCTGTCTTAGGTCTGGATTAATTAAAGATCGGTATCAATCAATCTATGGCCGCAAAGAATGACATCGTCTGGCTACTAAAGGGCATCGTCATCGGAGCTTGTAACTGTGATTGGGGCTGCCCTTGTAATTTTGACGCCCCTCCCACATACGGCAATTGCAACGGTGCCTACATTTGGCAGATTCAGAAAGGCCAATTCTGGGATGTCAACCTGGATGGTTTTGGCATGGGTTGGGTCGGCGAATCGCCGGGTGCGATGCGCTTGGACCATAGCACAACCCAATTGGTTATTGACCAAAGGGCCGATGAGGCCCGAAGGGTAGCCTTAGCGGACTTGCTCAGTGGCAGTTTTGGAGGTCCATTCGAAATCTTGGCCAGCATTACCGAAACCTGGCTGGAAACCATATTCGCCCCACTTAATATTGTTCTCGACGGTCTGAATAGCCGAGTGGACATACCGGGCGTTTTGGACTTGGGCCTGACTTCCATAAAGAACCCCGTCACCGGTGAGCCGGAACAGTTGACTCTGGTGAAGGGCACTGGCTTCACATCAAACAACACGCAGATGGGCTCTACAACGGTCTGCAGTTACACCGGTGGGTTCCAACACGAACACTCTGGCAATTACGGCGAGTTCGCCGAGTTTGAATACCACAGTTCTAAATAGCCCGGCGCACTAGAGGATCATGAAGATGCAATCCGCGACACCTCAGGTTTCCAACGCAATAGAGTCGGTAATCAAGCGCGACCGCTTGGTGGTGATAGCTGGCGTTTTAGCCGTGGTGGCAATTGCCTGGGCCTACCTGGTTTTCCTCGCCCAAGACTCGGACGGCATGGGCTCCGGCATGGCCATGGCTCAACTCAAGACTTGGAGCGCTGCGGACTTCGGCATGATGTTCCTCATGTGGGCCGTCATGATGACCGGCATGATGGTGCCCAGCGCCGCTCCAATGATTTTAATCTTCGCCACCGTCAACCGGAGAAGGCAAGAGCAAGACCGCCCCTACGTTTCGACGGCCGTATTTCTGTCCGGCTATCTGGTGGTCTGGTGCGGTTTCGCGGCCGTTGCCACGGTGGGCAATTGGGCACTCCACGTTAACGACCTTCTGGACAAAATGATGGGCGGAAGCACCAGCGACTATCTGGGAGGAAGTCTCCTGGTGGTGGCGGGAGCATTCCAGTGGAGCAGGCTCAAATACACATGCCTGACCCAATGCCGTTCACCCCTTTCTTTCCTCATGACCGACTGGCGTGAGGGAGCAGGGGGTGCCCTGCGAATGGGTGTGACACACGGAATCTACTGCGTTGGCTGTTGTTGGGTGTTGATGCTATTGCTATTCGTCTTGGGCATCATGAACCTGCTGTGGATCGCAGCCCTTGCTGGGTTTGTATTGTTGGAAAAGGTCGTGCCCCGCGGTGATCGGATGAGCAAGGGAACCGGACTGCTGCTGATACTATGGGGCGGGTTGATGATTTCGGGTGTAATAACTTAGTCACGGGCCTGCGTTGTGTTTTTAAAAAGGGGCGTCCCGCGTTTAACAAAAAGGGCGCCCTTTTTGTTTTGAGTCAGAATCTACTAACCTCGGTGGGATAATCGCAATAACAGCTTATTTATAACTGATTCCAGCGGCCCTTCCCGAATGGCCCTCAGATTTAGCTCAGCTATTCTTTCCAAGTCCAAAACAATTTTGCTTGAACCGGACGCGGCCTCTATTTGACCTAATATGTCCCGCCATGGGCCTCCGTCACTCAAACAACCGGCTTCATCTCCGGCACTCCCTGCTGGAAGAGGAAGTGTGTAGAAGGTGACAGCAAGGGGGCTGGAGGTTAATGCCAGCAGGGGTATTTCTTCCGGGGATAAGCTAAGCCTGCCTCGCAATCCGTCCAACGTCTTGGACGTGCCGTGTTGGCCGAAAATAACCAGATGCTCATAGGGCGCTTTTCGAGTTTCAAAGCTCGAGCGAAATTCCCTAAAAACATCGTGAGCGAAGGTATCTTCCGGCCCCACCAAGAAAACAGCGTAAACCGGAAAGTCTGGCATCCCAGCATCCGCCAGCCCTTGTCGCCAGCGGGCCAGTTTGTCCAGGTCATGGCTGTCGGGATCGCTGCTTGCCACGGTGTTTCGTGCCTAAGCTGCGACGCCGCTGTCAAACTGGACCAATATGCCGTCAGGGTCAAAAGCAAAGAAAGTCCGCACGTTGCCTTGGGCATCGGCAAAGGCTTCGATGCCGCCCGCAATCTCAACCCCTTTGGCAATCAATTCGTCCGCCAGTCCACGCAGGTTTTTCACCGTGAACGAGACGTGGCTAACGCCTACTTGGTCAAGCTTGATGGGCTCCCCATCGGCTTGGTCTCCGGGGTGGCTGGTCATCACCAAGAAGGTCGGTTGGCCCTCGCCGTAGGCCAGATGGACGGTCCGCCGCGTGTTGCGGTGGCGTTTGTACGTGTGAGTCAGGCCACCGGTGCTGGTGTCCTCGATTTCGTCTTTGGTAACCTGCATGCCGAGTAGGTCTTTGTAGAATGCCAGAGATTTGTCCATGTCCCGCACACAGACGGCAATATGCGATATTCCGGTTGCTTCCATTGCTAAGGTACCTCCATCAATCATTAGGCAATTAATCTGTAGGCATTGGATTTGTTGTTAATATCTTTCTGATGAAATTGCCACTTGGCAGACCCGAATCCTATTGGGATAAGGGCATTTTGTCAAAAGCCTAGGCGTGGTCGTCGAGTAGCGATGGTTATCGACTAACCGTGGTCATCAAATTGAAGCAAGATACCGTCGGGGTCGTAGACAAATATGCTGCTGATACGGCCTTCGGGACTGGTGAACGCCTCCATGGGCGCTGCCAGTTTCACGCCTTTGGCAACCAGTTCTTCTCCCAACGATTTGACGTCGGCCACTGTGAAGGACAGGTGGCTGATGCCAATCTGGTCCAGTTTTATGGGCTCCCCGTCAGCATCCTCTCCGGGATGGCTGGTGAGTACCAAGGACGGCGACGTATGGCCTTCGCCGTAACGCACGTGAACCGTCCTTCGAGTCTTACGAGCATGTTTATAAATATCCGGGAAACCGCCTTTGCTTGTGTCCTGTACTTGGTCGAAGGTGACATGCATGCCGAGAATATCCCGGTAGAAGGCTAAGGACTTTTCCAAGTCTCGAACACAGATGGCGACATGGGAAACGATGGTAGCATCCATTTTTTGATTACCTCGGATTTACACTTTTTCGCTAGATGCGTTAGGCCCAGGCCATGCTAATCCCGTGCCTAACTCTTGTCAAAGGTTCCTGGCATATCAAAATTTCCGAGCATATAGGGTTTGAGCATGGCGTAGATGACATCGTTGATTGGAGTGGGAACGTTGGCGTCCTTTCCAGCCCGAACCACTGCGCCGTTTAGCGCTTCCAACTCCAAGGGCCTCCCTGCGACTATGTCCGAGTGCATGGAGGCGTGCATCTCGTCAATCGAGCCTACCATGTATGAAAGGGTATCCTGGACCACCTCGGCATCCAAATTCACGCCGCTGGCCCGGCTTGCCCGCTCAATCTCCTCCATACAACCTATAATCACGGCCCTCCATTCCTGGCGGGGCATCAAACGGTCCAAAGATTCTCTGGTCATGGTTGTCACTCCGGCCAAAGTGGCGATGAACAGAAATTTAGTCCACAAAGTCTTGCGAATGTCTGCTTCAAACTGGGCCGCAATGCCCGATCTTTTCAGCAGGTCCGCTATCTCGTTGCCCCTATCAGAATTTCTGCCGTCTTGCTCACCGAAGGCGATTCGCACGCCCGACCCCGTCTGAGTTACCACGCCCGGCCCCTGCCTGCCAGCCTCAATATAGGCCGCCCCTGGCAGTACCCTGTCCACGCCGAATGCCGCCACTGCGTCTTGATAAGTATCGATGCCATTTTGTAAGCACAGGATGGTTGTATCCGGACCGACCAGAGGAGATAAGGCTGGAATCGCCTGCTCGTTCTGGTAGGCCTTGACCGTTAGCAATGCTAGTTCAACCGTACCCACTTG
>Ga0208879_1003753_pt1 | contig 12192 bp, 12 predicted proteins | sample Knorr_S15_td_Bot_FD_185605 | JGI IMG/M metagenome (GOLD analysis project Ga0208879, IMG submission 185605) | Marine microbial communities from Southern Atlantic Ocean transect - Knorr_S15_td_Bottom_ad_5009_LV_A (SPAdes) (version 2) | ecosystem: Environmental > Aquatic > Marine > Oceanic | place...
CGTGATCCCGAAGATCCAGACCAGTAGTGTCGACTGTCCTTCGAAGCTCTCGAGGGCGTCGAGCAGCGTGATGAAGACTTCCTGGGTCACATCCTCGGCCTCGCCGGCATCGCCCAGGCGCTTCAAGGCAAAGGCATAGACCCGGGTAAAATACGCCTCGTAGAGCAGGTCAAAATGCTCCGGGCTACCCGCTCGATCGCCACCAGGATCAGTTCGATGGCTTCTACGTTGCTCGCAAGGTTCGGCGCAAAACCGCCCTCGTCCCCCACCGAAGTGGCGTAGCCCTTCTCGTGCAGGACCGCGCGAAGCGCGTGGAAGGTCTCGGCACCCCAGCGCAACGCCTCGGCGAAGCTCGGCGCACCGAGCGGGTAGAGCATGAACTCCTGGAGGTCGACGTTGTTATCGGCGTGGGCACCGCCGTTGAGCACGTTCATCATCGGCGCCGGCAAGAGCGTTGCCCCCTCGCCTCCGAGAAAACGGTAGAGGGGTTCGCCGCGCGCCGCGGCGGCAGCGTGCGCGGCGGCGAGTGAAGCGCCGAGCAGGGCGTTCGCCCCGAGGCGTGCCTTGGTCTCTGTGCCGTCGAGTTCGCAAAGCGCCGCGTCGAGCGCCGCCTGCTGCTCGAGGTCGCCGAGGGCGCGGCCGACCAACGCGGCCCGGATCTCTCCATTCACATGGGAGACCGCCTTTTGCACACCCTTGCCGCCGTAGCGCGCGGCATCGCCGTCGCGCAATTCGAGAGCCTCGCGCTCGCCGGTCGAGGCACCCGAGGGCACCATCGCCAGGCCACGCTGGCCAGACGAAGTCCCCACCTCGACTTCGAGGGTCGGATTGCCGCGGGAATCGAGGATCTCCCTCGCCACCAGGGATTCGATCCGCGCTTCGCTCATTCCGTCGTCCCCTTCGTGGTCCCGTTCGTCGTCGTCCCGCTCGTCGTGTTCTTTCGCGGGCGCCCCAGCGCCGCGTCGCAAGCGGGCGAACCGCGCTGCACCGGGAATCGGCCGCGGAGACTAGCAGGCTGCGATCGCCCCCCGAAGCGACCAGGGCGCGCCAAATTCGCGCGCCTCGCGATTTTCAAGCCCCTCGTTCGACGCTGTCTTTCCTGCCGAGTTCGGGAACCACCAGCGGCAATCCATCGGGCCCCTCGATCACAGTCGCGGAAAAACCCAGCACCCGGCGCAGGGTGTCGGCGCGCAACACCTCGCCGGGCGCCCCTTCTGCGGCGACGCGTCCGTCTGCCAGCAGCAACAGCCGCTCGCAACAGCGCGCAGCGAGCGAGAGATCGTGCGACACCAGCAGGGCGCTCGCCCCGGAGGCCACCAACTCGCGTACCACCTCGAGCACCCGGATCCGATGTTCGAGATCGAGAAAGGCGGTGGGCTCGTCGAGCAGCAGGCAATCGGGTTCCTGGGCCAGGGCACGCGCGATCAGAACCAGCTGGCGCTCGCCCCCCGAAAGCTCGGGAATGCGACGGTCGGCCAGGTGGAGAATCCCCATCCTTTCGAGCGCGCGCTGCGCGCACTCGATGTCGTGCGACGACTCGAAGCCGAGCCAACGTTGGTAGGGGCCGCGACCCATCAGCACCACCTCGCCCACCCGGAAGGGAAAGGGCACGTGAAGGTCCTGGGGCACGACGGCGATCTTCTGGGCGAGTAACGAGCGGGGAAAATCCGAGAGGGCGCGGCCCTCGAAGAGCACGTCGCCGGCATCGGGAAGCCAGGTTCCGCTGGCGAGGCGCAGCAGGCTGGTCTTGCCGGCTCCATTGCGTCCGAGCAGGCCCACCACTTCTCCGGGGGCCAGCTCGAGGGAGACATCGCGCAGGACCGTTTGTTCGCCCAAGCGCAGCGCCACGTTTCGCAATTGCAGGCTCATGCCGTGAAGCTCCGGTCGGAATTGCGCCGCAGCAGCACCAGGAAGAGTGGCCCGCCGACCAACGCGGTGATGGCTCCCACCGGAAGCTCCCGGCCGCCCAGCAGGCTGCGCGCCACGGTGTCGCAGAGCACGAGGAACGCCGCGCCCAGGAGGGCGGACGCGGGCACCAGCAGCCGGTGGTCGGGCCCGAGCACCAGCCGCAGCAGGTGCGGGACGATCAGGCCGACGAAACCGACCAGGCCCGAGACCGACACCGCCGCCCCCACCATCAGCGAGGTGGCCAGCAGCAGGATCTTCTTCTGACGCTCCACCGCCATCCCGAGTTGGGCCGCAGCCTCGTCTCCCAACGCCAGCAGGTTGAGCCCACGCGCCAACGAAAGCGCAACGCCGAGCCCCACCACGAGAAAGACTCCCACCACGATCCCCATGTCGGTGCGGGCCGCCGACAGATTGCCGATCAGCCACAGGAAGATCCGGGAGCCGTCGGCGAGCCCGGCGATCGAAGCCAGAAAGACGATCCCCGCCGAAGCGAAGGCGTTGAAGACGACGCCGGTGAGCAGAAGTTGCGTCGCCGAAACGCGGCCGCGCACCGCGGCCATGCCGTAGAGCAGGAGGGTCGTGCCGATCGCTCCGGCAAAGGCCGCCAGCGGAGCCGCTCCGGCGCCGACACCGATCCACGTCCCCAACACGAGCACGCTGATCCCGCCGAGAGCCGCCCCCCCCGAGACGCCCAGGATGAAGGGATCCGCCAACGGGTTGCGCAGCAGCGCCTGGAAAATCACCCCGGCAACCGCCAGCGAGGCGCCCACCCCGGCGGCCAGCAGCAGCCGCGGAACCCGGATCCGCCAGACGATGTCGGCCAGCGCGCCCGACTCGGCGGGATGCAGCAGGGCGTCGAGAGCCGCGCCCGGCGAAATGCCACTCGGACCCGTCACCAACCCGATCGCGAGGCAGACGACCAGCACCCCCAACGACGCCAGCAACACTGCGCCGAGTCGCCCCGCGGTCAGGTGCTTCACCGGGCACCCGCAGGCGGAGCGCCGCGCTCGAAGGGGGCCATCGGATGCAGCGCCGCGGTGAGCCGCTGCATGGCGCGGTCGAGATGCGGCCCCGGCAGCGTGACGAGCGAGGGGTCGAGGTGCACGATGCGTCCCCGGGCGCCCAGCGCGGGCCATCGCCCCCAGTAGGCCGGGGCGGGCTCGTGCGAAGCGTCCATATCGATCAGCACCTCGGGCGCGGCCGCCACCAACCACTCGATGCTGGCCCGCGGGTAGGCGTCGCCGAGTTCAGCGGCGAGGTTCCGCGCCCCCGCGATCGCGATCATGTCGTCGATGAAACTGCCACCACCCACCACGAAGAGGGGGTCGCGCTGCAACACCATCACCACGCGCGGCGTTTCGACGGCCCGGTTCGATGCCTCCAGCTGGGCGCGCACCGCGCGAATGGCATCGATGCGCTCGCGCGCCGCGGGCTCACGGCCGGCCAGCCGGCCGAGCCGCTCGATATTCTCGAGCACGTCTTCGAAACGCAGGTTCGAAAACGCCTCGGTGGCGATGCCGACCGCTGAAAGCCGCTGCTGAAAATTGCGTTGCTCGGCACTCGGAACGAAGACGACGAGGTCGGGCTCGAGCGCCACCACACCCTCCAGGCTGGGATTGAAGAGCCCCCCCACGACCCGTACGCGCTGGGCCAGCGCTGGTTGCTGGCGCGCCGACACCTCGTCGATCCCGACCAGGAGATCCCCCGCGCCGAGCGTCACGAGGATCGCGGTGAGCGACGGCGCCAACGAAACCACGCGCTCAGCCGATGCCTCGGCTCTCGCCTCCAGCGCGTGAAAGGAGACGACAGAAATAAGAGTGATCGCCCAGGCAGCGAAATCCCTGCGGCGGCGCGCCACTGCAGGCCACGCAGGAAACAAGTTGCGACAGGCCGACGTCGGCATCGGCCGCAGTGTAGCCGCCGCCGTGAGGCGCCGGAGGCCTTTGCCCCCGGCACCCACCGGCTCAGCGCATCGAAAGGGTCGTCCGGCCCGTCAGCGTGATGAAGGGACGCAGCTTTTCGAGCAGCGCGTCGCCAAAGCCACGCACCTCCCCGATTTCCTCGACACTGTGAAAGCCGCCGCGCTGCTTTCGCTCGTCGAGGATGGCTGCGGCGCGGCGCGGCCCAATACCGGGCAGCGACTCGAGCTCGGCGAGGTTCGCGGTGTTGACATTCACCACGCCCTCGAGCGCCGTCGTCGACGATGCCGCCGAGGCGCCGACGGCCCCCAGCATGCACGCCAGGGCCAGTCCGATCGAGAGGCCGCGCGCACGCCGCCTCCCCGTTCTTTTCTCCAAGGTTCGTCTCCGCGGGACCGCGGGGGCGAGTTCGGTAGGCGCTGATCGCGCCCAAAAAAATTGGCACCCGTGCCTAGAGCTGCCTGTCGACGGCAAAGCGAGCGGCCTGGCAGAGCGCCCGATGCGCTTCGCCGTCGGGGAAGGCCTCGATCGCGTGGATCGCACGCTGGGCATGGACACGCGCCTTCGCGTCGGTGTCTTGGACGCCGCGGCAGCGGGCCACCAGTGCCACGACCGCCTCGCGCTCGACGACATCCGCCTCGGAGTCGGGAGCCTCGCCATCGGAGCGCAGCACCAGCGTCTTCACGAACTGCGCGACGCGGGTGCGCTCGGCGCTGTCGGCTCGCTTCAGCGTGAGCAGCAGCGGCATCGTCACCTTCCCCTCGCACAGGTCGGCGTAGCGACGCTTGCCGAGCGCGTCTTCGCCCTGCTCGTAGTCGAGGGCGTCGTCGCGCAGCTGGAAGGCCAACCCCAGCTGGCGTCCGTACTCGGCGACCCCGTGAATCTCCGAGCGGGTGACTCCGCCGAGAACCGCCCCTACCTCGCAGGCCGTCGAGAGCAGGCTGGCGCTCTTGCGCTCGATCACGCGGTAGTAATCGGCCTCGGTCACGTCGGCGTCGAAGCTGTGCTCGAGTTGGAGCAGCTCGCCCTCGGACATGGCGCGAATCGTGTTGGCAAAGGACGCGAGGATCGCGGGGTTGCCATCCTCTACGACCATCGACGAGGCGCGCGCGTAGAAGAAGTCGCCCGCCAGCACGGCGCGACGATTGCCCCAGATGGCGTTCGCCGAGGGACGCCCCCGGCGCAGGCTCGAAACGTCGACCACGTCGTCGTGCAGCAGCGTGGCCGTGTGGAGCATTTCGATGGCGGCGCCCAGATGCACCCGGCGCGGCCCCTTGTAGCCGCAGAGTTCGGCACACAAGAGCAGCAGCGCCGGCCGCAGGCGTTTTCCGCCCGCACCAAAGACGTGTTCGCCGAGGATCTCGACCAGGTCGGCCCGGCTCTCGAACTGCTCGCGGATCGCATGCTCGACCAGCGCGAGGGGCTCGTTGACCGATGCAAAGAGGTCGCTCGACGCAGTGGCTTTGTGGCTAGAGGTCCGGGGGGGATCGCTCATGGCGAGAAGGCTAGCGCACGGGGCATCGCTGTCAAAGGGTGTCGATCTAAAAACACGTGTATAAACAGTTAGTTACCGACCGTTCACGCGTGCGAACCCCGGTTCACCCGGGGCCTGGGGCCGACCGGCGAGGCGGCCTGGCCCCCCTGTAAACCCGCATCCGAAGACGAGTTGACAGCCTCCCAGCGACGCCTAGGCTGGCGCCGTCACCCCCGCAAGGCGCTGGAGGATCCCCCCGAATGTCCGCTCTCGAAACCTATGCCACCCTCGCCGAGACCAGCCTGCGGGGGGAAGCACCGACCGCTGCCCAGTCCCTCTGGATCCTCGATAGCCCCGAGGCGGACCTGCCCGGGCTGCTGCAGGCCGCCTTCGCCCCGCGCAAGGCGCACTTCGGACGCAAGGTGATGGTGCACGTGCTCAACAACGTGCAGAACGGCCTCTGCCCCGAGGACTGCGGCTACTGCTCGCAGAACAAAGACTCGAAGTCGGCGATCCGCAAATACGCGATGAAGAGCGACGACGAGATCCTGAAGGAAGCCGCGGCCGCCGTGAACGCCGGCGCCAGCCGCTATTGCATGGCGCTCTCGGGCCGCGGACCCACACTCGAGCGAGCGCGCCGACTCGGCGAGATCGTGAAGAAGATCAAGCGTCAGCACCGCATCGAGGTCTGCCTCTCGATTGGTCTGCTCGGCGAGGAACACGCGCGCATCCTGGCCGACGCGGGCCTTGACCGTCTCAACCACAACCTCAATACCAGCCGATCGCATTACGACGAGATCTGCAGCACCCACGATTACGACGACCGCGTGAACACACTGAAGGCCGCGAAGAAGTGCGGCATCGAGCCGTGCAGCGGACTGATCATGGGCATGGGCGAGACTTCCGAAGACCTCGTCGAACTCGCCTTCGAACTGCGCGGACTCGAGGTGCCCTCGATCCCCGTGAACTTCCTGATCCCCATCGAGGGCAACCAGGTGACGCACGACGGCAGCCTGCGGCCCGAACGCTGCCTGCGCGCCCTTTGCTTGATGCGGCTGGTGAACCCCAGTGCCGAAATTCGCATTGCCGGTGGGCGCGAGGGGCACCTGCGCTCGCTCCAGGCGCTGGGGCTCTACCCCGCCAACTCGCTTTTCGTCGAGGGCTACCTGACTACGCGCGGGGACGCCGCTGCGGACACCTATCGCATGATCGAAGACGCGGGCTTCGAGGTGGAGGGCAACCCGGATTGGCGCGAGGCGCGCGAGGCGCGACCTGGCCCAGCGGGAAGCGACTTTCGGCTCGACGGCGATGCGAACCTCTTGAAGCCCGAAGTGGCGAGGCCGCCCGCCGCATGAACCTCGACGCGTTCGCCGGCGAAACCCTCGATGCCATCCGCGAGCGCGGCACCTACCGCAGGATGCGCGTGCTCGGCGGGGCCCAGGCTGCGCGCATGGAAGTCGACGGGAAATCCGTCGCGCTCTTTGCCGGCAGCAACTACCTCGACCTGGCGCACCACCCCGCGCTGGTCGAAGCCTCCGCCCAGGCCTCCCGCGACTACGGCTGCGCCGCCGGCGGTTCGCGACTGATCAACGGCAACCTCGACCTGCACGAGGCGCTGGAGTGTGAACTCGCGGACTTCCTCGGGACCGAGGCGGCCCTCGCCTTCAACACCGGATACATGGCCAACGTCGGCGTGATCCCGGCCCTCGTTGGTCGCGGCGACATCCTGGTCTCGGACGAACTCAACCACGCGTCGATCATCGACGGCGCCCGGCTTTCGCAGGCGACGGTCCGCGTCTTCCCCCACGGCGACGTCGAAGCCCTCGACCGCGTGCTGGCCGAGTGCGCCGATCAGAGCGGGCGGACGCTGCTGGTGGTCGACGGCGTCTACAGCATGGACGGCGACCTGGCACCGCTCGCCGGAATGGTCGAATCCGCCCGCCGCCACGGCGCGATGGTGATGCTCGACGATGCCCACGGAACCTTCACCCTCGGCGAGAAGGGGCGCGGCAGCGCCGAGCACCTGGACGTCGAGGAGGGAGTCGATGTCCTGGTAGGAACTCTCGGGAAGTCGCTCGGCTCTTTCGGAGCCTTTGCCGCGGGCTCGGCGCTGTTGCGGGATCTGCTGGTCAACGTGGCGCGTAGTTTCATTTTCTCGTGTGCGCTGGCGCCTCCGCAGGTGGCGGCCTCGCGCGCGGCACTCGAGGTGGTCCGCGACGAACCCGGGCGACGCTGGCAACTGCAATGCAATGCCGCCCGACTGCGCGCGCGACTGGCTGCGGCCGGTGTCTCGACCGACCCTTCGTGCAGCCAGATCGTGCCGGTGCAGATCGGCGGAAATGCCCGCACCATGCGCATCTGCGAGGGACTCCTCGAGCGCGGCTTCTACGCCCAGGGCATCCGCCACCCCTCGGTACCAGAGGGAACCGCGCGCCTCCGCATCACCTTGATGGCGAGCCATCGCGAGCAGGAGATCGACGCCTTCGTCGACGCGCTCTGCGACCTGCTCGCGGAGCACCCGCCCGAAGCGGCCGCAGCCCCAAAGGCATGACGGCGCGCGGGTTCTTCGTTTCGGGCACCGACACCGACGTCGGCAAGACCGTCGTCGGCTGCGCACTGGTGCGCGGCCTGCGCTCCGCGGGGATCGACGTCGGGGTGATGAAGCCCTTTGAGACGGGCGTCGACCCGGATCGCGGTCCGCTGGACGCCATCGCCCTTTCGACGGCGGCGGGGGACCCCGACCCCCTCGATCTCGTCTGCCCGATTCGCTTCGCGCTGCCGGCGGCCCCCAACGTCGCCGCCGCCGCGGAGGGGCGCACTGTCGATCTCGAAATCGTTCGCCAGGTCTACACGGAACTCTCTGCACGCCACGAGTTCATGGTGGTGGAGGGAGCGGGGGGGCTGCTGGTGCCCACCACCGATACCGCGACGATGGCCGACCTCGCCCTCGACCTCGGCCTGCCGGTACTGATCGTTGCGCGCGGCCGCCTCGGCACCATCAATCACACGCGACTCAGTGTCGAGGAAGCCCTGCGGCGTGGGCTCGACCTCGTCGGCGTCGTGATCTCCCACGATCGGGAGCTGTCGCATGCCGATGCCGAGAACCTCGGGAGCCTGCGACGCTGGCTCGGAGATCGGCTGCTGCTGGAGATCCCGGTGCAGGCGCGACCGGAAGACGCTCCGATCGATGCGAGAAACATCGCTCAGCTCGTCGAGCGGCTAGACCGCCTGCAGGCAAAAGAACGGCCCGGCTCTTCTCTCGCGTTGCCGGGAGCGAGGTCAGCGGATAGTTTCGGGACTTCGTGACACGCGAGACCTCGGAGACATCCAGCAGTTCTGCGCCGGCCTCGGGAAGCCATTCACGAGAATCTGGTCTCTTCCGTCGTGTGCCGACGGGCCTCTTCTGGGTCGCCTTCGGAGCCTACCTTCTGGTGCGGCTGATGCTGCTCCATGCAGATGGTTATGCATCCGATCTCCACCTGTACAAGCATTGGGCGCTCGCAAGCGGATTGATGGGGTTCGCGAACGTCTACGAGTCGACGGGTGCCGATTATCCCCCGGCCTCGGTCGCCGCGTTGTGGGCCGCCGGCAAGGCATTCGTGGCCTCCCAGCCGCCCTTCGCCGCCGGGGACATCCCCATCCAGATCATCCCGAACTGGGTCATCAAGCTTCCCCACCTGGTTTTCGATCTGCTCCTGGGGTGGCTACTCCATTACCTGGTATCTCGGCGCGGGTTGTGGGGGGCCGGTCGCCGTGGCCCGGGCTGGGGTCGTCTCGCGGCACTCTTCTACTGGTGGAACCCCGCGGTCCTCTTCGGCTCGGCATACTGGGGACAATTCGATTCGATGCACGCGTTCCTGGCCTGCGCGGCCGTGGCGGCTCTGGGCGCCGATCGCCTCATCGTCTCGGCGGCCTCGCTCTCGCTGGCGGGTCTTTCGAAACCGCTGGCCGGCCCGCTGCTTCCCGTGCTCGTGGTAACGGCAGCGCTGCGCCATGGCGTCCGGGGTGTCGTGCAAGCAGGACTGTCGGGCGGGCTGATGGCCATTCTCGTCTTCGCTCCCTTCTGGGCCACCGGCAGGGGCATGGCGGTGCTCGATCGCGTGATCCTCGATCTGGATGCCATGCCTTACATGTCGGTCAACGGACACAATCTGTGGTGGTGGCTGGGTGGCTGGCGTTCAGCGGATGCGCCCTGGCTCGGCCCGATCACGCCCACCGAGATCGGCCTCCTATGCTTCCTCACGATGACCGGCTGGCTGCTCGTGCGAAACGCTGCATGGCTTCGCAGAACACAGGGGCCCGAATACGCCGCCGGGCTCTTCGTGATCTCGGCGGCAATCATTTCGACGTTCTTTTTCTTCTGGACCCACATGCACGAGAACCACCTCTTCCTCGTCGTCCCGCTTCTGATCGCAGTAGCAGGTCGCAATCCGCGGCTCGGCGCGCTGGCAGCGGTTGCGTCCGTCTGCGTCTTCATGAACGAGATCCTTCACGATCCCGAAATTCCCATGCTGCTTCCGGGATGGCTCTCCGCCTCGTCGGGAACGATCGACCCACACATGCAGAGACCGTATACGTGGCTTCAACTCTGGGGCTCGATGCTGAATCCGGCTCTCGCCGCCCTGGTTTTCGTCGGGACCATGATCGAAGCACTTCGCCTCGGCCGATCCGACCGAAGTGCGAGTGCAGCCGACGCGTAGGATCGGGGACGTTGTTGCTTTGTTGCCTTGCGCTCCTCGCGACCGCGCTGCGAGAAACGCAAGGCAACAAAGCAACAACGTCCCCGTCCTAGAAGACCCGTTCGCCGCCGATCCAGGTTTCCGCCACGGCGCCTTGCGCATCGAGAATCGCGAAGTCGGCGCGCGCCCCGGGTCGCAGGGTTCCGCGCTCGGCTTCGATCCCGAGAAGTTTCGCGGGCCGCAGGCTGCAGGCGGCGATCGCCTCGATCCGCGACAGGGCACCGAAGGCCACGGCGTTGCGGATCGCTCGGTCGAGCGACAGCGAACTCCCCGCCAGGCGTCCATCGGCCAGGCGAATTGCCTGGCCGTCGTCGCGAAGCCCACCCGCCCCGAATTCGCTCGCGCCCGAGCCGGCCGCCTGGGCGGGTAGCTCGACGCGGTCGCTGATCAGACTCAGTTGCTCGCCCTTCGCACGACAGGCCCCCACCACCCAGTCTGGGTGGACGTGTACGCCGTCGCAGATCAGGTCGCAGCCGAGGCGGTCGTCGCCAAGCAAGCGTCCCGCAAGTTCGTCGTCGCCGTAGGCAGCTTTGCGCGCGGGGTTTCGGTGCCGGGTTCCGCCCATCGCGTTGAAGAGATGGGTGACGTGGCAGAGGCCCTCGCCGATGGCGGCATCGACGGCGCTGCTTTCCGCCAGACTGTGGCCGAGGGCCGCGACGACGCCCGCCCGGGCCAGGGCGGCGAGCAGCGCGCGGCTTCCGGAAACCTCGGGCGCGAGGGTCACAAGCTTCACGGTGCCGGCCGCGAGCGCCAGCAGTTCGTCGATCTCGCGAGGGTCGCAGGCACGGATCGCCTCGCCGGGCTGGGCACCCGCGGCCTCGGGATTGATCCAGGGGCCCTCGAGGTGGATCCCGATGGCCCGCGCGCCGCCCGGCGTGCCGGTCGCCACCGCTTCGGCCATTTCCAGCACGAAGTCCCGCAGCCGGGCGCCGGGCCACGCCACCGAGGTGGCGAGAAAGGCGGTGGTGCCCTCGGCGGGGCGCGCGCGTGCGCTGCGCTGGAGGGCCGCCCCGAATTCGGCGCCCCGGGCAAAGACCAATTCGCCGTGGAAGTGCAGGTCGATGAAGCCGGGGGCGAGGGAATAGCCCGTGAGGTCGACGCGCTCGGCGTCCACCGTGGTCGCCTCCCCAGGCTCGAGCTGCGCCTCGATGCGCCCATCCTCGACGAGCAGCGCCGCACCCCTCGGGCCCGCCGCTTCGGGGTCGAATACCTCGGCATTCTCGAAGAGCCGCTTCACGACGCGCCAGTCTATCAGGCCGCGGGCCCGTGCACGGCGCGTATCGCTCCCGAGTGCGTCGCACGTCGCGCCCCCCCTCCCGTTAGCGCTCAAGCAGAGGGCCAAACTTGCCGAACTGCAGAGGTGCGGCGCCCCGCAGGCGCCGCAGCAAACCTCGGGAGAAAACGTGGAAGCCCGCATTCGTCGCATCGAAACAGGCCTCGAAGCCCTGCGGATCGAGTACGAGAAGTACTTCTTTGCGGCGCGACCGACGGAGCCCTGCAGCGAGCGCTCTCTGCTTCAGCGTGGGATCGCAGACTGCAAGGCGACGCAGACCGTCAATACGGCCCTGCGTTTCCGCCTGCAGTCGATCGTCGCACGCTTCCAATCGCACGAGCGGCTGTGGAATGATACCCAGTGCAGGCTCGAATCGGGGCGCCCCATGCGGCCGTTCCCAAAAGCGAAGCCATCGGTCAAAACGTAGTCGACAGCGCCCGCCCGGGCGGCGAACCGGGTCTCGGAATCGCATTCCGAAGAGCCCCTTTGCGGGGCTCCGACCTCAGGCGCTGGTGCGGCCCGCGACGTCGATGCGAACCTCGGCGATGGCGATCGCCTTCTCGAGTTCCTCGCGGCGAGTTTCGTTCTCTTCGGCGCCCGATAGGCCGCGGAGTTCTTCGGCGGCTTCGGCACGATCCTTTTCGGCCGTAGCCGCATCGATATCGCCCGCCAGGATGCAGTGGTCGACCAGCACCACGACGTGCTCGCCGGTCACTTCGACAAAGCCATCGGTCACCGCCGCCCACTGGGAGGCCGCGCCGTCGGCGCCGCGGATCTCGACCGGTCCGGGCTGCAGCGCGGTGAGCAAACGCTCGTGTGCCTCGAGCACCCCGAATTCGCCCTCGGTGCCGGGGAGGACCACCGATTCGATTGCGTTGG
>Ga0208879_1003757_pt1 | contig 12186 bp, 5 predicted proteins | sample Knorr_S15_td_Bot_FD_185605 | JGI IMG/M metagenome (GOLD analysis project Ga0208879, IMG submission 185605) | Marine microbial communities from Southern Atlantic Ocean transect - Knorr_S15_td_Bottom_ad_5009_LV_A (SPAdes) (version 2) | ecosystem: Environmental > Aquatic > Marine > Oceanic | place...
CCCGGAGAATATGAGATTCGCCTCACCGTGACAGACAACCAGGGCTTCACCGCTTCGGATGAGATGGACGTCTACGTCAACTATCGCGGCGCCTGGGCTGAGTTCACCATCGATGGAAATACCTCAAACGATGCCGTGGAAGTGACCTTCGATTACCCCGTTGGCTACAATCAGGACACGGGCAACACGATGCGCTATGTCAAGATCCAGCTCACCTACCCGATTAAGGATGATGATTGGTGGGTCGGTGAAGGCGACAACCGGCTCGACATCTACGTGTACAATGAGACGGAGGAGGAGGTCGCCAACTCCACTTATCTGGGCGATGACGACCGCACTGCTGGGGATTGCTCGGGCGATGATCGTTGCATCGAACTGCGTCTGGGCCCGCAGCATTTCCGCAACCACCTAGAGGGTGATTGGACCGTGGATCTGGTCAATGAGAATCTATGGGATTCCACCGTGAAGGCCTTCGTCATCATTCTTGAGTACAAGTGAAGTCGCATACCTCGCTTGCAATATCGGCGCGCAGTGGGCCGTTCCACCCTGAACGGCCATGCCTTCCCTACGGGGATGCGTTGATATATGGGGGTCGGGTCGGCGGGACGCTCAAAGGAGTGATAATCTCATGGGATCTCAGTGGGAAGATAGGAGCAAGCCGCACTTGAACATCGTCTTCGTAGGTCACGTCGACCACGGGAAATCGACGACCGTCGGTCGTCTCCTGCTCGATACAGACCACATCGAAGCGCACGAGATTGAGAAGAACGAGAAGCTCGCAGCCGAGCATGGCAAGGCTGGCTTCGGACTCGCATACGTGATGGACGGACTCAAGGAAGAGCGCGAGCGTGGAATCACGATTGACGTTGCTCACAAGGAATTCTTCACGCCGAATTACTACTTCACGATCATCGACGCACCGGGTCACCGGGATTTCGTCAAGAACATGATCACCGGCACCAGTCAGGCCGACGCCGCAGTCCTCTGTGTCGCCGCCAACGACGGTGTCAGCGCGCAGACCAAGGAACACGCCTTCCTCGCGCGCGTGCTTGGTGTAAACCAGTTGATCGTCAACATCAACAAGATGGACATCTCCGGTGTCGACTACTCCGAGTCTCGCTACAACAAGGTCGTCGAAGAGGTCGGCACCCTGCTGAAGATGGCGGGCTTCAATCCGGCAGACGTGCCGATGATTCCGTGCTCGTCCTTCCTCGGTGATAACCTGTACAACAAGAGCACGAACATGCCCTGGTACAGCGGCCCGACCCTGTTCGAGTGCATCGACGGCATCACGATGCCATCAAAGCCCACCGACCGCCCTCTGCGCCTGCCGATTCAGGACGTTTACAAAATCAGTGGCATCGGAACTGTGCCCGTCGGCAAGATCGAGACCGGCACCCTGCACGCTGGCAAGACGGTCATCTTCAACCCCAGCCAGAAGTCGGCTGAGGTCAAGAGCATCGAGATGCACCACACCAACGTCGCCAAGGCCGAACCCGGCGACAACGTAGGCTTCAACGTGCGCGGTCTGTCCGCTCAGGACATCCGCCGCGGCGACATCGCGGGCTACTCGGACAGCGAGCCGGCCTTCGTGCGCCACGACGAGACCTTCGTCGGACAGATTCAGCTGATGGACATCCCCAAGGCGGTCGCCGCGGGTTACACCCCGGTATTCCACGCTCACACCGCTCAGGTGGCTGTGCGCTTCGTGGAGTTGCTGGAGAAGACCTCCAAGGCTGGCAAGGAGGCGAACCCCGCCTTCCTCGTCACCGGTGATGCATGTCTGATCCGCTTCCAGCCGACCAAGCCGATGGCAATCGAGCAGATGGACAACTTCCCCGAGCTTTCCCGGTTCGCGATTCGCGACATGGGCAAGACCGTCGCCGCTGGCGTCTGCATGAAGATCGAGAAGAAGTGAGCCCCGCTCACTGAATCTGACACAACGGAATGAGGGATGCACGATGCCTACTGTCACCACCATCAAGCTGACCGGCGAGAATCACTCGGATGTCGACGGCGTCTGCGCCGCGATCCGCAATATCAGCGACAGCACCGGCGTCAAGCTCCGTGGACCGATTCCCCTGCCCACCCGCCGCCTGATCGTCCCCTGCCGCAAGGCCCCGGACGGCGAAGGCAGCGAGACTTGGGATCACTGGGAGATGCGCATCCACAAGCGCCTCCTCGAGTTGGTGACGAACACGGCCAAGGAGGAGACTGCACTCCGTCAGGTGCTGCGTATCCCGATTCCGGACACCGTCACCATCGAGCTCAGCCTGCGCAACGTCGCGTGAGCGAACCGATTCCGCGGCCTCTCATTCGAGTGGCGCAGCTTCTGCATAGCCGGACGCAATCAGCGTCTCTGCGAACAGTGCACCGCAATTGTGCACATCGCCCTCGAACAATTCGATATCCTCGCCGGATTCGTCGATCAGCGGTTCAGGCATGTCCTTCAGGATGCGGATGCGCATCATCTCGCCCGCCTCGACCACGGGTTCTGCTTCGGAGGAGTCCGGGGTCGTTTCGATTTCCTCAAGTGTTTTGAGATCACCCACACGTCGTGGAGTCTCGGCGAATTCCGGATATCCTTCGACCAGCGCGATGTAATCCTCGTCATCGAAGTCGGGATCCTCCCAGAAGCCCTCTTCCTCCGGAGGCGCAGCCATCTTCGGGGGGGCCTCGCCGGTGAGCCCACCCGGGTCATCGACATAGGAATCGAGTTGGGCATTGTCCGCAGGCGTGGTCGGGAGGATTTCACCCGAGTTCAGAACCCCTTGTTGGAGGATGCCCCACGACACGTTCTGCTTGTACTGCTCGATCAATTCGGCCACGCCGGAATGGAAGGCGCGTTCCGCCCCGTCGTGGCGCTGCCAGTCGATCGCGACGAGCATCGCTTTGACATCGGGTGCAGCATCACCGAACGGCGTGCTCGCGAGATTGGACAGTGCGGCGTGGTTGACAAAGGCCGTCAGCCGGTGCCGGGTGAGGTCCGAGATCGTTCTGCGCAGATTGGCTTGACGGCGACTCAAGGTCTGCGCGCGCACCGACCAGCCCTCGGTTCGCCCGATCTCAGCGAGGTCCAATTCGATTGATTGCAACAGGCGTGAACACATGGCCCAGAAATCCGGGCGCGGCAATTCGATGGGCACAGCGCGCTTGGCCTGTTGGCGAAGCAGCGCGTGCAACTGGGTTTCGATGGCCGCTGACTCCGGCCCTTCCAGCCTCACTTCGCCCGACATCCCCTCACCGCGGACCCACTGTGGCCCGGGCCGGTAAATGAACCATTCAGCAGGCGGGCGCCCTCTGGGCGCCGTCACGCGAGGCCGGCGTGTTCAAACCGAGTACGGTTCAGTGGGCACTCCCGGAGGCGAGGCCGTGCGAAGAGCAATCCTTCTCATGATGCTGCTTCTGCTCACCCCGGTTTCCGCGATGGTGGAGAGTCCCTACATCGGAACCGCCGAACTCATCGTCACTCCTGCCGGCGATGGCACACTGGTGAACCTGTCCGAGGATTCCTTCGAGGTTCCGGCCAACGCGACGATTCTCGATGGATGGGTGAACATCTCGACCGGCGCTGATGGAGATGGAGGCACCGGGCGACATTGGATCGCGGATGATCCGGCTGGCAACTTCAGCCATGGCACCCTCTCGGCCGCTTCTCTGGACGTCTTTGAGACCGAACTCACCCTCGGTGTCAATCACACCGTCGGACGCCTCGATGATCTGGAGACGCTCTCGCTGCGCTTCCAGCACTACACACCAGGAGGTGCAGCGAATGTCTGGCGGATGGCTGAGCCCAGTCAATTCAACGGCAGCTTCGCCATGAATTACAGCGCGCGACAGGCCGCGGGCGGCCTGATTCCTTCCCTCGCGACCCAAGGCGCCCTGGTCGCTGCGACCCTGCCCGAGGACCCTCTGCCCGCGGGCACCTACGCCTGGCTGACCTCGGATGTCAGCCCCGTTCCGGTGATGGTCAACGACTGGAAGATATCCTTCAACCACTGGTACCACCTCAACCACGTCAATGCGAGCACCGGATCATCCGGCGCCTGGCTCGAGGTGAGTCTGGATTCCGGCAGCACGTGGCAATGGGTCGAACCAGCGACCGGATACACTTGGAACATCTCCACGACCGCGCCCCTGCCCAATGGCGCACCCGGGCCTGGATTCGGCGTCTTCGGGGGACCGGATGCCTCCGGTTGGGTCAATTCGACCTTCGACCTGTCCAACCTCAACACGGCCAATGCGACTGGTTTCGCCCATCGCTTCGTCGTCTGGACCGACCCCGCAGGTCAGGTCGACCGGCCCGGCTGGTATGTCGATGAGGTCACGATCTCGAATGCGGGACAGACCCCCGGGTCATGGTTCCACGGCTCCTTGACCGGCGAGTATGCCCAGGATGCCGGCGCCCATCTGACCCTGCCTGTGCAGATGAACACCAGCAATGTCACGAGCGGCGCCTGGATGCTCCGGTATTGGACCGACTTCGACCTTGAAGGCGGGACCTACGACAATTTCGAGGTCTTCATCTCGAGCGATAACCTGTCCTGGCATCGCCTCTCCCCGGTCGGCGGCATCCCCGGGCCCTATGGCCTCACGGTCGCGGGCCGAACCATCCTGCAGGACAGCGAAGGATGGGTCGAGGTCGCCCACCCCTTCCCCGCCGCATTCACGGTCCCCGCCAATGGCAGTGTGCTCGTGCGTTTCGAGGTCGAGACCGATCCGATGCCATCGTCGGGATATGGCGGTCTGGTCGATCCACCCGAAGGCGTCTTCATCGATGATCTCAGCATCACGCGAACCATCAGCAGTCAGACGACGACCCTGTGGACCGAGAATCTCACGACCGATGCGCAAGCCTTCCATGGCCGGCTGCCGGGCGCTTCCTACGATCAGTGGCAACATCTCGTGAATTGGGGCAACAATGGACCGTGGCAGTCGGCATGGTCCTTTGAGGGCGCACCTGAGGTTGCCGATGGCTGGGTCATCCACACCACTTACGGCCAGTCCTGGGCCTTCGGCAATATCTCCAACGCCACGGGCTGGGGTCCATCAGCCTGGCCCAGCGGCAGCGTCGGCGCGGCGATGGGGCTCGCTGAGCGACACGCATCCAATTCCTGGTCCCACCTGATCAGCCCGACCTACCACATCCCGCCGGGCGCGAGCGCCAGGGTCGCCTTCGATCACTACATCTGCGCCGAGCCCGATTGGGACGGCGGCGCACTCTACACCAGCGTGGACAACGGCAGCACATGGCAGATCTTCGGCCAGAACATCGCCCAGTTCTACGACCGTCAGCACTGGAACAATGCCGCCTCACCCTTCTACCAGAAATGGGTCTGGGACGGTTCCAACCAGAAAGGCGGCGGCTGTGGGGCCAACAAGTCATTCACCCATGTCGAGGGCGATCTCTCCTCCTTTGGCGGTCAGGACGTCATGCTGCGCTTCTCCTTCTTCTCAGACGATTTCATCGAACTTGATGGCTGGTACATCGACAATGTCGGCGTCATCGTCGACTGGTTCGAGACCAACGGCACTTGGACCAGCGAGCTCCTCCAAGCGCCCACGGGTCGATTGGCGCCTTCGGTGGATCTCGATGCCATCGTGCCCGCAGGCGGATGGGTCGAGGTCGACATCCTCGACGCCCAAGGTATGCCCAGCCTCGCTCTCCAGGATTCGCCGAAGATTCACAGTCTCAGTGAGTATCGGATTCAGATTCGATTCGGCACGACCGACCATCAGCTCACACCTAGGATCCGCGCTCTCCACGAAGGGGCGGTGCGGGTCCTCTCCTCCGCTGATGCCTCGAATGGTTGGAGCATCAGTCCAGCCCTTGTCCAGAATGTTCTCGAATCGAATCTCACCAATCCGTCGCTGCTCACCCAACGCATCTCGGGTGAGCCTGCCTTCGGCTCGGCCCCGATCGAGGCGGTGACGATCAGTGCTGAATCCGCAGGTGCGCTATTCGAATTGCGCGATGCCAAGGGCGCGGTGCTCGCCAGTGGCACACTCTCGAATCGAACCATCCAGCTGGCTCACCCCGCCGTGCTCATGCGGGTGACCATCGACCTGCAGCCCGGCGGTTGGGTACGCCACGCCACCTTCACCGGCCACCTCGGTCTTGCGATGCACAATGGCACGGTCGACATCGGTGGTGATGGCGCCATCGACTGGGCCTATTCGCCGGCAACGCCCGGTGATGGATTCGGTTGGACGGCTGATCCTGGTACCATGATTCCAGCCGATGCGACCGAGATTGACAGAGCGCACATGATCGTCGGGCTGGAGAACGCGACTTGGGATTGGGCGGACGGCAGTCTTGGATCGATCTCCCTCGGCGAGGTGTTGCTCGTCACGTGGGTACCTACCCTGTACAATCTGAGCGGAGCGGTCAACGTCCTGAAACTGGGAGTATCCTACTCTCAGACCATCTCCATCACTGGGCTTGGACCTGCGCTACGCGACATTCAGGCCGATGCTCGCAATGGCACGGGTCCGGCGCAGATCATCACCGGTCAGGTGCACATCCCGATCGTGTTGAGTGCGGATCAGGGCGGTGTTGCCCTTTCCGGTGGCATCACACATGCGCAGCGGATGGTGAATTCAATCATCTCCGTGCCTGCAGGGACGATGGTTCCCGAACAGAGTGTGACGATCGTCTCCGAGCATTCGCATCTGTTCGACCGAGGACTGTTAGATCTGGCGATCCTGCGCATGCAGACCAGTGAGGGTGTGCCGATTGAGGTGCACATCCCTGACCTCGATGATGCTTCCAGCGCGACACAGATATTCGGTGCTGACGAACTCACTCTGACCTCTGTCAACATCATTTCTGTCGGCGCTGATGGCTATCGCATCGAGTGGAATCTTGTGACCAAGTGGGCCTTTGATGATCAGGCCTGGATTCGGGTGCTGGCCGAGATGGTCGAGGTGGATGGCTTTACGCTGGGCCCAGCCCACGGCCAGATCGGCGGTTCGAATCACCAGGCGATGGAGAATGATCTGGAGGTCGTTTCCTGGACGGTTCGCGATGAGGCTGGACGCCTGTTGTCGAATACCTGGGATGCGCGTTATCCCCTGTACGCCAAGGCTGGCTCGATGATCGATGTCGGCGGCGTGGTCCGCTTCGAAGGGCAGTCGGGCGAACACCCCGATGTTGATTCCTATCGCGTCGCGCTCGAGGTCGTCGCGGAGGACGGCACGACCCAGGCGATGGGTGTCAGCATGCTCGGGGGTGGATTCGAGGTGAGCATCGAATTGCCCACCACTCCGGGCAATGTCACGGTCTCGCCGTGGATCCTGCAGATTGGTCCTCCCGGTGTGACGGTTGTCGGAGCTGAGGATGCGAGTGGCGGCGAGTCCTCCGTCGAGATTCGTATCGATGATGCGGCCCCAACGGTGGGTCCCTTGATGATCCACACGCCGGATGGTGGCCGGCCCGCGGATGGCAACATCCTGTCTCCAAATCAGATGGTGCCATTCTGGTTCGAGGTGAGCGATGCTGAGCTGTTGCTGAGTGTCGTTGAGTTGCACTGCTGGTTGGAAGGTCTTGACGATACGGATGGGGATGGGGTTCCCGACCTCTCTGAATACAGCACTCGATCCCAATTCATAGGGGGTGTGCCACGTGGTACATTCCGGGTGGACTTCGCTTCCATCCCGATGTCAGGGATGGAGGATGGTGATCTCATCTCCTGCTTTGTCACGGGTGGTGATTATGCGGGCTACGACTTCATCGGAGGAGGTACGGCCGGATTCGACTCGGACCTTGCAACGATGGTGGTCGAACTCCAGTCTCCGACGCTGGTCTCTCTGCCCTCCATCGATTTGGATCGCCATATCGACATGTCCCTGTTGCAGGGGATGAAGCATACCTTCTCATTCTCATTCGTCGATGCAAATGGATTGCAGTCAATCGATGAGATCGAGCTCGACCTTGCGGGTGATGGTCTCGGACGGATGCTGTACGACCCCCTGACCGGTGAGATGAGTATACCTGAAGGCAGCCATCTGATCGCGCTTGATGTCAGAACCGAAGACATCGGTGATGATGCTTATTCGGTGGCTTTTGATTTCGCAATCGGCCTGTCTGCGCCAGTGGATTGGCGCGAGGGTGTCTGGGTGCCTGACCTCATCATCACCGAAGATGGGGCGCTGGTGTCCAGTGGTGCCCTTGACCTCGCACATCTTTCCTGGGCGCTCGACCACCGTCTGATGTGGGTGGTCGATGAGGCGGTCGATACGACCGCTCCCGCGATGCCGCTGTATGAGAACCGCTTGAATCTGCAGCCGGGTGACTCCATGAGGCTGTCCGCATCGGTGGTTCACCGGGAGAGCGGAGAAGCGCTGGCATTCGACCTCCCACCGGACTCGATGATCGATCTGTCCATCGAAGGCGGGACCCAGCCCTATGCTGTGGAAGTGGTACCCGAAGGCGGCGGATTCAGCACTTCTCTCACCTTCGAGGAAGGCAATTGGCCCGGACCCTTTCATCAGGTTCGGTTTGGATTGCACAACGTCAGTCAGTGGAACACGAGCCTACCCGACCTGGGTTTCGAGGTCGCGGTCGATGATGTCGCTCCGCAGATCGTCTTCCAGAGCACGAGCCTCGTCCAACTTCGTTCAGACCAGTTGAGCGGTCGACTCATCTCCTTCTCAGTCATGGATGCGGGTGGCATGGGTGAACAGGTGCTTTCGCTGCACTGGACCTATCGCCGCGATGGCATCGACATCGCGGGAGCTTCAGGCTCGGCAGAGATGGGCCTTGGTGTGCATTCAGGTGAGCAATGGGTCTACTCGAAATATGTCGATCTGACACCGATCGTCGGCCTCGCGCCTGGCGATCAGTTACTCGTCTGGCTGGAGGGCAGTGACCTTGCAGGAAATGCGTTGACAGGGCCTGCAACCCGGGATTCACCCCGCGTGCCCGCGCTCGAGATCATGCATTTCACCCCCGGACTGGTCTCGGTCTGGGTCGACCCGCCCAAACCCGAGGTCGGTCAGATGGTTCGCGTCGATGCCCGCGTCAGCAATCTCGGCAACCTCGCAGGCAGCCTTTCCGTGGGCTTGTGGGCTTGGGAGTCTCAGTCGAATGGTGAAGACCAGATCGTGCGCTTGGCGAATCAGAACCTGAGTCTTGAACCGCATGAATCCCTCCTGCTCAGCTTCGAGTTCGAGGCCTGGCGAAAAGGGGATCTGAACGTCTACCTCGTGGTGAATGAGGACCCATCAAGCCGCCTGCCGGTCGACGTTCCGCCGATTCGCGAGGAGGGTGCGAGCCTTTCCTTTTTCGAACGCGTGTTCGGCGATGGCCCGCTCGCGCTCGGTCTGCTCATCATCGCCTGCACCGCGCTCGGATTCGTCGGCGCCATCCTGTGGCTTGGACGAGAGGAAGAGGACGACGATGCGGAATGGGAGGAGGTCGAAGAGGAGGAAGAGGTCTGGCCCGAGCCTCCAGAGAGCTTCCCCGATGAGACACCGCCGCCGATTCCGCCCGGATTGTCTGATGATTCCTCAGAGGAAGAATGACAACCACGACCCGCGTCGACCGGGCATTGCAGGGGTTCCCGAGTGGTCAAAGGGGGCGGGCTCAAGATCCGCTGCCAAGTGCTTCACAGGTTCAAATCCTGTCCCCTGCACCAACAAGAACCCCCTCACCCACCCCAGAGCGATGTCACTATGAACTCTGAATCGCCGTGCTATGCCCCGCGCTCCGACCTGAGTTCAGGACTAAATCGTGCGGATCGAGGTGGATGTCGGCCCTCCATCGTCCCCAATTGGGAAATTAATTTTTCAATTGAGAATTTCATCAATCGCCGCGACCACGGCAGCCCCATGCATCTCGGTCGCGGATGCCGAGGCCGCTTCTGTGACCTCTGGGAATGCGCCGCCGACCGCGATTGACCAGCCGGCCGCTTCGAATAATGGCAGATCGTTGGGCGCATCGCCGATTGCGAGTACATCCGCAGCGTTGATGCCAAGCATTTCGAGGGCGGTGGCAAGCCCGGCGCCCTTGTCCATCCCAGGTTCGTGGAGATGGATTGCGAATCCGGTCTTGACCACGGCGAGGTCGGCCCATTCCGAATCGGCGAGTTCACGCCGAATGGCGTCGACATCCTCGTGCGCGAACAGACACCATTCTGTCTCGCGCCAGGCATTGCTTGTGATGCCGACAGAATCAAGTCCCTCGATTCTGCTCGCGAGCCACTTTGCCGCTGCTTGTGCTCGTTTTCCATCGGCGAGATGGACCACCTCGCTACTTCCCTTCCAGTCCCAGATCAGTCCACCATTCTCGCAGATGAGCGGCCCAGTCAGTTTCAGGTGGCGTGCCAGCGTCCATACGGTCGGTCGCACGTTTCCCGTGGCGAATGCGACCGGGATTCCGGCTGCTTCGCAGCGCTGGAAGGCATCGATGATGGGGGCATGCAGCCGCTGTTCTCGGTCGGTGATTGTACCGTCGATATCGCAGACGATGAGTCGGGGTCGCCAGTCAGCCGGCAGCAGACCCATGAAGGGGGGATGAGAGGGTCCGCTATCAACTCCGTTGAATTCCTTCACAGGGAGGTTCAAACCACGTTCGCGATTCGCACGGAACCATGGGCGTGTCTGATGACTTCATCCTCGTCGATGAGGAAGAGGAGGACATAGCGCCCGAAGCGCCGGTGGAGATGCCTTCGAAGCCGAAGATCAGCCTATCCAGCAGATTCTCAGGGATCAGCAAGGCTGTCTTTTCACAGGTTGACGCTGTCAAGGACCGCCTCAAGCCGCGCATCGTCGAGAAGACCGAAGCGGCTGTGATTCTCGAGACTGAGGACCTGTCCCTTGAGATTGATGGCGTACACGAGTTCGAATGGCCGCTTCACGGCATGGATTGCCCCGATTGCGCGGCCAAGGCCAAGCGTGCAGTGTGCCGTTTGCCTGGGGTGAAAGAGGCGGCGATCTCCGCCACCATGGGCACGGCCTCGATCCAGGTCGATCTCGGTGCGGGCCAACTCTCTCGCATCGCTTCGGTGCTGTCCAGTCTGGGTCATGAGCCCAACCTCGCCTGGCATCGGATCCGCGGTGCTACCGCTTCGGGTCTGACTGAGCGTAATAGCGTCTCACGCGGTGAATTGAAACGCCTCTTCATGACCGTGCCAGGGATTCTGGACGCCCGATTCGAGGATGCTCGCGTGCAGATTCAGATCGTGCCCGACCTGTCGAGGGAGCTGCGAGGTGAACTCGATCAGGGTCTGTCCCGACTCGTCGGTGGCGAGGTATCGTTACAACAGATCGAATCCACCCAGTTGAATACCGGGCAGTGGCGCCTGGTACTGACCCTGCCCGCGGTCGCCATCCTGTTCGTCGTGATGTTTCAGAACGGCATGAACGAGTCGATTCTGGTGGCGCTCACCCTGCTCGGCGTGGCCTTGTCAGGCTGGCGTATGTTCGCCGAGGCCTGGGCCGGACTTCAGAACCGCGAGCTCGGCTTCCAACTGCTGACCTCGCTCGCCGTGATCGGGGCACTGCTCGGTCGCCATTGGTCCGAGGCTCTGATGGTCGCGATCCTCGTCGCCGTCGCATCCCACATGGAGGAAGCCGCTCTCAAGAAAGCGCGTGAGGCCATGCAGGGGGGGCTGGACCGTCTGCCTCGCCAAGCGCGAAGGGTCTCCAATCCCACCAAGATCACGGGCATCTCCATCGCCACGGCCGTCAGTACTCTGATGCCGTCTAAGAAGGAGGAGGGAGACGGCATGGTGCCGATCGATCTGCTCGAGGTCGGCGATCGAATCGAGATTCGCAGCGGCGAGATCATCCCGGTCGATGGCCTGGTTTTGGAGGGTATCGGTTCGCTCAACCGCGCCCCACTGACCGGCGAGAGCATCCCCGTGCGCGTCACCGATGGCGATGATGTCCACGCCGGACTGGTGTTGGACCGTGGCCCAATCGTGATCGAGGCCACGGCGATTGGTCAGGATACCCGTCTCTCGGGCCTGATCGAGGAGGTGCGCATGTTCCGCGACCGTCCCCCGCGTATTCAGGCCACGGTCGAGACCTTCTCTCGAATCTGGGTGCCGATTGTGCTGATCGGCGCCATGTTCGCCGGCCTTGTGACCGGCGACATGCGTCTGATGCTGTTGCTGTGGGTGGTCGCCTGCCCGTGCGCCTTGCTGCTCGCTGCACCCGTTCCTCACGCGGCCGCCCTGTCAA
>Ga0208879_1003760_pt1 | contig 12183 bp, 14 predicted proteins | sample Knorr_S15_td_Bot_FD_185605 | JGI IMG/M metagenome (GOLD analysis project Ga0208879, IMG submission 185605) | Marine microbial communities from Southern Atlantic Ocean transect - Knorr_S15_td_Bottom_ad_5009_LV_A (SPAdes) (version 2) | ecosystem: Environmental > Aquatic > Marine > Oceanic | place...
CCGGTTCTCTGCAGACTGACGCTGGATTGGTTTTGCGCGTGAATCGCCATCGCGTGCTCTCCGTCGCCTTTTTGGCTTCGATTCACCATCGATGTTGAAGGTCGCCTGCGATGTAAAGAAGTCGTCGCCATCCCCGAGACTCTTTCTTGCTGGCGCCATTCTATCAGAAACCACATCATTGCTGAGAGTGAAAAAGGTATGCCCGGATGGTCCTCTCTTCACTTCGGTTGTGGCAATGAATCTAACATTACAGCGAGGGAAGCAGACAAATTGGCCCCATTATCCCACTTTTCCGATTGATTGGCACTACCATCCACGAGATCTTTCAGTAGCAGTTTGGAACATCTCATCAGCTCGTCAACGATGGTCACGGTGGCGGTCTTGGCGGTGCGTGACATCGGATTCAGGTCGACGACGATAACTTGCTTTCCCATGGCAACCAACGCCTCGCAGCGGTCACCGTCCTCCAAGGGAACTAGGACGATGTCAGAATCGAGGATTCCATCTGTGCAGCAATCTGCACGCGGCCCCTCCAAGCCGGGTATTCGGCCATCCGGCTCGCCACCTAGGATGTCCACCTGCTCCACCGACTCGACCCACTCTCCCGTCATGTGCTCGAAATCGGGATGCCACATATCGGGTGGGGGGCCTTCTGCAACCGCTATCTTCCTCTCCTCAAGCCTTGCGATTAGGGCTTCCATTCTCTCGGGTGTGCGATAGTAGATGTTGACCTCAATCGGGCAGTGGACTGCGGCCGCACAGCGAATCATGTCGTCGGCGGCGAGTGCGACCGCATTTCCATTGAGCGAGATAATCGGGGCAGACGCGTCTAGCAGACGGGCTGCCGCCTCAGTGATTGCCAGCCGGGCGGCCGGACAGGTCTGCTCGCCGAGGAGGTAGTCGAATGCCTCTCCGCGCCCGTGAGCGATTAGGGCAGAATCAGCGAGTAGACCATCTGCTGCTGCTTCGGTCAGTAACTTGCGTCCCATCAGGGAGTGATAGCGAGGATGGCTGCTCGGGACCTCTCCCATCGGACCACAACCTCAGGCGCCCTCGAACAGCATAGACAGGTCAAGTGGTGCGGCGCCGCGGTGAAGACCACTTGCGGAGACCAAATCAACACCCAATGTCTTCCATTTCTCAAGGTCACTGAAATTGACATTCCCACTCGCTTCGACGATGACCAAGTCGCGGAATTCGTGCGTATTCAAATCAAGAATGACCTCCTTCGCCTTCTCTTGGTCCATGTTGTCGAGCATCAGCGTGAGTCGGTCTTGCCTCCCCTCATCAGTTATCCGTTGAACCCAGACTTCAGCAGCTGCCACCGCTTCGTCAATCGTTGCAACTTCAAGCACGATGAATGCGCCTACGGAGTCGAGGTCGAGTTCTCTTACGACTCGGGCAACCGCCTTTGGCCTCTTCTCTCCCTCCTGAACCATTCCAGCAAGGTCATTCTCTTTGATCATCCGTGCATCGGAGCGAATCAGTCGATGGGTCAAACCACCTCCGAGGTGTACTGCCCATTTGTCGAGAAGGCCCCAGTGAACTTTGCGAGTTGAGGCGACCCGCATCGGGTCAGCAGCAGCACTCCAACTGAGGGTGTTAGTAGCGATTCCCGAAAGCCTCCCGACCAAATTGAGAATCATCCGCTCGGCCGCGAGAACTTGTTTTCGCCCCCCTTCGATTGCGAGGATTATCTTCCCCGCCTCGATGTCTGCGCCATCTTCCGCCATCCAGTTCCAAGTCGCTCCGGGCATCCACTCCCGCATCAGGTGGTCCGCCGCGGCGATTCCGGCAAGTCTGCCAGCCTGGCGCGACCAGACTCTCGCCTTCACACTGACACTATCCCGGCCGAGTGGTGCCGTGACTCCTTCGTCGTGCATCAGGGTGGTCACCCACCTTCTGATGCTGGAACTCAGCCGTTCGGTTGGTTCGCCGTCGACCCAGAGTTCAGCACTCCTGTCGTGAGGTAGGCTCTCATGGATTGGGAGCTCGACCATGTGGGCGGCGACCGGTGGAGCCCGTTTGAAGGGTGCGCCGGGCCGAACGGAGGCCCAAGGGCCTCATTATTCATCATCAATCGCTAGAACCGCGGATTCTGCCGCTGCTAGACATGAGAGCAAATCGTCGAGCGTCGCTCGCACAGAACCGATGCTGTCAGACGCCGTCTCAATCACCAACACGACCTCATCATCCTCCCCCGAACAAGCCTCCAACCTCGCCTCAAAGGTGCCGGGGTCGTCAGGCGATATGGCAGCGAGCAGCACCTCGGCCAACTCTCGGCCGCCGCGCCAGCGAATGGTCGCCGTGTGACTCGCCATGTTTACCTCCGAGGGGGGAATACGCCTTCGCATTGTCGCACATCGTCGGTCTACGAAGTGTGATGAGGAAGTGAGGTTGTGGAGGGGGGTGTGGCAATGGAGGAAGAGCCCGATAATTCGACCCAAGTTCGGTCGTCAGCGGAGGCCGAACCCATGTCCGAGAACCTGCAGGAACTGAAGGGTCTGCCAGACATCGATGCGACACCGGCTTTGTTTGAGAACAGCGGGGCGCGAATCGTCCTTCCATCCGAGATGGCCCGTCATCCGATGGTGGTCTGGCTTGCAATTCTCCTTTTCGCCACGGGAATGCTCGGGCTCGCCAACGGAATGGACTACATCGACGGTGACTCCGGTCTCATCAACCACCGCAACTTCATCTTCCGCGACGCGGAGAGAGCCGCTCCAGGTACTGCGGTTCTGCTCGGTCAAGTCGTCTATGAGGATGGTAGCCCTGCCCCCAACCATACCGTGAAAGTGACCGTCAGAGATGAGAACGGCTCAATTTTTGAGAATCAGAATACCACTGACGAGAACGGAAACTTCCGCATTGATGGGCTTAATCCCGGGCTTCAAATTCTGTTGATGGCAAACGAGTCGAAGGGGACTGCACAACTTGTCGAGCATGAAATCCTGCTCAGTGCCAAACCACCCCTGTCGTTTGAGCCACTTGCCTTCACTACCCTCAAACTCACCTTCCCGAGTGACGAGGCGTTCGATACTGAGGGTGATGGAACGCTGATCTCCTATGTTGCCTCAGAGGCGGAGAACAACACGCAACTGTACGACGAGTCTGCCGCGGGAATGTATGTCATGGTCGGCGTCGGATTCTCCGGGCTCGCACTGATTGGAATGGGTGCTACTTTCCTCGGTCTACGCTCAGGTAACCCCGGGATGCTCCGAACCGCATCCATCCTCATCTTTTTCACACAAGGTGCCTACATGAGCGCCTGTTGCCTCGGGCTAGTAGCCTTCGCTCTGACCTTCGCTCTGCCTAAGCCTCGCATTGACTAATCAGACGCCAGAAGTCGACTTCATCCGCTGGAACCACGGTCCAATCGAGCCGTGAGCCTCGACGATTGGGAAGCCACGCAGCCCCTGCATAGCCCGCAGAATCCCGTAGTTGGCGAAGTCCGCTCCGTTGGGCACCTCGCCACCCATGAATTCGCCTGCTAGCGCGCTTGAGAGGTAGTCGAGTTGGAATTCGAGGTTTTCCTCGGGCGGAAGTTCGAACATCTTGGCTCGGCTCTTGCCGACCATCCGCATGATGAACCCACCGAGCCACTTCGCCTGAAATGCCTGCCACCGAGTGAAGGATTCAACCTCAGAAACATAGGCGAGCGCCCTGCGACTGTCACCATATGAACTGTAGATGACGGCAACGATTGACTTCCCGAGAACATCACCACTGAAGTCCATCCACTTGTCTTGAGTCTCATCCTCGCCCGCCCGTGGGAAGGGTGTCCCCCCAGTGTGGTTGGAGTTGACCCAGTGGAGGATGGGGTTGGAGTCGTTGACCTGTGTGCCGTCGGCCTCCACATAGACCGGCACTGCCGACCAGTCTGACCATTTGAGTTCCTTCTTCTTCATCGGATCGACCTCGACCTTCGAGAAATCGACGCCCTTCCAGGAGAGCAGTGAACGAACCTTCCAGCAGAACGGGCAGGTCTCGAAACAGTAGAGAGTCGGCTTCCCGTCGACCACTCGCTCAGGCACTTTCGCCTCTTGCACACCCGCACCCTCATCTGCCATGTTTCGCTCCCCCACCCTTCGCCATTACAAACCTTCGTCACGGCAATCAGGACAGAGTCGGCCGGGCCTACTTCCCATTCTCAATCCTGTGCTTCGGGAATCTCGACCGCGAGTTCCTTCAATTCAGAGAGTTCGCACTCCTCGAGAGCCTTGATGTGAGTCGATTGGAGAATTACAGGCGGGGCTGAGCCCATCTCGTAAGCCTGCTTCCAGCGCATTGCGCAGAGGCACCAGCGGTCACCCTCCTTGAGGCCCGGGAAATTGTTCTCTGGCATCGGTGTCGAGAGGTCGTTTCCGGCCTGTTTTGAGAAAGCGAGGAACTCCTCGTCTACGAGTACGCAAACCGTGTGGCTTCCGAGATCCCAGCGGTCGGTGTTGCAGCAACCATCGCGGAACCAACCGGTGACCGGGTCGTTTGAACAGGTTTGGAGCTTGCCACCAAGCACATTGAGACTCTCATCCATCAATCCCGGCCAAGCGAGCCGTGCACTTCATGGGTCGCGCGCCGGGCTCTGACAAGTGGAGGGGGTCACACGGTCAAGTTGAGGCAGACTCCCGAGGACTTTCTGGTCACCGAATTGGGTGGTCCAGAGCCGGTCGTCGGCTCGGCCATGGCCGATTGCGAACACCGTCTCTATCTGTTGGAGAAGCGGGGCCACGATTCGATTGCACTGCTCGCCCGTCTCTCTCGTGAACTGGGTGTCGCTCGCCGAGCCTTCGGGATTGCAGGTCTCAAGGACAGGCATGCGGTCACCTCCCAGAAGATGACGATTCCTGCAGGAACTGGAAATGGTCTACCGGACACAATCGGCGAGTCAGTTGGAGATGAGAGTGAAGGATTGACAGGTGTCGGTTGGCGCCTTACCTTGCTTGGAGGGGCGGGGCAGAAGTTGCGAAGCGGCCAACATTCCGGAAATCGCTTTGAGATAGTCGTGCGCGACCTGAGCTATGCTGAGGTCCAAGGCGTGCCACGCCGGCTGGAGCAGGCTAGAGCGCACGGCTGGCCGAACTGGTTCGACTCTCAGCGCTTCGGCTCAGCGGTGGGAAACCAACTGCCGGGCACCCACATCATCGCTGGAGAATTTGAGAAGGCGATGAAACTCCATCTGACAGTACGCAACAAGTCAGACCGCTCAGACAAGCGCCGCGACAAGAAGAAACTGGCAGCGGTGTGGCCCAAGGGAGGCAGTCCAGGAAATTCGAGTGGCGCGAGTGGCTCGGGAGTGGCGGGTGGACTGACGAAACTCGCAAAGATGCGGGTAGAACACAAGCCGTTTCGAAAGCCTCTGAAGGCGATAGGCCGGGCTCAGGAAGGAGGGGTCAGCGGCGAGGAAGTTTGGTTGAAGGCGTACATGGCCCTGCCCTACGACATTCGAGGACTGTGGCTCTCAGCCTGGCAGTCAGAGCAGTGGAACAGCCTCCTTTCCGACCACCTCCATGAGTTGTTCGACGGCCATCTTCTCTATCCGGTGAAGATCGGCGTCGGCGGTCCGCTTTACTTTCCGAACGCCCCCGCAGGAAAACAGGGGAGAGCCAAGCGAAAGCTCGTCGAGCAGATAGGAAAAACTCTCGAAAACCTGCCAGAAACCATCCTCATGCCCCACTCCGAACTCGATCTCTCTAACATCGACCAATACCTCTCTGACCATGCTCGTCCAACCATGGTCCACTCAGAGATTGAAGCCTCAGAGGCGGAGCGAGATGAGATGAACGGCTCAGCGAAGCGCAAGAGGTGGAAGGCTTCCCTTGGTTTCGACCTGTCACCCGGGGCCTATGCGACCGTGTTGGTGAAGCGACTCTTCCACTGAATCATTCCATGCCGTGATTGGACATGAACAACGGAATCGCAGACAGTAAACCACAGATGCCCACTCCACAGATGCCGCCCAATGCAGCCCCACCAACCGAAATAAGCCGAAGAGTCTCTCCGTCCATTCCTTCGACATCGGGATATGGTTGAACCGCCGCAAAAACCAATTGGAGCAGCATCGAAACTACGAGTATTCCCCAAACGAAGTAGATTCCTCGTCTATTGTAATTTTGAACCAACCAGCCAGAATAGAGATATCCGGCTCCTGCAGCAACCCCAATCAACCCTTGAACCATATACACCCAGTTGGGGCTAGAAAAATCTTGGAAATCAGGATCCATTGAATTCATCCATTCGTTGAACAGTGGCCCGGCGACAGCGCTGAAAATACCGCCAGCGAGCGTCAACCCACCGTAGACCATCACCAGAATTCCAATGATTTTTGCCGCCTCGGATGGGGCTCCATGTACCACCAACGGTGTGCCAAACGGAGTAGCGACTCCCGGGCTGGCCTCACCAGATATCGTAATCGGTCCCGGCTGCATCGAATTCCAACTGGCGAATCCTCCTTTCAATGAAGGGGGTCATCCTTCATTCAGCAGGCGTGGTGCATTGAGGGTAGTCGTTCGGCATCATCGGCGGTAGGAAGAGGTCGCTGCAGTCTCGCTGCACAGTCGACATCCCGAACACACTCGCCGCCGACAAATCGACAGTCACCGGAGTCATACTGATTGGGCTAGGAACATAGTCCTCATTGGTCTGGGTGATGATGAGTTGAATCGAGTCTCCTTCAGGAATCACCACATCCATGCCGAAGAACTCCATCTTGGCATTGACAGTCTGGCCAGGCGTCAGAACCTCGCCATCCTTGCCACCCGCATGGAACCGAAGATCCATCACCGCGTGGCCAAGATGCATGCCGCTACTCGCAAGCACCATCTCGACCCCGAGATGACCCGATGTACCGAGTAAAAGGAGGGAGGTCGTCGCATCGATATGAAGCGTCGGATTACCCACTATTCTCGTCTCATATTCCAATTGGGGAGATTGAATCACTAATTGAGATGTGGGGGTTACTGTCATCCCCCCAGAAATCACCTCGAACTCATCCAGCCCGAAGTTGATCCACTCGATGTCAGCAGGAGGATAATGACTCTCGACTCGCCACCCTCCGATGTTGTCCTGAATCTCTGCGACCAGCCGCGGCTGCGGCCCTTTGTCGTACAGGTAGAAGTCGAACCACTCAAGCAGGTCGTCCGCCCAGTCCCAACGCACGGTGAACGGGTATGCCTCAGCCCCCCTTCCCACGGTGTTGCCCGAATGGCTGGCGTTCTTGTCCGGGTAGTCGTGGCCCCATTGACCGTAGAGCCCTTTCGTGTCAAAGCCGTTTTCAAGAAGGATGTTGTGAGTTGGAAAAGCCATGTGCGGGTCGACATTCCAGTCCTGCATTCCGTGGATGATGTAGACTGAGCCGTGATAGTTTGCGAGTGCCTTGTCGAGGAAACTCCGCTCCTCCCAGTAGTCGCTTCCCGTCCAAGACAGGTCGTCACCCGAGAGGTACGCCCCCACACCTGCGTAGTAGCCTTCGAGGTATCCCTCACAGGCATTGCCGGTGTCCTCCAAGTCACCGTCCAAACCGAAGCTTCCGTACACTCCGTTGTGCATTATTGCGCCTCGAGCCTCCATGCTTCCGTTGCGCCACATGAGGTCGTGTACCCCGATTAGCCCCGACATCGGCACGATTGTCTTGAGGTGTTCCGAGCCCATTGCCGCGGCCTCCCAAGGTGTGCTGCCGTCATACGACTTTCCAATCACTCCGATGTTGCCGTTGCTCCACGGCTGGGTTCCGAGCCATTCGATTGCGGCGTGGATTCCGCGCTGTTCGTCGTCGCCCATCAGGTCCATGCAGTGGTTTGACTCGCCGGTGCCGAAGACCGAGACTTGCGCAACCCCAAAACCGTGGGGGACGAAGTTCTCGATGAGGAAGCGGCCCAGTCTGTTGGCTGGAGTTAATGCATCCACATCGCCATCATCGTAGTATGGTCCGATTTCCGAGATGACAGGGACCGCACAGGTGGTCTTGCCGTCTGCGGCGAGGGTTGAGTTGTCTGTGAGGGAATCCCATTCGCACCCTTCGATGACCGGCAGCCAGAGACCTAGGTGGACCTCAGCATCTCCGGTGACACCCGAGCCACCGTCCGCGGCGGTGATTGTGTTGACTTCGACGTAGACCGAGCGGACCTCGTCGATTCCGTATGACCCGTTCCAAGAGACCCGGCTGAAGACATCGTCGATTCGGTATTCGAGGTCGCGCCGGTGCTCGACCGGTGGCAGCCAATGGTCGCCTGTGTCAGAGCCGTCGAGGTCATTGATGAGGGTGGAGGGAAACAATGTGGCGAGCAGCATCATCACGACGATGAAGCCCACCGTGGCGCCTAGGGCGCCATTGAGTTGCCGCCTCTCGAGTTGTTCCCTCTCGTCGACGAGTTCCGCCTCCAGCACCTCGCCCATCGGATGCCGGTCGCCACCCTGCGATATGAGAACGACGGAAGTCGGCTTCCGAGGGGTTGATGGGCGGCCTCTTACCAAGCGGTCACGATGGACGAGGCGACCCGCTCCCGACTGTTGCGCCTGCAGCGGATGGAGGCGACCGAGGCGGCGGTCTATCGAAGGCTTGCCTCTCGCCAGAAGAACGAGGCCAATCGGGCGATTCTCTCGGAGATTGCCGGCGACGAGGAGCGCCATGAGTCCATTCTAGCCGAGATGACTGGTGAGCAGGTCAAGCCGCAGTCGTGGAAGGTCACCTATCACAACCTGTTGGCCACCTTCCTAGGGCTGACCTTCGCAGTCAGACTGATGGAGAGGACCGAGCAGGGTGCGGCAGCTGAGTATAGGGCACTGGGTATGGACGAGTTGGCCGATGAGGAGGACGCTCACGAAGCGCGCCTAATCGGGATGCTGGAGGAGAAGCGCCTCGACTTTTCGGGCAGCATCGTCCTCGGCATGTCAGACGCGCTGATCGAAATGACCGGGGTGCTGGCGGGTCTCACCTTCGCCCTGCAGTCGATGAAGTTGGTAGCACTGGCAGGCCTTGTCACCGGAATCGCAGCATCGTTCAGCATGGGTGCCTCAGAGTTCCTCTCGAAGAAGGCGGAGGAAGAGGAGGGCTCGGCAAAGACTGCGGCGCTGTTCACCTGGGCAGCCTACCTTGCGACGGTCATGATGCTGGTGTGTCCCTATCTCCTAATTTCAGCGGATGGTCCGTTGGTGTACGGGTTTGAGACACATATCCAAGCACTGTTCTGCACCTTCGTAATCGGTTTTGTGATAGTGGCCGTGTTCAACTACTACATCTCGGTCGTCGACGAGAAGTCGTTCAAGCACCGCTTCGGAGAGATGTCCGCCATCCTCATCGTCGTCATCCTCATCTCGTTCGGCATCGGGGTGTTTTTGAGAGGTTGGCTCGGTGTCGAGGTCTGAGGCGAGGTGTAATCGGTGTCTATCGAGGTCTGCTCGAACTGCTACAGCCCCCGCATCGCGCCCTACATGGGATATGAGACGGGCAAGCGCTTCATCTGTCAGGATTGCGAGCACATCAGCGTGGTCACCTTTGAATTCGAGGACATTGACGCCCTCGCTGCCTTCCTACAGGCCAAGAGGGCTGGTGCTGAAAGTCAGGAGGAGTGAGTTCGGTCGATGACTGCCATCCAATTCATGTCATCCTCACCTCAAGTAGCGGCATCGACGATGTCGTCAGCGATTTCCTCGACGAGGTGCCTGCCCCGGGGCCATGCCCAACCAACCACCAAAACCACCAATCCCAGAGACGCCCACCCATAGGTCTCATCGAATTCAGCCGTCACCGCCGGGACCAGCGTGGCAGTGGCGAACATCAGAATCGAGACTGCCATGAGAGTGGCCCATGTCTGTCGGCTTCTACCGGGATTCAACTGACTGCGCTTCTTCCTCAGCACCACGATGAATGGAATTAGTGCGGCCAGAGCAGTTGGAGCCCGATGCCAGGCGTCATAGGATACTTCCATGAAAATTCCAGAGGCCAGAAGAATGGCGGAGGAACCCATGGCGACTAGAACAGCTGGTGCAACATGTCGGCGGTACGCGAGTGCGAAGCAGAGGATGGGGGCTATCAAGAACTGGAAATCGAGCAATGTCTCCATGATCAGTACGACGACATTTTCCAGTGGGCCGAGACTGGAGAAGTCCCCATCAGGAAGAAGCACCAACACGAGCGGTGGTAGAACGCAGAGGAGTGCAAGGCTCCAAGACACCGGGTGTTGATGGATGTCCTGCTCAACTGAATCCTCGTCGAAGAACTCCTCAACGATATCATCGATAATGTACTTCGACATGTTAGTTCCCCTTCTTCAGGAACCAATCACCGCTGGATTATCGTCCAGTTGTTCGAGGGCGTTCCACAGGTCCTTGTTGGACAGATAGCCGGCGAATCTGTTCTTCTCATCTCTCAGCAGAATGGCACTTGGCCGCTTGGTGGTCACCAATCCCCACGCCTGGGATACATTCGCGGTCCATTCGATGGTCTCGATATCTTTGCTCATGACATCGGATATGACCGCCTTGTGGATCTTTCCCTTCAGTTTCTTGGGGGGGTCCGCGTACGCGCGGTGGAAGTCATAGAGGTAGAATGAGCCGAGGAATTTCTCTTCTTTCCGGTCGAACACAAGCAGCACATCGTCAGGCCGTTCAGCGAACCTTTCAGCCACCTTCGGTAGAGACAGATCGGGGTCAACGACCTGATACTGGTCATGGTGACCTACATTGCGTATTAGAGGCTCATTTTTCACCAGAATCCACCTTCCATTATGTGTCAAACCACAGGGTCTTGCTTCTTGAGATGGGCTAGCCAATAAAGCGTTATCTAAGTGATTGAGGTGAGGTTCTAACAACTGAAGTAACGCTAGTAATCAAACAAGAAACCCTAAGTCAATAGCCACTCATCATCTTATGAGGGGACGGAAATGACGGGTCCAACAGTTTCCATGTTCGAACTCACGGATGAGTTCGGTTTTGTTCGCAACGACGCCAATTACACTGAAGTTGCAAAAGTTCTCCATAAAAATTCCGTGAAGGTGGTGCTAGTACGCGGGAAGAAAAACAAGGGAATTGCCGGCGCCATCTCTGAGACTCACTTTCTCAGGGTGTGCTCATCAGGAATAAATCCGGCCAGGACCTTCGCCAGAGACAAGATGCAGACCGATATTCTGAGGCTGCGTGAGGACACACCCTTAGCCGATGCCGCGGAGATTGTAGAGGGGCGCGATCCCGATGCCGTAATCATACTGAATTCCGAGAACAAGTTCGTAGGCTATCTCAGTCCCGAGGACTTCAAACAGATTCAGATTGCACATGAGCGATTAGGCGGCAAGAAGGGCTCGGGTCCCTCGTCATCACCACCGGCCAAGGCCGATGTATCCCACTCCTTGGATCTGGGCGACGAGTTCGCCTTTGTACGGAATGATGCGGTGTTCTCTGATGCTTCGAGGATGTTGGCTCCAGAACATGTGAAGGTCATCTTGGTTCGAGCCAAGAAGGACAAGGGGATCGCTGGCGTTCTGACCGAACCCAAATTCCTGAAAGTGTGTGTCACGGGAATTAATCCGAACAAGACATTGGTCAGGAAGCACATGCTCACTGACATCCTTCGCATTCGCAGTGACACCCCTCTTGAAGAGGCGGCCAAGATCATCGGAGAGAAGGATCCGGACGCCGTGCTGGTTCTTTCAGATGAGAACAAGTTTGTCGGATATCTCAGCCCGGCAGACTACAATGAAGCCCTCGAGTTGCTCAAGAAGAAGAAGGCCGAGGTGTTCGATGTCCCATCCCTCAAGCCACGGCCCGCAGCCGCAGTGGGACTGGCAACTGCCGGTGGTGGCAGAAAATAGGAATGGTGAGAAAATGAATGAAAATGCAAGAAGACTGTTGATGGCACTGATTGTCACTCTACTGATGGCAGGTATGGCATACACTCAACCGGTTTTGGTTGAAGATGAGACGAACTCGCAACGGGAGTCAGACTCCAACGAAGTCACACCGGAACACATCGAGCTTTGGTCAGCATCATCGACTGAAAATCCCCTAATACCCATGGAAGATTGCGTTCTTTCAGACATGGTCGTCGATTCAAGTGGCAACACCTATGTCACGGGTTCATTCAAGGAAAAAATCCAGTTTGGTGATACCATATTGAGCAACTCTGGTTATGCGATGTTCGTAGCTCAACTCCACTCCAATGGTATCTGGGGGTGGGCGGTTCAGTCAACGGGC
>Ga0208879_1003761_pt1 | contig 12183 bp, 12 predicted proteins | sample Knorr_S15_td_Bot_FD_185605 | JGI IMG/M metagenome (GOLD analysis project Ga0208879, IMG submission 185605) | Marine microbial communities from Southern Atlantic Ocean transect - Knorr_S15_td_Bottom_ad_5009_LV_A (SPAdes) (version 2) | ecosystem: Environmental > Aquatic > Marine > Oceanic | place...
TCGACACCCGGTTCGAGGACGACGGACTGCGGCGCATCGCCGAGTTGGCGATCGACGAGGAAACCGGCGCGCGCGGCCTGATGACCGTCTGCGAAAAGGTGTTACGCGACCTGAAGTTCGAGTTGCCCTCCTCCCGCGTGAAGGAGTTTGCCGTCGATGCCGCGCTGGTCGATGAGCCCGGCACCGCGCTGGAAACGCTGCTGGCCAACGCGCCGGAGCAGGAAGACAACGAAGTGGACAACACTCTGAAACAGTTCGCCGAGGCGTTCTCCGGCCAGCATGGCCTGTCGATCAAGTTCACCGACAAGGCCCGCAAGCAACTCACCTGCCTGGCCAAGGCCTCATCGCTGTCCGTTTACGAGTTCTGCAAGGAACACTTCCGGGATCTGCACTTCGGCTTGAAACTGATATCCAAAAACACCGGTAAAACAGAGTTTGAGCTGGACGAGTCCTTCGCCGAAAACCCCGACTCCGCCCTGAGCGAGCAGGTGGTTGCCAGCTACAAAAACAAGAAATCGTAGAGCCGGGTTTCGGCTTTAATACGTTGCCCGGCCGCCGGAGATGTCGAACACGGCACCGGTGCTGAAAGACACTTCATCCGACGAGAGCCAGGCGATCATCGCCGCCACTTCAGCCACTTGGCCAACCCGGCCCATCGGGATTTTCGACACCATGTAGTCGATGTGCGCCTGCGTGCATTGCTCGAGAATCTCCGTCTCGATCACGGCCGGCGTGATGCAGTTCACCCGGATGTTTGTGTCGGCCAACTCCTTGCCCAGCGACTTGGTCAAGCCGATGACCCCGGCCTTGGCCGCGCTGTAATGCGACGCCATCGGGTTGCCCTCCTTGCCGGCGATCGAGGCGACGTTGACGATGCGGCCCCAGCCCGCCTCGATCATCCCCGGCACGAACGCGCGGCAGCAGAGGAACACGCCGAACAGGTCGATCTCCATCACGTCGCGCCACTCTTGCGGCGTGCATTCCCAAAGTTTCTTGTTGATGCCAGCGATGCCGGCGTTGTTGACGAGGATGTCGATTTGCCCGTGACGGCCAAGCGCCTGGCCAGCCGCAGCCTCGACCGATTCCGGCTTGGCCAACTCGACCGTGTCGCTCGTCACTTCTCCCGCGTCGGCGAGGTTCGCCGTGGCCACGTCGATCGCCGCCTGGTCGCGGTCCCAAATCACGCAGCGCGCACCCTCCCGCAAAAGGCGCTGCACCGTGGCGAAGCCAATTCCCCGGGCGCCGCCGGTCACCAAAGCAGTTTTTCCATGTAAACTCATATGGAGCGCCGCAGGGAATACGGCGGGAAAGACGGAAGATCAACTGAAATTCCCAGCCACCAACCGGGCGAGCTGATTGATCACTTCCGGATAAGGATAGTCGCGATCACGAAGACGGTGTATCACCGGGCGCGTTGGGCGGAAAACTCAGCATCGACCTGTGCCTCGACCTGTGCCTCGGCCTTCGCCCAGTCCACTCGCTTGAGCCGGGATGAGTGCCTACTGACACCCAACTCCTCATCGTCATCATTAAAATGTTCGTTCGACACACGCATAACATTAGGCGCACCAATGCGCGATAAAAGGTGTGACACCTCCGTGTGTCGAAGAACTGCAAGCCACTTGATGACAAACAGTTAACCGGTCTTTGAAAAACCGGCGGAACAGAAATCCAAATCCATTCGATTCGTTCCGAAGTTAAACTCGGCATCACGAGCCGTTTCTTTAGGAAAAAAACTACTGCCCCGGCACCTCGGGCGGATTCATCGCGTTGCCCTGCAAAATATAGTGGTATAGCGCCTCGATCTGCTGCTCCGCGTCGCCGTCCAGCACGTCGAAAAGGGCGCTTTTGCCCTGGTTGAAATAGGCCGGCATCTTGGTTTGCGGATCGATCCGCAGCGGGTTGCGCATCCACCGCCGAAAATACTCCGGCAACAACCGTTCGCCAATCCGCGCAAGGTTGATACCCTGCGCGTCGAATACCTGCGCCGGCTTCAAGTCGCCGATGCCGTGGCAGCTAAAACAGAAAAAGCCGCCGTTGGCCGACGCCAGTTTGCGGCCGATCCCGGCCTTCCCCGCATCGATCGGCTTATCCGGTGGCGTCACTGGCGAATGGCCGTTGAGCAGGGCCAAGCCCTTGGCCAAGCCGTCCGCCCGTGCGGGAAACACCGGCATGCGAGCGGTCAACCACGGCCGCGGCCGCTCAGCCATCGACCCACTCAAAATTCGCCCGGCCCATTCCGGCTTCAGTTTGCCGCCGAGCACGTTGAACGACGGAATCAGCGCCACTTGCCCATGGCAGTTGGCACAGTTCGCGTCGGCCGACTGCCGCATCGCAAACTCCGCCAAGCTCACTTGGCCAAGCGACGCCCTGCCCTCGCGCAGAAACAGCCGCAACGCCGCACGGTCGCTCTCGCTGAAGGCGAACGCCGGCGACTTGGCCCCGTCGGGATTATCGGCGAGACAGCCGTTGGCCAAGTCGGCGATTGCCGGTGCGGAGAAATGGTTTTCGAGTTTGAGCGCGTGGCAGTTCAGGCAGCCGGTGGATTGAACAAGCTTGCGGCCCATGGCAATTGACGTTGCGTTGGCCGCAAAATTCTCTCGCTTGGCCAAGCCGGCCGACTGAAAAAGATGAGCCGCCAACGCGGTGGCCTCGTCCGGCGTGAGGGCAAAATTGGGCATGCGATTCCAGCGATAATGCGCCTGCGGATTTCGCAGAAACGCCGCCAGCGAATCGGCTTGGCCAAACTTCCACCGCACTTGGCCAAGCGCGACCTTGCCCTCTGCCGGCGGTTGACCGGCGCTCGTGTGGCACGCGGCGCAGTTGAGTTGCGTGAACAGTTTTTGGCCCGCCGCGGCGCTTGCCACATCGACTTTTTCGCCGAGAGAGTTGTCACCGGATTTGAGCGAACCTAGAAACGCGGCGATGGCCTTGGCTTCGGCGGTCGCTCCGTGCAGCAACGCCGGCATCGTCGCCTGCGGCCGGAGCTGGGCCGGGTTGAGAATCCACTCGGCCATCCAGCCTGCGTCCCGCCGCGAGCCGATGCCGTCGAGCGCCGGGGCGTCCATCGCCAGTTCCAGCATGCGCCGCGCGGGGACGCCGGTGGCGTGGCACGCAAAACAACGATGCTCGGCGGCGAGTTGGCGGCCGTGCCTCAACGCTGCACCCTTGGCCAGGAGGTCGCTCGGCGAATGCTTCAAAAACTTAGGCGGGATCGGCTCGTTGGCGTAGTCAGGCGTGGCCCAGTAAAGCCGAAAAAACGCATCGCCTCCGGGCGGCGAAGTGTAAGTCGCCTTCAGCGTGTTGCTGCGGGAGTTGAGCCGGATGCGTCGGGTCGGCTCGGTCGTTCCCCCGTCGGATGTCGCCTCCAAAACGACCGCGCCGTTGAGTTCAAGCTTGAAGCTGCCGTTCAACTCGGCCTGAAAAACGAACCGGTCGCGGAGATCGAGTTGGATGACGCCCTCCCACTCGGCGGTGAACACGCCCGGCGCAACGAACGGCGTCGGAGCCTGGCCAAGCGGAACGTAGAGCATGAAATGCGGGCGCACCGTCGTGTCCGCTTGGGCGCCGTTTTGAGGCTTGAAAGTGACCGCCAACCCGTCGAGCAACACCGGCTTGGCCTCGGCGGCGGTTGCACCGGCGCATGGCCAAACGGTGGCCAGCGCGAAAAGGAGTTGGACCGGTCGAAAACTCATCGTCGAGTCCGGAGCCTCAAGCTAAGCCGAGGTTGGCCAGGATTTGAAGCACGGCTTTGCTCTTGTTGAGCGTGTAAAAATGCAACCCGGGCGCGCCGCGCTCGAGCAACTCGCGGCATTGGCCGGTGGCGTACTCGATGCCGTACTCGCGGACGGCGTCGGCATCGTCGCCCAGTTCGTCGAGCCGCGAGGAGAACGACTCCGGCAATTTCGCGCCGCACATGGCGCTGAATTTCTTGATCTGTCCGGCGTTGGCCACAGGGATGATGCCGGGGAAAAGCGGCACGGCGACGCCCTGTCCTTTCAGGTAATCGGCGAGCCGAAAGTAGTCGGCGTTGTCGAAAAACATCTGCGTGATGACGAAATCGGCGCCGCAGTTGATTTTGCCAACGAGATGCCGCCAATCGGTTTCGCAGCCCTCGGCGCAATCGATGTGGCCCTCCGGAAAACCGGCGGCACCGATGCCGAAGCCGCCCCTCTCACGGAGGAACTCAACCAGTTCGGAGGCGAACTCGAAGCCGCCCTCGGTCTGCGCCCACTCCTCGCCGGGAGGCGGGTCACCGCGCAGGGCGAGGATGTTTTGGATGCCGCGACGTGCCGCCTCGTCGAGGATGCCGCCGATCTCCGCCTGCGTGTGCTTGATGCAGGTGAGGTGCGCCATCGTGGTGAGGCCGAAGTCGTTTTGGATGCGCTCGACGATCTCGAGTGTTTTCTCGCGAGTGCTGCCGCCCGCGCCGTAAGTGACGGAGGCGTAGTCCGGCCTGGCCGTCATCAGCGCCGGGAGAGTCTTGCCAAAAAAAGTCGCCTCGCCCTCCGGGGTCTTGAACGGAAAAAACTCAAACGAGATCGTCGGTTTCCCGCTGGCCTGCTTCTCGGCGTGGATGTCACGGATGAACCGCATGCGCGACAGACTAATGAAAACCGCCGCGCCGTGAAAGACGGAACTCCGGTTTGCGGGGTGCTTGGCCTACACGTCGCACACCTCGGCGGCGTGCCGGAGCGCGGCGGCCTTGTCGTCCCAGTTGGGAATGAACTCCTGCGCGACGAAGCCGTCGAAGCCGTTGGCGAGGATGGCGCGCATCACGGCCGGGTAGTTGATCTCCTGCGTGTCGTCGAGTTCGCCGCGGCCGGGGTTGCCGGCGGTGTGGTAGTGGCCGATGTATTCCTTGTATTTGCCGATGTTGCGGATGATGTCGCCGTGCATGATTTGCACATGATAAATGTCGAACAACAGCTTGAGGTTCGGCGAGCCGACTTGCTTGATGGCCTCGATGCAAAGACCGAGATCGTCGCCCTGATAGCCGGGGTGGCCCTTCATCGGATGGCTGTCGTCCACCGAGTTGAGCAGCTCGAGGCAGAGCGTGATGCCGTTTTTTTCGGCGTGGCCGATGACCTGTTTCCACGCCTTGACGCAGTTGCCAATGGCCTGATCGCGATCGATGCCGGGAGTCTCCATGCCGACGAAGGTGATCACGCGCCTGGCATCGAACTGCTTAGCGACGTCGATGCCATCAATCAATTTCTCGATGCACATCGGGTGGTTGGCCGGGTCGTTCGGCCCCTTGCCAAAGCCGTGGCTGCCGACGAGCGAGATTTCCAGTCCGGCCTTGCGGGCGGCCGGATAAAACTTGCGGCTGATGCCCTCGATGCCTGTAAGGCCAATGTCAACGCAGGTGGCGATGAGCTCGTCGGTCGGCATCGGGTTGAAGGTCCAACCCATGATCGACTGGCGGATGCGTTTGTTTTTGATTTTGTAATCCCGGGTTGCCGCGGCGCGGGTCAACTGCGCCTGCGCGGGAATGGCGGCGGTCGCGAGGGCCGCACCGGCGGCGGCCTTGATGATGCCCCGGCGGGAAATGTGATGAGTGCTCATTGGTAAACTCGGCTTGCTGCGGTGGATTCAACCGCACATGGCGGCACATGGCAAGCGCTTGGCCAAGTGCAAAAAAAGCCCGGGCATTCCGCCCGGGCTTAATCTCATTGGTTTGGTTGGCGTGGGAAAAATCAATGCTCGGGGTAACCGGCCATCCACCTTGGCCACGATGGCTTGTAGCCGCCATAATCACGCTGCCAATTACGGTGCCAATGCAGTTTCCAAAGTTTCTTGATGGGCACATGCTGCACGGAATGATCCATGAACACACCCTGAATGCCACCGTTGTGCCGATCCATCGCAAAGTGTTTCATCTCTTGGCCGTATCCAGTCCACTCGCCATTGTAATTGGGCGGCGCCATTCTGCTTCTCATCGGTCCGCCCCCGCGCCACATCATATCCATGAACATCGGGATTTGATGAAGGTCATGGCCGGCTGGATTCATGGTGCGCCAGTGCCAAGCCTTGCTGCGGCCCTGGATATCAGTTCGAGCATTGTAGAGCCAGTTGTTGTTGCCGTAACTGGCCCGGGTGGCAATGGGTTGTAGTGAGATACCACCATGCTTGAAGGAGGCATTCCAGCTACCAATCGCAGTCCAGCTGTCTCTCTTGTTTTTATCGACTGGTTTGAGGGTGTAATTGGAGCCTTCGGTGCTCCTTGCCAATTTAGCGGAGGGGCACAGCAGGATGTCCTGCTTGCGCCAGAACTTCTGCAACGATGCGACCCATTCGCCACGCCACCAACCACCCTGCATATTCATGCTCATGCCGTCGCTGAAGTAGCCCTCATTCTCGTCTGTGTAATATTGCCAGACCAGCCCCCACTGCTTGAGGTTGTTGATACACACCGTCTGCACAGCCTTCTGCTTTGCCTTTGCAAGAGCAGGCAACAGCATGGCCGCCAGAATGGCAATGATGGCGATCACCACCAGCAACTCGATCAGCGTGAACGCCCCGCCCGCCCGAAACATACGTCGTGTCTTTTTCATAAATCGTCTGGCTGAAAAAGTTGGCCAAAAACCACGAGGCTGGCAAGGTTTTTTTGATGGTTTTAATTTGTTTTTTTGCCTCTATTCGACACGTTTTTGCTGTCATGGCGGTCCAGCGTATCAGCATCAACTGGGTGGCCAAGCTCAACGACTGCAAGGACTTGCCCAAGTACGGCAACAGCAGCGACGGCAAGTTTTCCAAGAAATCCGGGTAAGGCCGTTTCGTCATTCCGGCGCCGCTCGAGGTCGATGCGTTGATGAGGAAGGTGCCCAACGGCAAACTTACCACCATCAACGAGCTGCACGCTGCGCTGTCCAAAAAACACAAGACCGACTTCGCCTGCCCGATCACCACCGGTATCTTCTCGTGGATCGCCGCCCATGCCGCCGACGAGATGGCCCGGCAGGGCCGCAAGGCGCATCACGCCGTATTGGCGCGCGCTCAAGAGCGACGGCCAGGTCAACCCCAAGTACCCCGGCGGCATCGAGGCCATCCGCGAAAAGCTCGAGGCCGAGGGCCACGCGGTCATCCAAAAAGGCAAACGATTCCTCGTTGAGGATTTCGAGAAAAAAACCGTCGTCCCAAAACTCAAGTAGCTTGCCCTGCCCTTGGCCAAGCGGGCTTAATGGCGGCGTGCCAGTCCGGCTCCAACGTCGAATCACGCTGCCCGCCGCCCTCGCTTGCCTTGGGTGGTTCGCGCTTGGCCAGACGGCCGAGCCGGTTGATCTCGCCGGGGCGGAGGCGTTGGCCCGCCAGTACTGCATCACGTGCCATCTTTTTCCCGAGCCCGATCTGCTCGACAAAAAAACATGGACCAGCCAGGTGATGCCCCGCATGGCCATCCGCATGGGCCTCTCTCCCGAGAGTGTCAACCAGCATCCCGAGGCGGATGCGCTGTGGAAGAGCGGCCGTTTCCTGAGGGAACCGCTCATCACCAAGGCGGACTACTTCGCCATCGTTGAATATTACAAGGCCAAGGCGCCCGAAGAGGCGGTCGCGCAAAAACCGGTCGCGCCGATCGGGCTCGACCTCAAGCAGTTCACCGCGCGGCCAAGCCGGTTCCGCCGCTCGGTCGGTGCGGTGAACATGGTGCGCATCGACGAGGCGCGCCGTCGGATTTACCACTCGGACGGGATCAACAAGTTCCTCGACGTGCTCGACTCGAACGGCGAATGGGTCGAGTCGCTGCACGTCGGCAACGTGCCGGTGGCGTTCGCGGAAAACGGCGGCGACTTTTTCCTGACGATGATCGGCACCTTCACGCCGTCGGACATCCCGCGCGGCGAGCTCGCCCTCCTGCGCCGCGAGAACGGCGCGTTCGTCCGGAAGAAAACGCTGCTGCCCAAGATCCCGCGCCCCACGCACACCAACTTCGCCGACCTGAACGGCGACGGACGCACCGACCTGATCGTCTCCATGTACGGCAACAATATCGGCCGCCTGTCGTGGTTCGAGAAAAAGGAGAACGGCAACTACGCCGAGAACGTCCTCCTGCCCCGCTCCGGCACACTCAGCACCGCCGTGCACGACTTCAACGGCGACGGCCATCCGGACATCGCCGCGCTGGTCGCGCAGGAGGTGGAGGCGATGTACCTGTTTCTCAACGACGGCAAGGGCGTGTTCACCCGGCAACTGGTGTTTCAAGGGCATCCGCTTTACGGGCACTCGTCGTTTGAGTTGACCGACTTCGACGGCGACGGCCGGCCGGACTTCGTCGTGACCAACGGCGACAACGGCGAGTACCCGTCGCCGCCAAAGTCGTATCACGGCATCCGCGTGTACTTGAATCGCGGCGGCACGAAATTCGAGAAGTCACTCTTCCTGCCGCTCAACGGCGCCTTCCGCGCGCTGGCCCGCGACTACGACGAGGACGGCGACACCGACATCGCCGCCGTCTCCTATTTCCCCGACTACGGCAAGTCGCCGCGAGAGAGCTTTGTTTATTTTGAAAACAAGGACGGCAAGTACACCGCAAACACCTTCCGCACCTGCATCAGCGGCCGATGGCTCACGATGGATGCCGGCGACGTGGACGGCGACGGCGACATCGACCTCGCGCTGGGCAACTACACCTACGGGCCGGACAAGGCCATCTTCGTGCCGGACTTCCTCACGAAAACCTGGGAGCGCAGCGGCCCGCCGGTGATGATCCTGTACAACAATCTCCACTCAAAACCGGCCAAACGCTGAGCCGTTTTTATCTCGCCGTCGCACCCGGCCAAGGGCAGAGTCCTCTCCATGACGCTCGACAAAGAAGAGATTCATTACAAGGTCTGGGCCAGCGACAATGTCGTTTATGGGCCGGTGCTGCTCGCCACCCTTCTCGAATGGGTCGCCGACGGGCGCGTGACGCCGAACACTTGGGTGTTCAGCCAAGAGGTGAACAGTTGGAAACCGGCCAAGACACTACCGCCGCTGGGCAACGCGCTGGCCGACTACCACGCCGAACAGGCCCCGCTCCCCACGCCGACCGAGCTTGGCCAAGCCGACGACTCGATCACCGTCGAGCAACTCCGGAAATTTGACCAACTGGCCGGGCTTGGCCAAGCGGAGCTCAAGCAGTTCATCAACCACTGCACCGTGATGGAGATCGAGGAAGGCGGCATCATTATGAAAAAAGGCAGCCCCGGCGACGGCCTGTACATGATCCTCTCCGGCGATACCCGCGTCCGGATCATCGCTGCCGGGCAAGACACCACCCTCGCCACGGTCAAGGCCGGGAGCTTCATCGGCGAGGTGGCCATGTTCAGCCAAACCCAGCGCTCCGCCGATGTCTTGGCCCTGACCCGGTGCCAACTGCTCTTCATGTCCGCCGAGGCGTTCCGGGGCATGATGCAAACCGAGCCAAAACTAGCCTCGGCCGTGCTGTTTGCGCTGGGCCACATCATGGCTGACCGCATGGTGACCGGGAATGAGCGCCTCCAAACCAAGGCCAGCTCCGAGTTTCTTTGGTTGTGACGGAATCTCACCCAAAAAAGGTTAAACAGACCGTTGACACCGGCCCTCCTGGCCGCTACTTTCCCGCGCCTTTAGGGAATAAAATCGCATGGTTCGAATACTACTAGTTTTAACAGTTTTGGCATTGCTTGGGGGCGGGTTCATCGCGATGAACAATGTCCAGGGCAGGATTAACGGCTTGAGCACTGATTTGGCAAACACCCAAAATACCCTCAGCGACAAGGTGCGTGATTTGGAAACAGCCCAAAACGCCCTAAAAACGGCGGAGGACGCGATGATAGCCGCCCAAAAGAATGAAAAAGAGGCCAAGGACAACTTAACCAAAGCGGGGCGAGAACTTGTGGTGCAGCGGGATCGAGCCGACAGGCACGAAGCCGATTTGGACAAAGAGAGGGCTGATTTAGTTGACGCAAGAAATTTCAGTGAGTCTTGGCGCCTGTTCCAGAAGGCCAATGGCACGAAGGAACAAATCACGCAAAAGCTGGCCACCCTCTCCGAAGTCAGCAACCAACGCGATAATTTCCTCGCGGAAAACACAATCCTGCTCAGCCAAATTAAGAAACTCGGCGTTGAACTGTCCCGTTACACCGGCACTTCGGTGAAAGTCACCCTGCCGCAAAACCTTCACGGCACCGTCACCGCCGTGGACACTCAGTTCGATTTCGTCGTGCTGGACATCGGCGAAAACCAAGGCGTCCTCGAATACGGCGAACTGCTCGTGAGCCGGGGCGAAAAGCTCATCGGCAAACTCCGCATCCTCGACGTCAAACAGAATCATAGCATCGCCAACATCCTCCCGGACTGGAAACAGGGTGAAGAAATCCAAAAGGGCGACATCGTCATTGTCGGGAACTGAAACAGCACTTTTTATGCGTTCTTTAGCCAAGGCCATCCTCTCTTTCTTCGCGATTATCTTCGCGAGCTTGGCCTTGGGACTGACAGCGGGCTGCATCGGCCCCGACCCGGAAAACAAATCCTCCCGCCCGTGGAACACTCCCCGCCCATGGGAACACGGCATGCCCGGCGGAATCTCCGAACGCCGCTAAATCCCCTAAACCGATTTTAGAGTCACGAGAGGGGCGCGTTCCACCTCGCCACTTAACTTGTTTTGATTTGAGACGAGGTGGAACTCATCCCTCCCGGCTTGGTTAGGCCGACGTTGTGCCGGATGAAAGGCTCGAGAAAACCGGCCAAGCGGCGGAGCTGCACCTCGCTCGGTCGCAGCTTGGCCAAGCCGGCCCAGTCGGCGGTGGCCATTTTTCCGGCGACGGCGCGTGTGCCGGGGTCGAGCTTGGCCTTGGCCCAGTCCGGCTCCAGCCCTTGGCTCGCGAGAAACTTAACCTCAAAAACAGTCAGCCAAAACTCCCCCGTCCCGCCGCCGTCAAGCCGCCGCACCAACTCAAGCATCAAGCCAAACTCGGCCCGGAGCGGCGTCTGCTCCTCGGTGGATCGCGTCAGCAACTTCGTGGCGCGGGCGAGGCAGTCGAGCAGATCGACGTCGGTGCGCAGATTGGGGAACGACTCCGTCAACACGACTTCGCAGAGCGTGTGCAAACCGGAGCGGCGGCTGCGGCGGAAGCTGAACTCCGCGAGGTGAAACAGGTCGAGCTTGCCGCGGAACGGCGACTTGGGCCGGCGCGCCCCCTTGGCCACGGTGCCGATGCGGCCGGCCTCGGGGCTGAGCCAATGAATGACGAGACTGGTTTCCGTCAGTGGAAAAACGCGCAAGACCAAGCCGGTGGCGCGCTCATCCATCAGCCAGCATTCTCGCCGCCTGCGCCTTGAACGCCGCCTGAATGCCGCTCGCGTTTTCCGGCGGCACCGCACCGAGGCTGACGATGTACTTGATGCCGTCGGCGACCGACATGTCGAGCTTGACGACCTTGCTCTCCGGCAGCACAAGCAGGAAGCCGGTCGTCGGGTTCGGCGTGGTCGGCACGAAGATGCTGATGATGCTCTCGCCCTCGTCGGTCTTCACCTGCTCAGCCGTGACGAAGCCGACCGAGAACAGTCCCTTGCGCGGGAACTCAACCATGATCACCTGCTTGAAGCTGGATTTATTCTCGGACGTGAACGCTTGGTTGACCTGCTTGACCGTGCCGTAGATTTTCCCGAGCAACGGCACGTTGAGCAGGATGTAGTCCATCAGCTGAACCAGTTTTTTGCCGATGTAATAGCGTGTCAGTAATCCGAGCAGGCCGGTCAACACAACGGCCTCGAGAATGGCCACTACTCCCCAATACCAGATCAGTTCACTCCCATCCTTAAAACTTTCCGCATCAATCCCGGCAAAGTATTCGAACGGAAAGAGAAGGGTTTTGGAAACATTTCCAGCCTTTTCGAACAGCCAGCGCGCAACGATTATCGAGATGATCACCGGCAGCACCACGGCCAAGCCGGTGAAAAAATTCCGGCGTGTCCGCCCAAGCAAAGTCGCTCGCTTACTCATCTGCCAACCACCGTAGTCCCTCTCGCCAAGCGGCTCAAGGGAAAGCGTCCCGCCGCCGCTGTCATCAGTCGATTTTCCTCCCGTTTCATCGTCCGCCGCAGCCCCGGCGCCGAGTCGTCGTACCCGCGCAGATGCAGGATGCCGTGGATCAAGTACCGCGCCACCTCCTCCGCCCATGAGGTTTTGTACTTTCGCGCAAACTCCTCCGCCACAACGGG
>Ga0208879_1003763_pt1 | contig 12181 bp, 9 predicted proteins | sample Knorr_S15_td_Bot_FD_185605 | JGI IMG/M metagenome (GOLD analysis project Ga0208879, IMG submission 185605) | Marine microbial communities from Southern Atlantic Ocean transect - Knorr_S15_td_Bottom_ad_5009_LV_A (SPAdes) (version 2) | ecosystem: Environmental > Aquatic > Marine > Oceanic | place...
GGATTTCCGCCCCCGCCAACTCTCTACACTCACCAGGAGTAAACCATGGCCGAACAGTTCAACTACGACAGTCTTTTCTCAGCGAATTCACTGGATTCCCCTCCGGGCAGCGTCCGCCACTCGAAGTACGACTTTGCCGTGGCGTATCCCGACCCAGAGAACCTGCCATTGGAGGAGCTGATCGAGTCTGTCAAAGCCGGGTTTGAGCGGGAAGGCCGGGACCTAGCGTATTACTCCACCGCCGCCGGCGACCCTGAATTGAGAAAGCTGGTAGCCGAGAAGCTGAACCGCGAGCGAAACATGAAAGTCACCGCCGACGACATGGTCCTGACCTCCGGGTCCGGCGAGGCCATCGGCATGCTGATCCAGGCCCTGACCGACCCCGGCGACGTGGTGCTGGTTGAAGAGTTCGTCTACCTGGGCACACTGAACCAGATGCGCCGTTACGGGGCCGATGTGGTTGGGGTCAAGTGCGACGATGACGGATTGATCCCCGAAGACTTGGACGCGGTCATCACCGGCCAGCTCGCCAAGGGCAAAAATGTCAAATACCTCTACACCATCCCCGCTTTCCAGAACCCCATGGGCTGGACCATGAGCCTGGAACGACGCAAGCAGGTGCTTGAAGTCACCGGCAAGCACAACATCCCCATCTTCGAAGACGACTGCTACGCCGACCTCCGCTTTGAAGGCGAAGACGTGACTTCGTTCTACTCGCTGGATGACTCGGGCCGGGTGCTCTATTGCGGGTCATTCTCCAAGATCATCGCCCCCGGCATGCGCATGGGCTACCTGGTGGCCCCGAAACCGGTGATCGCCCGCGCCTGGAGTTTCAAGTCCGGCGGCGCCGTCAGCCAATTCACCGCCCTGACCATCGCCGAGTTGATGAAAGGCGGCCTGGAGAAGCACATCGAGGTGCAGAACCGGGCCTTGGCTGCGAAGCGGGACGCCATGGTGGCCGCCCTGGGAGAGAATTTCGGCAGCGCCGTCACCTGGAGCGTTCCCGAAGGCGGACTCTATTGCTGGGTGAAGTTCCCTGAGGGCACCGACCTGGCCGCCGTGCAGGAAGAGATCTTCGATGAGGGTGTCAGCTACTACAACGGCTCCCAGTTCTCGCCCACCGGCGAAGGCTCCAACTACGTGCGGCTCTGCTTCGGTCACCCGTCCGTGGAGACCATCCATGAGGGAGTGGCGGAGTTCGCCAGGATACTGGACCGCAAAAAGGTTTTTCCTGGATAAGGCCTCTCGATAGGTGGCGGTTCCCCTGATTCCGCTCATGGTGAGCCTGTCGAACCACTGGTACTGGCCAAGCCATTTTAGAAACCGGTAACATGGTTAGCGCGGCCCTTCGACAGGCTCAGGACGAGCGGGATGGGAGGGCATGGTTTCCAAGCAGAAATTGAAAAGGGCTTCCCGGTTAACCGGGAAGCCCTTTTTTGCTTGCAGATACCTATCTCTGCGGCTGGCGTCCGCGACAACCGCGACCTCAAAGCCCTGTTTCAGCAGCTCGCGCATGTGGGCCTCGGTGCAAATGTTGGCTGACATGCCGGTCAAGATGACCTTGGATATCCCCCGCTTCCGAAGCTGCAATGTCAGGTCGTTGGTCTCCGGCCCGTACACCTTGTGAGGGCTGGTAATGATCGTCTTTCCGTCTTCTATGAACTGCTTGTATCGCTCCAGCCAGTCGGCGCCCGAACCCGAGAATCCTTCGGTGTTCAGCGCTCCGGTCCGGTCGAACATCCAGACCTCGTGCATCATCTTTTCAACCGTTCCGCCGAACTGCCAACCGTGGTCCGTGGGGTAGTAGTAGTGGAGCGAGATGAAGACGTTGTAGCCCTTGTCTTTGGCGCTACGGAACAAGTCTTCGATATGCCCCACAGTCCCATTCTCCTCGACGCTGGCGCCCATCAATCCCCAGATCACGCCGTCCGGGCTGAGAAAGTCGTTTTGCGGGTCCGTGATAACTACTGCGGTGTCCTGATTGTTGAAGTCCATGATATTTTCGCTCCTTTATCTAGCGTTGTTTGGGACGAACTCTGTCTCCCTCGCTCACAGGTATGTTAGGCTGGGACACGTTCGTAGTGGTCTGGGAAATGTCTGCCGGCGTCCAGGCTTCTGGGGCCCGAAAATTCTCTTTAGGAACCGATTCATGCTCCTCGACAAGCTGCTAGATCACGTGGAAGTCCAAACCGAGCCCTTTGCCACGTGTCTGATCAGTTCAGGCTGGAGGTTGAATCTGCCTGGTCCGCCCAACGTCATGTTCCACTTTGTGATGCAGGGGAGCGGGGCTCTTCGACTGCCGGACGGCGCCACCTACCCTATGGAGCGTTACTTCCTGGCCGTGGTCCCTCATGACGCTAAGCACACCTTGGAGTGTGGGTTGGATGCGCAGTCTGAACGGTCCATCGATGCTCTGCCATCCGGCGAGGGTGTTGTCCACGTCACGGACGGCCCTCCGGACACCGCCGAATTTCACGTGGCTTGTGGGAGGGTCAACATTTCCTACGGGGACTCATTGGGGTTGTTTCAGCGTTTGGAGGAAGTGATCGTCGCCGACCTCTCGGCTTACCCGCAGGTGCGAGGCGCCTTTGAAGGGATACTCGCTGAACAGGGCGGACCGGCCCAGGGAAGCGTGGCGTTGACCAGGGCTCTCATGACCCAATGCGTCATCTATCTATTGCGATACCTTACTGAGCAATCAGACGGACGGCTGCCCTGGCTACTCGGACTGGAAGACCCCAACCTGTCCCAGGCGATCGACGCTATTTTCGAGCGCCCAGAGGATGCTCACACCGTCGACTCGCTGGCAGACCGGGCGATGATGAGCCGGTCCGTATTCGCCGAGCGGTTCCGGGAAGCCTTCGGCGCAACGCCCATAAATTTCGTCCATAACATCCGAATCAGAAAAGCAGCGGACCTTCTGCGTCAGAAAGGGGGACCGTCCGTTGAGCAGGTGGCGCGCCGGGTGGGGTTCAGCAGCCGGACCCACTTCTCAAACGCGTTCAAGAGCCAATTCGGCGTCTCACCGGCCGCGTTCCAAAAAGGCCGATCCGCCGCGCAGGCCTGATAACGGGTAGTGTATTTGGTCCTCACGATAAGGTTCGCGCAAGACAAAGAGTCCCGATCCTCGCATGCAAGTAGGTGGCGAGTTCAGCCGTTCGACATCCTTCCGCAGAAGAGTAGGGCGAGCAGTGTACATGCTAGCCATCCCGTAGGCGCGGGTTTTTAACCCGCTTGGTTGCAAGGCCACCATGGTTATCGAATCAAGAATTCTACTGGGATGAGGTATCTCTGGCCCACACAAATGCGGGCACCAGGACAGACCTGGTTAGGGGCAACACGGCGGGTTGAAAACCCGCGCCTACGGTTGTGGTTCCCGATGGTCCCGCGATCTAATCGTAAGGCATCAACTCGATAGTGAGGCTGTTGGGATCGCTCACGTAGATCGCTCCGCCGGCTTCCTGGTACTTGACCTTGTTTCGGTCACAGCGTCCCTTGATCTCCGTAAAGATGTTTCTGGCTATCGGCAGGGCTATGTGCATGACGTTGCCGACGCCTTCGGGCGCCTTTCTCTGCAGGCGTGGCACGTGGGGGAAGTCGAAGAAGGAAAGGCGCATCCCGTTTCCGATCGCAACGTTCATGTGGGTCGACTCGTCCACGTCCCGGTTTGGGGCGACGCTCACAACCGGCATGTCCATGATCTCTTCATAGAACTTGGCTGTCGCTTCCAGGTCTTTGGCGAACACCGCTATGTGGTTCACGCCCTGGGTCGGGCCGTCCTTCCCGCCCTCTGGAATCATGCTGCGGAGCCGCTGCCGCATGGCTTCTGTCTTGCTAATTGACGAGGTCATGTTCATGCCTCTTGGCTTCTGGTTGGTTGGGGTTCTCCAAGTCTAGGATGGAGATCAGTCTGCCGTAGCCGATGAACTGTCCGGTTATCATACCCAATTCAAAAATCTCAGGGTCGGTGAACTCGGCCCGGAGCAGTTCGAAAAAGTCGTCGTCCATGCTGTGGTGGTCGGTGGCCATCAGTTGGGCGAACCGGACGGCCAGTTTCTCCCGGCCGGTGATGTCAGCGGTCTCGAAGTGGGCCAGGCTCGCAACCATCTCCTCGGTCATGCCTTGCTGCACCGCCGGCACAGCCCTGCCCAGCTTTCAAGTTGCGCAGCCGTTCAGGTCGGCTATCTTGAGCCGGACCAGCTCCTTGAGCCTCTGTTCCAGCAGCCCTTCCAGCTTGAGCGGGCCGTAGAAATTCCAGAAGGCCTCGTAGGCCGCGGGCAGGTTACCCGCCGCCTGGAAGATGGCCGGGTTCAGCTTGTGGGCCTCCGCGCCTTTCGCGATCTTTCGAAGCCCAGGAGTCAAATCCTCCGTCGGCACCAACCTAATCCGAGCCATCTTCTACTCCTAGCAATCACCAACTCAAACATACGCAAACCGTGGCCGCCTTACTCACACCCAGTAAACCCGGCTGCGCTAGCCGGTTACGCAACGGGGCGGTTGGTTACTGCGGCGTCTATCTTTCTTGGGATGAACTGGCCGCTGCCGGGGGCGGCTTTGAACTCCCGGTTTTCCACCACCACGTTGCCTCTGAGGATCGTGGTCACCGGCCAGCCGTCGGCCTCGAACCCTTCCCAGATGCTGTAGTCGGTGATGTGGAAATCGTCCATGGTCAGCTTGCGCTTGAAACTGGTGTCGATCAGCGTGATATCGGCGTCGCTGCCCGGAGCCAACACGCCCTTGCGGGGATAGAGGCCCATGATCTTGGCCGCGTTGGCCGAAGAAACGTCCACGAACCGCTGCAGGGACATACCCCGGCGGGAGACGCCCTCGCTGTAGGTCACGCCCATGCGCGCCTCGGCGCCGTTATGACCTCCGGTGACGTCCGAGACCGTGCGTCCTGCGATCTTGGTCTCCCAGGACGTGCAGTACTCGTCGGTGGCCATGGTGCTGAGGCCGTTGTTCACGATGCCGTCCCAAAGGGACTGGCGGTCGGCTTCCGACTTCAACGACGGATAGGTGTGGTACTTCATGCCGTTCTCTTCTTTGTAATTGTCGGCGCTGAAGCAGCAGTAGTTGTGGAGGGTCTCGCCGTAGACCGGACGCCCGTTGGAACGCGCCTCCAAGATGGCCTGAAGTCCCTGGGTGGCGCTAACGTGGACGAAGTAGACCGGCGCGCCGGTCCATTCCGCGACCCGGAGCACCCTGCGGAAGGAAACGTCTTCCGACTCGGCGCTGTGGACCAGGTGCATGTTGTACCATTCGGTCGTCTCTTCCCGGGCCAGCTTCTGGTACATGTGCTGCACCATATCGTCGTCCTCGGCATGGACCAGCAGCATGGCGTTCATGCGCTGGACCTCCTCCATCAGGTCGTGGAGGTGGCCGGTTCCCACCATGCGCGGCTCGCCGGTGGTAGCCGGAGGCCGAATGTTGGTGGTGAATATCTTGATGCTGGGGAAGCCGTCTTCCACAGCCTCGTGCAGCGAGCCCAGTATCTCTGGAGGTATGGCGCCCAGGAGCATCAGGTGGTGGGCGTAGTCGGCGTAGGAATTGCCCTGCCAGACTTCGGTCCTCTCCTTGATGGCCTGGGGAATGTCTATGCCTGGGTACTGGATGGCGAAGTCCATCAACATGGTGGTGCCGCCGATCAACGCCGCGCGGCTCACCTCGTCCGGAGGAGCGGTTTTAAGGTCGCCGTGGCCCATGATCGGCGCGGAGATGTGGGCATGGGGTTCGATGCCGCCGGGCACCACTATCATCCCCTTGGCGTCGATCACTCGGCCGGCCTCGTCGGGCAATGCACCCGGAGCGGCCACCGCCACGATCTTTTCACCTTGAATCGCAACGTCCCACTCGCCGACTCCCATGGGGGTTACAACTTGTCCGCCTTTTATGACCATGTCCAGCATCAGCGCGCCCTCCTGAATATCCGTATATTCGAGCATACCCAGACTCGATAACGGAGTTTAGCACATAGCCGGAGGCACGGCACCAGGCATGAAGCCAGCGTGGAAAAAGATCATCCGGAAAAGGGCTTCCGGAGGCGCGGTCTCTAGTCGCCGGCGTGGATGTGGGCGGCATGTGAGGCGCCGGGCAACTCGTCTTCCCAGTCGGGCAGGAGCTCTTTCTTGGTCGTAGGCAGTAATAGGATGCTGACAACACCCACCAGGCTAAGCACCAATGAAAGAACCATGGTGGCATTGAAGTCGCCGGTGATATCCCTGAGGTACCCGCCGATCAGCGCCCCGGCGGCCATGCCCACGCCGGCGCCCATCATCTGGTAGCCGTAGGTGGTGCCGATGGGGCCGCTGCCGTAATATTGGCGGTTGATGATTGGGAACGCGCTCATCTCGCCACCAAAGCCGATACCAAAGAGCACCGCGAACAGGTAGAACTGCCACGGGTCGTGGGCGATGAACAACAGGAAGATGGGGGCAACCTGAAGGAAGAAACAACCGGCCATCGCCGGTTTGCTCCCAGCTCTATCGGCGATCACCGGCACCGCGAACCGCGTGATGGTGCTGGTTACCGACAGGGTCACGAATATGGTGGCGGCGATCCCGGCGGAGATACCCTCGAATTCGGCCATGGCCGCCAGGTAGACCAGGATTATCGCGTGTCCCGCGCAGCCCCAGAAATGGATGCCGATCAGGTTCCAGAAGGCGCTGGTCCGCTGCGCCTGCTTCAAGAACACCTTGGTGCGCACCCGAGCCACTTCCCCGGTCTGTACCGCCTTGATGGGCTCGTCTTCCGGTGCGCCAAGGGGACGCAGCCCGATGGAGGCCGGTTCGTTATAAAAGAACTGGACCATCACCAAGATAACCAGTCCGCCCAAGATGCCGGGGATCCAAAACGCCGCCCGCAAGCCATCTAGCCCGCCGCCGAAGTAATGGATGATCAACAGCATGATGGGCACCGCGACCAACGGTCCGATGCCCTGAGACGACTGAAGCAGTCCCATGCCGACGCCCAGGTGTTTGCGGAACCAGAGGGTGACAGCAGCCGTGAGCGGGACCTGGAATATGCCCATCGCCGCGCTCAAGATCACGCCAAAGAATAGGTAGAACTGCCAAAGGTTTTGCATGAACCCGGTGAGCACCATGCCCGCGATGAACAGGACAGCGCCCAGCCTCATGGTCCAGCGGACTCCGTAACGGTCGCCCATCCAGCCGGCGGGGGGCCCGAACATGCCGGACACGATCCATTGGATGGCGAATCCCAGTCCTACTTGGCCATAGCTCCAACCGAAGGAATCGACCAGACGGGGAATCAGGATGCTGGAAGAGGAGCGGAAGGACGAGCTGAACAACCGCATGACAGCGCCGACCGCCACGATGACCCAAGCGTAATGGATGGGGCGGCCGCCGACTGCCAATGTAGAAGGTTTGAGGCTTAACTTTGCCATTCTGTCCTATCTGTATTCGGTTGCCGCGCCCGGGGTATTCAACTTCCGGTTAACTGCCTTGGTCAGCCGGCACATCATAACTACCCCGCACACACAGAAATCGATGTATACTACCAAGGGAGCAATTCAATACTACGCCGCCGGTACTATAACATCCACGGATAATAGCCTATCGGACTAGTAAATTGAAAGGGAATCGCTGGGCAAAAAAATCGGCCCCGGGTCCAGTTGGTGAAAACGACTGAAATCATTGGGCCATTACATTGACATTGTAGAGAATACTTGTATAATTGAGGTTTACTAGTGCTATGCCTCATGTGACGAATTCGTTCACCACACTCGTTTTTAGCCTTCCCCAGCGTTCATTTTTGCCGCATACACTCTCGCCTCAGGCATTCGGCCGCCCGGCCAATCACGTCCACTCACGTTAAGGAGTTGGTAAATGGCTCTGTCTCCTGTCCTCAAAGGGCAATCTGCGCAACTGCCCGAAGTCAAGACCTATGCCCAGATCCCGCAGATAATCGAAGTCCCCAATCTGATTCAAAGTCAGATCCAGTCTTGGGATTGGCTCAAGGCTGAAGGGCTAACCGAAGTATATCAGGAAATCTCACCGATAGCCGATTACACCGGTAATAAGTATGAGCTACATTTCCTAGAGCATTATTTCCGTGATTCCAAGTACACACCCCAGCAGAGCAAGGAGCGGGAGATCACCTACTCCCAGCCTCTCTATGTGAAAACTCGTCTGGTTATGAAAGAGACCGGCGAGATCAAGGAACAAGAGATATTCATGGGCGACATCCCCATGATGACCGGCAACGGCACCTTCATCATCAACGGCGCCGAGCGCGTCGTGGTGAGCCAGTTGGTCCGGTCGCCTGGTATCTACTTCGTCCTAGAACGCAACGCCATCAGCAACCGCAACCTCTGCTCGGCCAAGCTGATCCCGTCGCGCGGCGCTTGGCTCGAGTTCGAGACCAGCTCCAAGGACATCATCTCGGTCAAGGTAGACCGGAAGCGCAAAGTCTCGGCGTCTATCTTCCTCCGCGCCTTGGGCGTGGCGGACGACGACGTCATGATGAAAATGTTCTCCGACATCGACACCGACGAGAACCACAATTACATGCAGACCACCTTGGATAAGGACCCTGTCCTTGAACCCAAGGACCTGAACTTCAAAGAAGACGACCTCCGTTCGCTCTGGGAATGGCTCCACGAAGATAAAGAGTTCGACGGCGACGCCGCACGGCGCATCGCAGCCGCCCAGATCGAGTTCTACCGCCGCCTACGGCCCGGTGAACCGCCCAGTCTGGAGAACTCCCGGACCCTGATTCGGAACCTGTTCTTCGGTCCCCGCCGGTACGACCTCGGCCGGGTGGGCCGCTACAAGTTGAACCGCCGTCTCGGACAGGCCACCAACAACGACCTGATGACCCTGAGCCTGGAGGACGTGGTGTCGGTCATCCGCACCATGATCCGCATCAACCAGGGCGAAGGCCGCCCCGACGACATCGACCATCTGGGCAACCGCCGCGTCAGAGCGGTGGGCGAACTGGTGCAGAACCAGGTCCGGGTGGGACTGCTCCGCATGGAGCGCATGGTCAAAGAGAAGATGACGCTGGTGGACCCCGAAGCCGCCGCGCCCCAGGGGCTGGTCAACATCCGCCCCGTGGTTGCCGCGGTCAGGGAGTTCTTCGGCGGTTCCCAGTTGTCCCAGTTCATGGACCAGACCAACCCTCTGGCAGAGTTGACCCACAAGCGGCGTCTCTCAGCCCTGGGCCCTGGCGGACTGTCCAGAGAACGGGCCGGGTTCGACGTGCGGGACGTTCACTTCTCTCACTACGGCCGTATCTGCCCCATCGAGACTCCTGAAGGCCCGAACATCGGCCTGCTCAGCTCCCTGGCGTCATTCGCCAGGATCAACCCGTACGGCTTCATCGAGTCTCCTTATAGAAAGGTGTTCAAGACCCTAACCAACGACTCGGACGACCTGAAAGGCCGGACGGTCACCCAAGCCGTGCTGGACTCAGACGGCAAGACCATCGTGGGCAAGGGCCGGGCGATCGGGGCCAACAAGATGAACGCCCTGAAACAACTGCCCAAGGGCACCGTCATCAACGTACAACCCTTCGTCGCCCACAAGGACGACGAAGTCATCTACCTATCGGCCGACCAAGAAGAGGACTTCCACGTAGCCCAGGCCAACGCGAAATTGGACCATCTGAACCAGTTCGTCCAAGACCGTGTTGAACTGCGCGTGGGTGAGGAATACACCCAGGAAGCGGCAGACCTGATCGACTACATGGACGTTTCGCCCATGCAGATCATGAGTGTGTCAGCCGCGCTCATTCCATTCTTGGAGCATGACGACGCGAATCGGGCCCTGATGGGGTCCAACATGCAGCGTCAGGCCGTGCCCCTGCTTCGGCCCCAGGCGCCCGTTGTCGGCACCGGTATCGAAAGCCGCGTCGCCCGGGACAGCGGACAACTGGTCTTGTCCGAGGCCGACGGCGTGGTGACGTCAGTCACCGGCCGCGAGATCGTCGTGACCGGCGAAGACGGTGAGGAACATTCTCACCCCGTCATCAAGTTCTCCCGTACCAACCAGGGCACCTGCTTCGATCAAAGGCCCATCGCCACCAAGGGCGACGTGGTGGCCGTCGGCAGTGTATTGGCCGACAGCTCCTCCACCGACCACGGTGAACTGGCCCTGGGCCAGAACGTGCTGGTGGCCTTCATGTCCTGGGAAGGGTACAACTACGAAGACGCCATAATCGTCAGCGAACGCCTATACCGCGACGATTACTTCACCTCCATCCACATAGAAAAGCATGAGATGGAAGCCCGGGAGACCAAGCTTGGTCCTGAAGAGATCACGCGGGACATCCCCAACGTTGGGGAGACCAGCTTGCGCGACCTGGACGAGCTTGGCATCATCCGCGTCGGAGCCGACGTTGGACCCGGAGACATCCTGGTGGGCAAGGTTACTCCCAAGGGTGAAACCGAGTTGACCGCGGAGGAAAAACTCCTGCGCGCCATCTTCGGCGAAAAGTCCCGTGACGTTAAAGACACCTCCTTGCGCGTGCCTCACGGGGAGCGCGGCAAGGTCATCGAAGTGAAAGTCCTAACCCGCGAGAACCGCGACGACCTGTCGCCGGGCGTGAACCAGGCCGTCAGGGTCTGGATCGCCCAAACGCGGAAGATATCCGTTGGAGATAAGATGGCCGGCCGCCACGGCAACAAGGGTGTGGTCGCCAGGATACTGCCGGAAGAGGACATGCCCTACATGGCCGACGGCACGCCTGTGGACATCATCTTGAACCCCATCGGCGTTCCCTCCCGGATGAACCTGGGTCAGGTGCTGGAAACCCACTTGGGTTGGGCTGCCCGCGGCCTGAACTTCCGGGCCAACACCCCGGTGTTCGACGGCGCAGGGGACCCAGCGATCGAAGACGCTCTAGCCCGGGTGTGGTTCACCGAACAAGCAGGCGCCACCAGCATCGGACCGGCCGACGGCTCTCCCGAGGTTGATTACCCTCGTGTGGACCGCTGGCTGGAAGAGAAGGGCTACAACCCCAGAGAGATCTTCGACGAGACTAAATTCGGCCCGGCCCAGGAAGCCTGTCTTCGGATGTGGCTCACCGACGAAGCCAAAGTCGACACCAAAGATATGGACCTGGAGGAGATGCGCAAAGCGGCGCTTAAAGTGCACCGGGAACAACGCATCGCCCCGCCAACCTACGGCAAGTTCGAGCTCGCCGACGGACGGACTGGAGAGAACTTCGACCAGTTGGTCACCGTGGGCAGCATCTATATCTTGAAGCTCATCCACTTGGTGGAAGACAAGATTCACGCCCGCTCCACGGGCCCCTACTCCATGATCACCCAGCAGCCCCTGGGCGGAAAGGCCCAGTTCGGCGGGCAACGCTTCGGTGAGATGGAAGTGTGGGCTCTGGAAGCCTATAGCGCAGCCTATAATCTGCAAGAAGTGCTGACGGTCAAGTCTGACGATGTCGCCGGGCGCGTAAAGACCTATGAAGCCATCGTCAAGGGTGAACCCATCGGTCAGCCGGGTGTGCCGGAATCGTTCAACGTTCTGCTCAAAGAGCTCCAGAGTTTGGGTCTGGCTGTTGAGTTGTTGAACGAAGAAAAACCGCCTCCCTTGTCCCAGAACATCGCAGATGAAACCGATCTATTCCAGGCACTGGAGACGATTTAATGGTCAGGATGGTAGATAGGGCGGAAACTCCGGGGACTAACTTCAATTCGATCCGAATCTCCATTGCGTCCCCTGAACAGATACTCAACTGGTCTCACGGCGAGGTAACCAAGCCCGAGACCATCAACTACCGCACCCTGCGTCCGGAGAAGGACGGCCTCTTCTGCGAGCGGCTGTTCGGCCCCACCAAGGACTGGGAGTGCTTCTGCGGCAAGTACAAGCGCATCCGCTACCGCGGTGTGATCTGCGACCGCTGCGGAGTTGAGGTCACGCGTTCCAAGGTACGCCGCGAGCGCATGGGGCATATCCGCTTGGCCGCCCCCGTGGCCCACATCTGGTTCAGCAAGACCACGCCCAGCCGGCTGGGTCTGCTGTTGGACCTATCTCCCAGGAACCTGGAGCGGGTGCTCTACTTCGCCCAGCACATCATCGTGACTGTGGACGAAGACGTGCGCCTGGAAGCCATTGAACTGGAACAGGCCAAGTTCGACTTGGAACTGAAGAAAGCGCGCCGCCGGGCCGAGGCCCGGACCGAAGCGTTGAAAGCCCGCTTGGACGGC
>Ga0208879_1003764_pt1 | contig 12180 bp, 11 predicted proteins | sample Knorr_S15_td_Bot_FD_185605 | JGI IMG/M metagenome (GOLD analysis project Ga0208879, IMG submission 185605) | Marine microbial communities from Southern Atlantic Ocean transect - Knorr_S15_td_Bottom_ad_5009_LV_A (SPAdes) (version 2) | ecosystem: Environmental > Aquatic > Marine > Oceanic | place...
GCCAACATCGTGCCGTGGGACATCCGCTCCGTCGGCGCCGAGTCGTTCCTCGTGCAGGAGCGTGACCTCCGGCAGACCACCACCGCCGATCTCGAAATCGTCACCGAGCGTCACCCAAGCGAGGACGAACTCAAGGCCATGCTTTTCGGCTGGCGCGCCGTCAAGCACGTCAAGTCCAACGCCATCGTTTACGCCGCCAAGGATCGTACCCTCGGCGTCGGTGCCGGCCAAATGAGCCGGGTGGACTCCAGCCGCATCGCCGTTTGGAAGGCAGGCGAGGCCGGGCTCGACCTTAACGGCAGCGTCGTTTGCAGCGACGCATTTTTCCCGTTCGCCGACGGCCTCATCGCCGCCGCCGAGGCCGGCGCGACCGCGGCCATACAGCCGGGCGGCTCCAAGCGCGACGCCGAGGTCATCGTCGCCGCCAACGAGCGCGACATGGCCATGGCCTTCACCGGCGACCGGCATTTCCGGCATTGAGCGCCTGGTCAAGAGGAGGTTTTGTTGGCTGAACTGCTCTGCGGCGATTAACTTGGCCCGGTCGTGTTGACACACAAACCATGGAATCCCGAGTCGCTGCTCTGGCTTGGTTGCACCTTCATGCTGGCTCTCTCGCCGGGCGCAGTTGTTGCCGGTCTGTTCGCGGACGGCTCCGTTGCGCAGATGGCGGCCAATATCACCGTGCTGCCGGTCGCCATCCTCGTCTCCATTATCGTTTGGTTTCAGGTCAACCATCGTGTTTACCGGTCTCCGATCTGGTTGGCTGACACCTTCGGCTTCAATCGCAAAAACACCGGCCGCTGCCTGATGCTGGGTTTGGTGACAGGACTCGGCTTGGTCCTCATCTCCATGGTACTTGCCTTGTTGACCAGCCAGCTGATTCATGCCCTCGGGGATCAGGCCGAGCCACAAAAACTGGTTACACTCATCGCAGAAGAATACTCCAAAAAGGAAAACATCCGGACGCTAATCTTTTTCGTGGTGATGGCTGTGGTCGTCGCGCCTATTGCGGAAGAGATTCTCTTTCGCGGCATCCTTTACCCGGCAATCAAGCAAATTGGTTATCCGCGCCTGGCCGCGATCGGCACGGCCCTTTTGTTTGCACTGTTTCACGTCAACCTGCTGACTTTCGCGTCGCTGACGGTTGTGGCGTTGGGGCTGATTGCACTGTACGAATTCACGGATAACCTACTCGCCCCAATCACTGCCCACGCCGTTTTCAACGCCTCCAATTTGATCATGCTGTTTTGGCGATGAGCAAAGCCACTCCCAACCCCGGGCCGGACGAGCTCGAGTTGATCTCACGGCTCAAGGCCAAGTTGCCGGTTGGCGACTCGGTAGTCGTCGGCGCGGGCGACGATTGCGCCGTGATCGACGCCGGCGTGCCCGGCCAGTGGCAACTCCACAAGACCGACGCCGTGGTCGAGGGCATTCATTTTAAGAAAGACGCTGATCCGCAGCAGGTTGGCCATAAGGCCCTTGGCCGCGCGCTGAGCGACATTGCCGCGATGGCCGGCACGCCGCGCTGGGCCACGATCACGCTTGGTTTGCCGGACGGCTTCGACGCCGAAACGGTCGAGTCGATTTACGACGGCATGACCGCCTTGGCCAAGCGGCACGGCGTGTTGCTGGTCGGCGGCGAAACGGTGGCCAACCCAGAGCGGCTCTTCATCGGCGTGTCGCTTGTCGGCGAGATCGCGCGTGACAAATGCATCCTCCGCAGCGGCGCAAGCGTAGGCGACGGCGTATGGGTGACCGGCGAACTGGGCGGCTCGATTGCCGGACATCATCTCGAGTTCACGCCTCGCCTCGCCGAGGCGCGCTGGCTGGCCGCGCACCATCAGCCAAGTGCGATGATCGATCTCAGCGACGGCTTGGCCGGCGACCTAGGCCATCTGCTCCACGAGGCCAACGCCGGGGCCGAGCTGCTCGAGAGCGCCCTGCCGATCCGCCGCGAGGCACGGCTGCGCGCCCGCGAGTCGGAAGCCGCCAAGCCGCCGCTGCTCGCCGCGCTGACCGATGGCGAGGATTACGAGCTGTGTTTCACGCTTGGCCAAGGTCGGGCCGTCACGTTGCTCGACCAGTTCAAACAGGAATTCCCCGGCACACCGCTCAGTTGCGTTGGCAAAATCGTCGACCGACCAGGGCTAAAGATTCGCCAAAAGTCAGGCATCATGGAGATCGCCACTCGTGGATACGTTCATTTCCAATAACCCGGAGGAAACCTTCGGGTTGGGCCAACGCTGGGCGGCGGAGCTGAGGCCGGGCTGGATCGTCGGCCTCATCGGCGACCTCGGCACCGGCAAGACGCAGCTCGTCAAGGGCATCGCCGCCGGGCTGGGCATCCCGGGCACCGTCACCTCGCCGACGTTCGCGCTGCTCCAGGAGCACGACGACGGCACGCTGCCGCTGGCGCACATCGACCTGTACAGGCTCGAGAGCCAACAGGAGATCGTCGGCGCGGGACTCGAGCATTATCTCACGACACCGGACGGCGTCACCGCCGCCGAGTGGTTTGAGCGCTGGCTCGGTAGCGACTGGCAGCCCGGCCAACCGCTGCCTGAGTCGGCCAAGCCGGCCGATGGCCAAGTGCTGCGGCTCGTGCATTTGGCAGACGAAGGCGAAACCAAGCGGAAGATTGTTCATGAAGATTTTGGCCATTGAATTTTCGTCTGATCACCGGAGCGTCGCGGTGCTGGACGGCGAGCGGCTTCTCGCGGCGCAAACGGTCACCGAGGGCCGCGACACCGCTGCGGTGCAATTGATCGAGTCCGCGCTTGGCCAGGCCGAGGTCGGGCGGTCGGAGATCGAGTGCATCGCCGTCGGCATCGGCCCCGGCTCGTACACCGGCATCCGCGCGGCGATCGCGCTGACGCAGGGCTGGCAACTCGCGCTTGGCGTGAAAGTGCAGGCTGTCGATAGCCTTGAGGCGTTGGCCAGGGGAGAGCAGGCGGTGGGGCGGCGGGGCGAAATCACGCTGGCGGTGGACGCCCAGCGCGGGGAGTTTTACCTGGCCAAGTTCGAGCTGGCCGACGATGGCATCCGGAATGTCGAGCCGACGCGCCTGGCCAAGCGGCCGGAATACGAGTCGTTGCTCGCCGCCGGCCAACCCGTCATCGGCCCCGGCTTGGGCGATAAATTTCCCGCCGCCGGGCACGTCGGCCGCCTGGCCGCGGGCCGCAGCGATTTCGTCGAGGCCTCCGAGCTTGAGCCAGTCTATCTCCGACAAGTGGACTTTGTGAAAGCGCCGCCCCTGCGCAAAATCCCGCCGGTTTAAACAGCTACTAGGCCAAGCGGTTGGCTCAGCTTTCGATGACGTTGATCTCGACCGGCTCAACGCTGACGCCCTTGCGGCCGAGCCAAGTGATGGCTTTTTTCACATCGGCGGCCAAGCCGTCGAGCTCGAGGCAGACCAGGCCGATTTCGTCCGTCACGCTCGCCTGCCGGACGTTGGTGACGACGGGGAACTTTTTTGAAAGCTCCCACACCACCGGCTTGGTGATGAGCTTGGGCGGGAACATGAGCCAGAGGCGCACGGTCTTGCGGGCCGTCTTTTTCTTGGCTGCCATAATCTTGTCTCCGCGGGTCAGCCGCCGGCGATTGCCGGGATGATGCTGACGTCGTCGCCGTCCTTGAGCGGTGTGGCCTGGTTTTCGAGGAACCGGATGTCCTCCTCGTTGACGTACACGTTGACGAAGCGGCGGACCTCGCCGTCCTCGCCGACGAGCCGTTCCTTGATGCCGGGGAACTTGCCCTCGAGTTCATCGATCGCCGCGCCGACGGTGGCGGAGTCGATCTCGACGGTTTCCTGCTCGTTGGTGAGCTTCCGGAGCGGAGTGGGGATTCGTATTGTTGCTGCCATGTTGAAATGTGTCTTGGGTTACTTCGATTTTATCTTGTTGTCGGACTCGATCAGTTGCTCGAACTCGCGCAAGCTCGGCCTTATCTCGGCCGGCTTGCCAACGTGTCCCTGCACGGCGTCGAGCGTCTTGAGGCCGTTGCCGGTGACGCAGAGCACAACGGAATCCTCGGCGGGAATCCTGCCCGAGGCAACCAGTTTCTTGGCCACGCCCACGGTCACGCCGCCGGCGGTCTCGGTGAAGATGCCCTCGCACTCGGCGAGCGCCGACATGCCCTCGCGGATTTCGTCGTCGGTCACGTCGTCGGACGCGCCCCCGGTTTCCTTCATCACTTTCAGCGCGTAAAACCCGTCCGCCGGCGTGCCGATGGCGAGCGACTTGGCGATGGTGTCCGGCTTGACCGGCTTGAAAAAGTCCATGCCCTGCTTGAACGCAACGGAGATGGGCGAACACCCGGTCGCCTGCGCGCCGTGCACGGTTGGCTTCGTGTCCCGGGTCAGGCCGAGCTGGATCAATTCCTGGTAGCCCTTGTGAATCTTGGTGAGCAGCGAGCCGGATGCCATCGGCACGACGGTGTGCTGCGGGAGCTTCCAGCCGAGTTGCTCGGTGACTTCGTACGCCATGCTCTTGGAGCCCTCGGCGTAGTACGGGCGCATGTTCACGTTGACGAAGGCCCAGTCGTACTTGCCGGCGATCTCGGCACAAAGCCGGTTCACCTCGTCGTAGTGCCCGCGGATGGCCACCACGCGCGCGCCGTAAATCAGCGAGTTGAGAATCTTGCCCTCCTCGAGGTCGGCCGGGATGAACACGATCGCATCCAAGCCGGCGGAGGCGGCGGAGGCGGCGACGGAGTTGGCGAGGTTGCCGGTCGAGGCGCAGGCGACCGTCTTAAAGCCAAGCTCCTTGGCGCGGCTCAACGCGACGCTGACAACGCGATCCTTGAACGACAGCGTCGGGTAGTTTACCGCGTCGTTCTTCACCCACGCCTCGCGCACACCGAGCCACTTGGCCAGGCGGTCGGCCTTGACCAGCGGCGTGTAGCCGACTCGCGTGCCGACGGTCGGCTCGTCGGCCACCGGCAGCAACTCGCGGAAGCGCCACATCGTCTCCGGCCGCTTGGCCATGGCGGCCTTGGTCATCGATTTCCTGATTTTGTCGTAGTCGTAAACGACCTCGAGCGGCCCGAAATCGAACTCGCACACATGGGTTGCCTCGAGCGGGTATTCCCGTCCGCACTCGCGGCACTTCAGTGCCCTCATGAATCCTGCACTCTTGCTCATAATTCTACTTTTACTGCGAACGGTTGGGAGTGAGTGGGACAAAAAAGCCCCTTCCCGAAAGACGAGAAGGGGTGAAAATTAATTCCGCGATCTCGTTCCATTTTCCCCGGCGACTCACCGGGCTGGAATTGGCACCTTGTCATTGGCTTCGCGTGCCAACCGGTTGCCGTGGTGTCATCGGGCCAGATCCCTCAACCACTCTTAATGAGAACGCCGCCAAGGCAGCGAGGCGGATAAAGCGTAAAACGGGCCAACTTGTCAACCGAAATCCGGATTTCCCCCCGTCTCGGCCTGGCATTGGCCAAATGAAATCCGTACCCACGCCCGCTCGTGGATGTAGTACACAAAAAACTTGGTCACAAACTCAATCGCACCTATTTGCAGTGCCTTGGCCTGTTCGCCGGTGATGAAATAGACAATGAGAATGGTCGTAAACGTCGCCACCAAGCGCCACGTAAACCCTTTCACAGCACTGCGCAGCGGCGATTCGGTCAATAATTGAGAAATTTCGTTTTTCATTTTAATGACAGGATTTCGAGCCAAGCGCTTGGCCAAGCAACGCCGGATGGGCAATGTAAGCCGTTAATCTCTACTATGTCAATAGAGATTATGTTTTTCTTGCTGTTTTGCCGTTTTTCCTTTTGGTTCCTTCTGTGTTTCGCCATCTCATTTTCTTGCTGACTTGCCTTGGTTTGTCCGGTTTGGCCATTTCCGCCGCTGAGCCGGAGGCCGCCAGGCGCGATCTTCCTCGCCTGAAACCGACCGAGCCGGTCGCCGCGCTTGGCACTTTTTCGCTCAAGCCCGGTTTTCGGCTGGAATTGGCTGCTGCCGAGCCGTTGGTCGCCGATCCGGTGGCGATGGCGTTCGATGAGAACAGCCGGCTGTTTGTCATCGAGATGATCGGCTACTCGGAGCATCGCGATGACAAGCTTGGCCAAGTGCGCCTGCTCGAGGACACCGACGGCGACGGCCACTTTGACCGGTCGACGATTTATGCCCGCGACCTCGCCTGGCCAACGGCGATCGCCTGCTACGACGCCGGCGTGTTCGTCGGCGTGACGCCGGACGTTCTATATTTAAAGGACACCGACGGCGACCGAAAGGCCGACGAGCGGCGGGTTGTCTTTACCGGCATCGGCGACTCGGTCAACCGACTCAACATGCAGTCGCTCATGAACAGCTTTCGCTGGGGACTCGACAATCGCATCCACGGCACGGCCAGCGGCACGCCGGGGAAGGTGCGCGTTGTCGGCAAGCCGGAATTGGGAACGGTTTCGTTCGTGCGCTCTGATTTTTCCTTCGACCCGCGCACGCTTGAGTTTCGTTTGGAGAGCGGCGGCGCGCAGCACGGGATGGACTTCGACTCTGCCGGGCGGAAGTTCGTCTGCAGCAACAGCCATCACATTCAGCAGGTGATGTACGAGCAGCGCTACGCCGGCGCGAATCCTAACTTCATGCCCCAGTCGCCGCTGGTGGACATCCCGGTGGACGGCGCCTCGGCCCCGGTGTTTCGGCTCAGCCCGGACGAGGCGTGGCGGGTCATCCGCACGCGCTGGCGCGTTGCCAAGCAAGTGTCCGGGCCGGTGGAGGGCGGCGGGCGTCCGTCCGGTTATTTCACGGCGGCAACCGGCGTGACGATTTACGACGGGCACGCTTGGCCAAGCGGGTACAGCGGCGACGCTTTCATCGCCGACGCTGGGAGCAACTTGGTTCATCGAAAAAAACTTCGTTCCCACGGGATAAAATTTACCGCGCAGCGCCCCGACGATGAACGCGACCGGGAGTTCCTCGCCTCGACCGACAACTGGTTTCGGCCGGTGCAAATGGAGGTCGGCCCGGACGGCGCGCTTTACATTGCCGATATGTACCGCGAAGTGATCGAGCACCCGTGGTCGCTTCCGCACGGCATCAAGCAGCACATCGACCTCGACCGCGGCAACGACCGCGGCAGGATTTACCGGGTTGTGTCCGGAGTGTTTGTTCAGCCGGAGCTGCCCCGGCTTGGCCAAGCGACTGTGGCCGAGTTGGTTGAGACGCTCGATCACCCGAACGGCTGGCATCGCAGCACGGCGGCGCGGCTGTTGTTCGAGCGGCAAAACCAAGCGGCCGTCGAGCCGCTCCGCCGCTTGAGCAAGCGGGGCAAAACCGGCCTCGGGCGAATGCACGCGCTTCACGCGCTGGCCGGATTGGACGCACTGAAACGCAGCGATTTGGTCGCGGCGACCACCGATTTTTCGCCGGTCGTGCGGACGCATGCCATCCGCTTGGCCGAGCGATTTCTGCTCAAGCGCCAAGCCGGTGTCGGCGGAAAGCCAACCGGCGCGACGCCGCTGGCGCAGAGCCTCCTCCGCTTGGCCGACGACCACGACAAACACGTGCGGTATCAACTCGCCTGGACACTCGGCGCGGCGGAGCTTCCCGGCAAGACGAAGGCCTTGGCCAGGCTGTTCCGACAAGCAGGTGCCGATCATTGGCAACTGGTGGCATTGCTCAACGCCGCAACCGAACAGCACGCGGAACTCATCGACGAACTCAAAGGAGACACGACGTTTGCAAAGTCAATTTTCGGCGACATCATCTTTCGGAATTTTGAGACGATGCGCGCCGGTCGCTTGGCCAAGTTTTCCATCCAGTCAAAAAAGTCGTCGTATCTGCCGCAGGTTTTCAAGCCGGCCGGCAAGGTCGATCCGGATCGGGCCAAGGTCGTCGAGCAGTTCCGGCCGGCCCTGGCCAAGCGAGGCAACGCGAAGCTCGGACGCGTGACGTTCGAGCAGCGGTGCGCCGCGTGTCATCAACTCGGCGGCGTGGGCCGGAACATTGGGCCGGACTTGAAATCGGTCCGCGCGAACGGCGCGGAGAAAATGCTCGTAAGCATTATCGATCCAAACCGTGAAGTGGCACCCCAGTACGTGCTCCACAAAGTGTACTCGGCAAAAAACAGGGAGACCATCGTGGGCACAATCAAATACATGAGTGGATCGGGCATCGTGATGAGTTTGCCCGATGGGAGTGAGCGCCAGTTCATCCGTTCGGCTGCCGATCTCGTCGAGTCCACCGGCTTGTCGCTGATGCCGGCCGGCTTGGAGGCCGGGTTGAGCAACAGCCAGATGGCCGATCTGCTGGCGTGGATGCTGCAGGCCGAGTAGCCGAAAGCAAAAAGGCAGCGCCAGAATGGCGCTGCCCAGTTGTTGCACGAGAACGGGCTGACTCCGAAGTTGGAGGGCCGCGTTCCCTGGGTTTTTCCCTACTTGGAAAATCAGGTTCAGGTGATCAATTGAAGAGCCGCCTGAGGCAGGAGGTTTGCCTGGGTGAGCATGGAGGTTCCGCTCTGGACGAGAATGTTGAAGCGGGCATACTCGGTGGTTTCCTCTGCCACGTCGGTGTCAAGAATCCGGCTGTTGGTTTCAGCGAGATTTTCGTTGAGCAGACCGACCTGGCAGCGGGTGACATTCAGCCGCTGGATGTTCGCGCCGATGCGCGCGCGCATGTCGGCGAGGTTTTGGATGGCCGTCTGGATGTTGCTCAACGCGGAGGAGGCGCTGGTGGTGGTGTAGATCGCGGAGGTGGCAGCGTCGAACGCGCGGGCCAGGCCGGTTGCCGCCGTGGTGGAGTTCATGTCCACCGCGTTCATGGTGAACGTTTTGGCATCGCTGTCGATGGTGACTTCGTTGCCGGTGCTTTCAAACAAGGCCACGCTGTTGAAGCTTTTTGTCCCGATGTCGCTGACGTAGTTTTGCAACTGGGAAAACTCGACCGAGTAGTTCGAGCGATCCGTGTCTGTCTTGGTGATGTCTTGGGCGAGCACAGTCAATTCACCCATCCGATCCAGGGCGTACGACACTTTTTGCATGTAGCCGTCCTGTGTCTGCGAGAAGGAAACCGCGTTGACGAGGTTGTTCATCGCCGCCGAGTTTCGGCTGATTTGGGCGGTGAACCGGCTGCTCACCGCCAGTCCGGCGGCATCGTCCTGTGGGTCGATGATTCGGGAACCGGTCGAGAGCCGTGCGAGGGATTTAGTTAAGCTTCGATAGGAGGCAGCCAGCCTGTGGGCGCCAGTCATGGCGGCCAGGTTCGTATTTATTACCATGTCGACAAATCCGTTTGTCGTTTACAGCATTGGCATCCGTGCCGCTGATGAACCTTTATGATGGGTGATTCAAAAAACCTTGAGGAACCGTTCCTCGTGCAACGCCATCAATATCGGCGACAAACGGTTTTCCTTTAGGGATAAACTATTCCTGACGCCGATCCGGCCGGGATCACCTTGTTTTCCGGGGGCGTTTGCCCTTTTTGAGGAGCGACCGGAGGGTGGCCAGGTTCGCGATGTCCTCGTGAAGATCGGGGGACTTGGGCGTCTCGAGGCAGCCGGGCGTGTCGGCGAAACGGGGGTCGTTGACGATGTGGCCGAACGCCTTTTTGCCGATCAACCCGTGGCCAATGTGGTCGTGCCGGTCGACCCGCGAATTGAGATCCGTCTTCGAGTCGTTCAGGTGAAACGCCAGCACCTGCTTCAGGCCGATCATCTGCCCGACCTCGGCGATCGCGGCGTCCCAGCCTTTGGGCGTGCGGATGTCGTAGCCGGCGGCGAAGAAGTGCGCGGTGTCCAGGCAGACACCGAGCCGCTCCGGCTGCTTGACGCGCCCGAAGATATCGGCGAGGTGGCGGATGCGGTGGCCAAGGCAGGTGCCCTGCCCGGCGGTGTTCTCAAGCGCGACTCGCACCGGCGATTTTTTCGTGGCGCGAAAGATGCCATCGAGCGCCTTGGCGATGCGCTTCACGCCCCGGTCGTCGCCTTGGCCAAGGTGCGCGCCGGGATGCAGCACGAGAAACGGCACGCCGAGCATTCCGGCAATCTCGATCTCCCGCGTGAGCGACTCGATCGACTTGTCGCGGTTGTCGCCGTCCGGCCCGGCGAGGTTGATGAGATAGCCGGCGTGGCCGAACACCGTTCCCACGTCGCCCTTGGCCAACTCCGTCCTGAATCGTTCCGCGTCGGCCGGCTTGGGTGGCTTGCCGAACCACTGCATGTTGCTTTTGACGAAAATCTGTGTGCTTTGGCAGTCAACAGAGCGGGCGCGCTCGATGGCCTTCCAGGCACCGCCGGCGGCGGACATGTGGGAACCAAGTTTCATACTCCGCCGGCAAACTTGGCCAAGCGGCCGCGCAGCATGATCGCCACCCCGCAAGCCGTAAAGCGCCGATCGCCCGCGCCGAATGCGCTTGGCCAAGCGTCGGGGAGTTTCTACTCTCGGCTGGCCAAGCGAGTGCCCCTGTTCATGACCGACCCGACCCACGACTCACCATCCGCCGACCCACCCGGCAATCCCGAGGTTTTCGATGATGTCGTGGTGGGCATTTTCCGCACCACGGAGGATGGCCGGTATATTTATGCCAACCACAGGCTGGCGGAGCTTTACGGTTACGAGTCGCCGGCGCGGTTGATCGAGGCGATCGGCGACATTGAGGGGCAGCTGTACGTGGAGCCCGGGCAGCGGGATTTGTTCCTGACACTCATCCAGCAACAGGGGCGAATCGAGCAGTTCGAGTCGGAGATTTTCCGCAAGGATGGCTCGCGGATCTGGATTTCCGAGACGGCGCGAATTGTGAGGGACGAGTCCGGCGAGGCGCTTTTTTACGAGGGCACGGTGCAGGATATCGCCGAACAGAAGGGAGCCGAGCTGGAGCTGCGCCGGTCGGAGATTTTGTTTCACTCGCTGGTGGAGAATTTGCCGCAGAATATTTTCCGCAAGGACGCCGCCGGGAGGTTCACCTTTGCCAACACCCGTTTCTGCGAGGAACTGGGGAAGCCGCGCCGGGAGATCATCGGCAAAACTGACTTAGATTTTTTCCCGGCCGACCTCGCGGGCAAGTACCGAGAGGACGACTTGAGCATCATGGAGAGCGGCGAGTCTCTGGACGCGGTCGAGGAACACGTCACGCCCGAGGGGGAGAAATCGTGGGTGCACGTCGTCAAGACACCGATCCGCGACGAGGCTGGGAGGTACATCGGCGTGCAGGGGATCTTTTGGGATGTCACCCGGCAAAGGCACACCGAGATCGCGCTGGCTCATGAGCGGGATCTGTTGCGCACGCTGCTCGACAGCATACCGGACCGGATTTATTTCAAGGATCGCGACAGCCGGTTCCTGATGATCAGCAGGGCCGTGGCCAGCGACTTCGGGCTCGGCGATCCCGGGGAGGCGGTGGGGAAAACGGACGCCGATTTTTTCAGCGAGGAACACGCGCGGCTCGCGCTCGAGGACGAGCAGGCCATCCTCGAGACGGGACAGGCGATCATCGGCAAGACGGAAAAGGAAACGTGGAACGACGGCCGCGAAGGCTGGGTGCTCACCACCAAGATGCCGATGCGCAACGCCGACGGGGAGATCGTCGGGACGCTTGGGGTCTCCAAGGACATCACCGCGCTGAAGGAGGCAGAGGCCGAGCTGGCCGAGGCGCGTGACGCCGCGCTCGAGTCGGCCAAGGTCAAGTCGGAGTTCCTCGCCAACACCAGCCACGAGATTCGCACCCCGATGAATGCCATCGTCGGCATGACCGGGCTGCTGCTGGACACGCCGCTGAACGAGCAGCAGCGCGAATTCCTCCACACCATCCGGCAGAGCGCCGACGCCCTGCTGGGGGTCATCAATGACATTCTCGACTTCTCAAAAATCGAGGCGCGCAAGCTGGAGATTGAGGAGATTCCGTTCGACCTGCGCGAGACGGTGGAGAGCGCCGTGGAACTTCTGGCCGAGCGTGCCCAGAGCAAGGGCCTGCACCTTGCCTGCCTTGTTTACGAGGAGGTGTGGACGAGTGTCATCGGCGACCCGGGGCGGTTGCGCCAGATCCTGACCAACCTCGTCGGCAACGCCATCAAGTTCACCGAGCAGGGCGATGTGCTGGTGCGGCTCAACACGGTCCGGGAGACGGGCAGGGACGTGGAGATTCGCTGCGAGATTGTTGACACCGGCATTGGCATTCCCAGTGAGGCGCAAAAAAAAATGTTCCAACCGTTCACCCAGGGGGACGGATCGCTGACG
>Ga0208879_1003766_pt1 | contig 12177 bp, 7 predicted proteins | sample Knorr_S15_td_Bot_FD_185605 | JGI IMG/M metagenome (GOLD analysis project Ga0208879, IMG submission 185605) | Marine microbial communities from Southern Atlantic Ocean transect - Knorr_S15_td_Bottom_ad_5009_LV_A (SPAdes) (version 2) | ecosystem: Environmental > Aquatic > Marine > Oceanic | place...
CTTCAATCTTCCCAGGTCTTCCTTCAGAATGAAAATCTAATGCTTCCTGTTTCCTAATCTTTACCATAGATTATTTTGTCTTATTAACTCACAAACATACGAAATTGATAGGGTTTGCTCATACTTATACCTCAAAGTCTCTAGCGAGAAATCATGTGCCGAAAGATCAATTGTGGAAAGTGAAATTTGAGGATTTAAAAATTTGAGGATTTGAAAATTTAAACCACTAAAGTCCAATAACTAACAACCAAAATCCATGGTCTAAGAAATATTACTCCACTGCATTTTGTTGTGATGTGCACGCATGTATTCTTTGTAAATAGGGCGATTCTCATCACTAGACAAACTTGGGTCGTTCTCAAGTACATCACCAGCAATTTTACGTGCGTATTGTAGTATTTTAGAATCTTTTAATATGTCGCCAATTTTCAGGTTGAGTACGCCACTTTGTCGAGTACCCATGATATCTCCGGGGCCACGCAATTTTAAATCGGCATCGGCAATTTCGAAACCATTTTGAGTAGCCACCATTGTTTTCAAACGAAACTTAGCATCGGGACTCAGCTTCTTAGCACTCATCAATATACAATACGACTGCTCGGCACCTCTACCTACTCGCCCGCGCAACTGATGCAGCTGAGACAAACCAAAGCGCTCGGCACTTTCAACTACCATCACGGAAGCATTAGGCACATTAACCCCGACTTCAATTACGGTTGTGGCAACCATAATATTTGTTTCACCCTTTACAAATCGGGCCATTTCGAATTCTTTATCCTCAGGTTTCATACGCCCATGAACCACCGAAACCTGAAATTCTGGCTGAGGGAAATTTCGACATATACTCTCATAGCCATCCATCAAGTCTTTATAATCTAGCTTCTGACTTTCTTCAATCAATGGATAAACAATATAAACCTGACGGCCTTTTTCGATTTCTTGCTTTAAGAAATGAAACATCGACAAACGATGTTGATCTGTTTTATGAACCGTTGTGATTGGCTTTCTTCCTGGAGGCAATTCATCGATGAGAGAAATATCCAAATCACCATAAACGGTCATCGCCAAAGTACGAGGAATGGGTGTTGCCGTCATCACCAAAACATGTGGAGGTCTTTGGTTTTTCTTCCACATTTTTGAGCGTTGTGAAACCCCAAAACGGTGTTGTTCATCAATAATGGCCAATCCTAAATTTTTATACTGAACTTTATCTTCCAACAAAGCGTGAGTACCTACCAAAATATCCAATTCACCCGATTCTAAATCAGCATGGATCTCACGTCTTCGAGCCGTTTTTACAGAACCCGTAAGCAAGGCCATTTTCATCCCTACAGCTTCTACCATTTCTTTCAAACCCTGAAAATGCTGTGTGGCCAGAATTTCTGTTGGCGCCATTAAGCAAGCCTGAAAACCATTGTCTTTTGCCATGAGCATTACCATTAAGGCAACAATAGTTTTTCCAGAGCCAACATCACCTTGTACTAAACGATTCATCTGTTTTCCGGATGCTACATCCATTCGAATTTCTTTCAACACTCGCTTTTGTGCATTGGTCAATTCAAAAGGCAATTGCTCCTTATAAAACTCGTTAAAATGCTCGCCTATGTTTGTAAAAGGATAAGATATATAGGTTTCTTTTTTATGTTGCTTAAGCTTAAGCATCGATAACTGTATAAAGAAAAACTCTTCAAACTTTAATCGGCGATGGGCTTGCGCTAGTAATGCTTCCGACTTAGGGAAATGTACATTTAACAGAGCCTCTCGTTTAGAAATCAGCTTGTATTCTTTTCGAATTTCAAGTGATAATGTTTCGGGAATATAAGAAGCTACTTGCTCCAACAAATCATGAACCAATTTTGCAATCCCTTTTGAATGTAATGACTTTACTCCCAACTTTTCCGTTGAAGGATAAACTCCTTGCATTGCAGTAACCAAAGACTTTTTATGCGCTTCTAAGGATTCTATTTCGGGATGCGAAATACTGAAAGTCCCATTATACAAAGTGGGCTTTCCGAAAACTACAATTTCCTCACCTACTTTAAGACTCTTTTTAACCCAAGAAGCTCCTTTAAACCAAACGAGTTCCATGGATGTGGTTTCGTCTTCAAAAACAGCTTTCAAACGCTTTTTCCTCGCCACACCTTCTTCTTTTATTCGAATGATCTTTCCAACAATTTGCACATCCGCCAAATCGTGGCGCAAATGAGAAATCTTGTGAAAACGGGTTTTATCGATATAACGAAAGGGATAGAGCTCTAACAAATCGCGGTAGCGAAAAATATGGAGCTCCTTCTGTAAAGTCTCCGCACGCTGAGGCCCAACTCCTTTTAGGAATTCTATAGGTGTATCAAGCATGTGTGGATTTTGAGACATTATCAAATTTTATCAAATGTAAGCATTCAGTTTTCAACTGAATGAAGTTTTGACCTATGGGATTTAAGTTTTGAATTAAACTGTTTTAAACTATCGTTTCACTTTGAACATTTCTGTGGTACTTGTGTAGTTCTCTGTACTAATGCTATTTCATTCAAGCATTCTTTTGAAGGTAAATATCATTAGGAGAAAATGGGCAGTAGTAGCTTAAAAATCACTCCCAAACCATTAAAGCACATTAGGCCAAGAAAAGAAAACAGAAGTAAGCAAATGAGTAATCTTTGATGCAATTCCAATGCATGAATTGAAAGTGCGAGGAATTTTAGTAGATTTGAGAGCAAATTCCCAATAAATAGATTTCAACTATGAATTTAAAACCCACACGAATTTTTGAATTGGCGGAATATACCCGACAAAAATTCAACAAAAAAGATGTTTTAGCTGGTAAAGAAGATGGTATTTGGCGTACCTATTCCGCTGAAGAATACGTAAACATTACGGACTCTTTTGGCTATGGACTATTAAATTTAGGCATCGAAAGAGGTGATAAAATATCTATCGTATCTGCAAACCGCCCTGAATGGAATATAGGTGATATGGGGATTAATAAGATAGGAGCCATAAACGTGCCTATCTACCCAAATATTACAACTGCCGACTACGAGTATATTTTAAACGACGCAGGAGTGAAAATTCTTTTTGTGGGTTCTGAAGAGATTTTCGACAAAGTTCACATGCTTATCGATAAAGTGGAAACACTTGAAGCTATTTATAGCTTCGATGAAATTGAAGGTGCAAAAGATTGGCACGAAATCATCGAAGAGGGAATGGCAAATCCACAAGCCTCAAAAATGAAAGCCAATCAATTAGAAGTGAAATCTTCTGATTTATTCACACTAATCTATACTTCGGGAACTACAGGAAATCCTAAAGGTGTAATGTTATCTCACGACAATTTATTCTCACAATTAGTAGGACTTCAAGATGCTCTTCCTCTTAACGAAACAGATAGAGCCATTAGCTTCCTACCACTTTGTCATGTATTCGAAAGAGTTGTTGAATACTACTACTTATACAAAGGAACTTCTGTGTACTACGCAGAAAGCATCGAGCAAATTGGTGAAAATTTAAAAGAAGTAAACCCTACTATTATGCCTACCGTTCCTCGTTTACTGGAAAAGGTTTTCGATAAGATTGTTGCTAAAGGATCAGACTTAACAGGAATTAAAAAGGCCCTTTTCTTTTGGGCTCTCGATTTAGGTCTTCGTCACGAACTAGATGGTAAAAATGGTTGGTGCTATGAATTCCAACTAAAAATTGCCAATAAATTAATTTTCAATAAATGGAGAGAAGCATTAGGTGGCAACATGAAATACATCTTTTCGGGTGCAGCTGCGCTGCAACCAAGATTAGCACGAGTATTTACTGCTGCAAAAATACCTATTTATGAAGGTTATGGTCTTTCAGAAACATCACCCGTAATTTCAGTAAACAACACCGAACCCGGAGGCAAATGCTATGGAACTGTAGGTAAGGTAATGAAGGGTGTAGAAGTGAAATTTAGAGACGATGGCGAAATCTTGTGTAGAGGAGCCAACGTAATGATGGGCTATTATAACAAACCAGACTTAACAGCTGAAGTGATCGATAAAGATGGCTGGTTCGCTACTGGCGATATCGGTAAAATGGTGGATAATGTATACCTAAAAATTACCGACCGTAAAAAAGAAATCTTCAAAACTTCCGGTGGTAAATACATTGCTCCTCAAGTTATGGAAAACAAATACAAAGAATCTCGATTAGTAGAACAAGTGATGGTTATAGGTGATGGTGAGAAAATGCCAGGGGCCTTTGTTGTTCCAGCATTTGAATCCTTAAAAATCTGGTGTAAACATCATGATATAGATTATAGTACAGATGCTAAAATGACTGAGCATCCTAAAGTACTCAAAAAGTATCAAGAAGAAATTGCACATTACAACGAACAGTTTGCTCCTTACGAACAGGTAAAAAAGTTCGTCCTCATGAAAGAATCTTGGTCGATTGAAGGTGGTGAATTAACAGCTACCCTCAAGCTAAAGAGAAAACCTGTTCTCGCTAAATACGAGAAAGAATACAAAGAGATTTACAATTAAAAAAAGCGCCCTCAGGCGCTTTTTTTAATCTCCCAATTTCTGAGCTTTAAAATGGTATGCACGCCAAATAATTTAATATTTATTATGCCTGCATACTTTTATTTCGTACTTTTGGATTACTAAAATTCCAGAATTATGATTAACAAGAAACACATCATAGATTTTCGCATTCGATGGGCCTGGCACAGTATCTCTAGACTGTACAACGACCGCGCGAAAAATCACAAAGCAACCACCTCTACAGCTTTTGCCATATTAAATATCGCAAAGACAGGGACACTTTCTACACAGTTAGGGCCTAAGATGGGTATGGAATCTAGGAGCTTAACAAGAACCTTAAAAGGAATGTTAGACCGAGGCCTGATTCGCAAAAAGACAGACCCAAAAGACAAAAGAAAAGTACATCTATTCTTGACTAAAAGAGGAGTAGCCTTTAGAAAAATAGCTTCCGAAAATGTAAAAATTTTCAATGAGCGCGTATTCGAAAAAATAAGTGCAGAGGAATTAGAGATATTCTATAAAGTTATGAATGCTGTAGATGAAACCATTGAAGAATTAAAAAATGAGTACTAGAAATATTCAAAAAGTTGCCATTATAGGCTCGGGGATTATGGGCTCTCGTATTGCCTGTCATATGGCCAATATCGGTCTCGATGTTTTGCTATTAGATATTGCTCCCTTTAAATTAAATGAAGCAGAAGAAAAAGCTGGATTGAGCTTAGAGCATCCAAAGGTGAAAAACCGAATTGTAAAAGATGCCTTAAAAGCTACGCTAAAATCAAAGCCAACTGCTTTATACAAAAAAGACTTCATCAACAGAATCCAAACGGGAAACCTAAGTGACGATTTTGAAAAAATCAGAGATGTAGATTGGATTATCGAAGTAGTTGTTGAACGCTTGGATATCAAAAAACAAGTTTTCGAAAAGGTTGAACAGTTCCGCAAAGAAGGAAGTATCATTTCGAGTAACACTTCTGGGATTCCAATTCACATGATGTTAGACGAAAGATCTGAAGATTTCAAATCGCACTTCTTGGGAACACATTTCTTTAACCCTCCAAGATATTTGGAACTTTTAGAAATCATCCCTACCTCACATACAAATCAGGATATCGTTGATTTCTTAATGGAATTTGGCGATCGTCACCTTGGAAAAGCAACAGTGCTTTGTAAAGACTCTCCTGCTTTTATCGCCAACCGAGTTGGTGTTGCCGGAATCTTATCTCTTTTCCATTTAGTAGAAAAAAGAGGATTATCTGTAGAGGCTATCGACAAATTGACTGGGCCTATTATAGGTCGTCCGAAATCGGCAACCTTTAGAACTTGCGATGTAGTTGGATTAGACACTTTGGTGCACGTTGCCAATGGCTTGTATGAAAACTGCCCTAATGATGAAGCTCGTGCAGATTTCAAACTTCCGAAATACGTACAATCGCTAGTTGACAATAAATGGTTTGGAGACAAAACCAAACAAGGTTTTTATAAAAAGACCAAAGATGAAAATGGCAAAAAAGTCATTTTATCTCTAGACTTAAATAGTCTTGAATACAAAACGAAAGAGCGCGTTAAGTTTGGCGCCTTAGCTCAAGCAAAAGAAATTGAAGATTTAAGAAAACGAATCGCTTTCTTATACAATAGCAAAGGTGAAGCAGGAGATTTCTACAGAGAAATGTTTAGCGATATTTTCTCCTACGTTTCGCACCGTATTCCAGAAATTTCGGACGAGTCATTCCGTATAGATCAAGCAATGAGAGCTGGTTTTGGATGGGAATTAGGCCCTTTCGAAATTTGGGATGCAATTGGTGTTCAAGCAGCTTATGACAAAGCCATAGAACTTGGAAAAGACATCGCTCCTTGGGTAAAGGAAATGTTGGATAATGGAGTGGATTCATTCTATAAGATTGAAGGAAGCTCACAAAACTATTTCGACAAAGAAGAAAAGCAATTTAAAGCCCTTCCTAACCAAGATGCGCTCATCAATTTATACGTTCGCAAAAAAGCCAATACGATTTGGAAAAGCGATGTAGCCTCATTAATTGATTTAGGTGATGATGTGGTGAACTTAGAATTCCATTCAAAAATGAATTCTGTGGGTGGCGATACTTTACAAGCCATTCAACATGCTATCGATTTAACGGAGGAAAACTATAAAGGTTTAGTCATCGCCAATCAAGCACAAAATTTCTCGGTAGGTGCAAACCTTGCCATGATCTTTATGATGGCTATTGAGCAAGACTACGACGAGTTAGATTTTGCTGTTCGTGCCTTCCAACAAACAACACAAAAAATACGCTATTCAAACATCCCTGTTGTAGTTGCTCCTCACGGAATGACCTTAGGTGGTGGATGCGAAATTGCTATGCACGCCGACATGACTCAAGCTGCTGCTGAAACCTATATGGGATTAGTAGAAATGGGTGTCGGATTAATTCCAGGTGGAGGTGGCTCCAAAGAAATTGCCTTACGCGCTTCTGAACTTTTCAATAAGGGAGATATCGAAACCCCATTGGTTAGAGATATGTACTTGAATATTGGAATGGCTAAAGTTTCTACTTCGGCTCATGAAGCAATGGATCTTGGTTTTTTAAGAAAAGGTGTTGATGCTATTTCTATTAATAAAAAACGTTTGATAGCTGACGCTAAAGCTGCCGTAATTGGTTTAGCCGACAAAGGCTATAGAGCTCCTTCTAACGAAAAGAAAATCAAAGTTCTTGGAAAGCAAATTCTAGGTTCCTTCCTAGTAGGGGCAGACGCTATGCATCATTCTGGTTTCATTACCGAACACGAGAAATTGATGTCTGAAAAACTAGGTTATGTAATCGCTGGTGGAGACCTCTCCTCACCTACTCTAGTGAGTGAACAATACTTACTCGACCTCGAAAGAGAAGCATTCTTATCGCTTACAGGTGAGCGCAAAACACTTGAACGAATAGAGCATATGTTGAAGAAAGGAAAACCATTACGCAACTAAGACCATCAAGATGAAAGCATATATAGTAAAAGGATTTAGAACAGCGGTTGGAAAAGCTCCAAGAGGGATTTTTCGCTTTACGCGCCCCGACGAATTGGCGGCAGCTACCGTAAAACATTTGGTGGATGCCATTCCAGAATTAGATGTTAATCGTATTGATGATGTAATTGTTGGTAATGCAACTCCAGAAGCTGAACAAGGATTGAATATTGGTAGGATGATTTCCTTAATGGGATTAAATACCGAGAAAGTTCCGGGCATGACGGTGAATCGTTATTGCTCATCGGGAATAGAAACCATCGCTTTAGCTTCAGCAAAAATTAATGCTGGAATGGCCGATTGTATCATTGCTGGTGGAGTAGAAACAATGTCGCCAATTCCATTTGGAGGTTGGAGAGTTGTTCCAAATGCAGATGTTTCTGCAAAGAACCCTAGTTGGTATTGGGGGATGGGGAACACCGCAGAGGAAGTAGCACGTAGGTATAATGTGAGCAGAGAAATGCAAGATGAATTTGCCTTTAACTCACACAATAAAGCTTTAAACGCCATCGATACTGGTTTATTTAAAGATGACATCGTCCCTATTGAAGTGGAAGAAATCTTCTTAGATAAAGACGAAAAAAGACAAGTTCGCAAATTTACCGTTGATACTGACGAAGGACCTCGTAGAGGAACAAATATGGATGCATTAGCAAGGCTTCGACCTGTGTTTGCTGCAGGAGGATCGGTTACTGCTGGGAATTCTTCACAAACTTCTGATGGGGCTGCCTTTGTGATGGTGATGTCAGAAAAGATGGTGAGAGAACTAAACCTTGAACCTGTAGCTCAATTATTAAGCTACCACGTAGCAGGATTAGAACCTAGCGTGATGGGAATGGGGCCAGTGTATGCTGCCCCAAAAGCCATTGAAAAAGCAGGTTTAAAACTCCAAGATATTCAGCAATTTGAACTGAACGAAGCCTTTGCTTCGCAGTCTGTTGCCGTGATGAATGAGTTGGGATTAAATCCAGACATCGTGAATGTAAACGGAGGAGCAATTGCCTTAGGTCATCCACTAGGATGTACAGGAGCAAAACTATCTGTGCAGTTGTTCAACGAAATGAGAAGAAGAAAGCAACGCTACGGAATGGTTACCATGTGTGTGGGAACTGGACAAGGTGCGGCGGGTGTTTATGAATTTTTGAAGTAAAATTACTGTTAGTTGTTAGTTGTTAGTTGTTAGTTGTTAGTTGTTAGTTGTTAGTGAAAATAAAATATCTGCACTCCTTCCTAATTCCTAATTAACGCCACGACTTACGTCTCACCATTTACCATTTACAGATAAAAAAGAAATACTATGACATATTTAAAAGGAGGGGAATTCCTCGTAAAAGATATAGAAGCCAAAGAAGTATTCATCAGAGAAGAGTTTGGTGAAGATCAAAAGATGATGCAAGAAGCTACTCACGACTTTATTGAGCGCGAGGTTAAACCCAACTTAAAGCGTTTCGAAGAAAAAAATTATGCATTGGTGGAAAGTATAATGCGCAAAGCCGGAAAACTAGGTTTGTTGGGCGTTAATGTTCCCGATAAATATGGAGGCTTGGGTATGAGCTTTAATACAGGAATGTTAATTTGCGAAGAATTTTCGGGTTTAACAGCCTCATTGGCTACTGCTTTTGGAGCACATACAGGGATTGGTATACTTCCAATTTTACTATACGGTACCGAAGAACAAAAAATGCACTATTTGCCAAAAATGGCCTCTGGTGAATGGATAGGATGTTACAACCTTACTGAGCCTGATGCAGGGTCGGATGCCAACTCAGGAAAGACCAAAGCTGTTTTAAGCGATGATGGTGAGCACTACGAAATTACAGGACAAAAAATATGGATTTCGAATGCAGGATTCGCACAGGTATTTATTGTTTTCGCACGTATTGAAGATGATAAAAACATCACCGGATTTGTCTTCGAAAAAGACAAAGTTGAGGGCTTGACTTTAAACCCTGAAGAAGCCAAATTGGGAATCCGCTCTTCTTCTACACGCCAAGTATTTTACAATAAGGTGAAAGTGCCTAAATCGGCGATCTTGGGCGAGCGTGGCGAAGGATTTAAAATCGCAATGAATGCTTTAAATGTAGGTCGCATCAAATTAAGTGTTGCTGTAACCGGGGGGTCAAAACACATCATAAATTATGCGATTAATTACGCCAACCAAAGAAAGCAATTTAAAATGCCAATCTCATCTTTTGGGGCCATTCAATATAAGTTAGCCGAAATGGCTACCAAAATTTTTGTATCAGATGCAGGCAATTACCGCGGGGGGCAAAATATTGAAGATCATATTGCGCGTCTTGAAGCAAAAGGTTTATCTGCACAAAATGCCAAATTAAAAGGGGTTGAAGAATACGCGATTGAATGTGCTATCCTAAAAGTTTTTGGTTCTGAAGTGGTTGAATATGTAGCCGACGAAGCTGTTCAGATTTACGGAGGAATGGGCTTTTCTGCCGAATCTGAGGTTGAAGCTTGTTATCGAGATGCTCGGATATCAAGAATTTACGAAGGAACTAACGAAATCAACCGTCTGCTTTTGGTAAAGATGATCATGAAAAAAGCCATGAAGGGCGAAATTGATTTGTTTGGACAAGCAAAAGCAGTAGCTAAAGAATTGATGAGCATACCTTCATTTGATGCTCCTTCAATAGAGCTATTTGCAGAGGAGAAAAAAGTTATGAAAAACTTGAAGAAATCTATTCTGATGGTTGCCGGAACAGCTGCTCAAAAGCTAGGAGATAAATTGGCTCTGGAGCAAGAAGTGATGATGAATATCTCTGATATGATTATTGAGGTATACATGCTTGAATCTGCTTTATTAAAAACGGAAAAGTTAATCGCTAAAGATGGTAGAGAAAAGCACGAAGAAAAAATCTCTATAACCATTAACTTCTTACACCAGGCCGTAGAAGAAATCCGAAAGAATGGCAAAGAAGCCTTGTTTGCCATTGTAGAAGGTGATGAGCAAAAGATGTTACTTATGGGCTTGAAACGCTTTACCAAGGTACAGCCAACAAACCTTAAAGAACACAGAAGATTGATTGCTAAAAAACTGATTGAAGAGAATAAATATTGTTTTGACTAAACGTCATGCTGAATTTATTTAAACATCCGATAGAATAATCAAGTGATTTATTTCGAATGCTAAAAAGCAGTCTCAATTGAGGCTGCTTTTTTTTGTAACTTAGAGTGAAGTTAAATCTTATGAAATCTCTAATAGCAATCATCAGCCTACTTTTAATAAGTAATCAAATAATCGCTCAAAGCCAATGGTCTATCCAAGCTGGAATCTTTTCTATACATGGACCTAACGCCGCTTCAATTACCTACGAGACAGAAATAAATGGAAATGTGTACTGGCACATTTCAGCGGGAGTCCCTGCTTTTACTACAGGCTTTAGCAAAACCTATTCAGATGATGGGAACTCTAGAAATCGTTACTCTGGAACTTTAGGTAAGGTATTTGGTGATGACTGGATGATTCATTTTGCCTGGACAAAAGAACATGACCTAACAGAACATCTTATTTGGGCTTGGGGTATTTCGATTCCCATCATCAGTGCTGACTATGGCACTCGGATAATAGATGACTATGAAACAGAAGAAACTGGCTGGGAAATAGAAACTATTGTTTCTACTGCAGGCTCATCAGATGCCGCACAATTTATCCCACTCCCAATACTCAATCTTCGCTATGATTTTTAAGCATAATAAAAGCCCCCGATTCTCGGGGGCTTTTATTTCATGGATCATTTGGGTTATACAACAATGTAGATTCGTCTGTCATTTTAATCTGATATCCCTGTCCTGGAACTAATTCAACAACACTATCATAATCAAAATCTGGCAATAGCACATTCCCAAAATTATCTTTTAATACGACTATATTATTAATTATATCACTTAGAGCCTCTTCAGTATTTCGGGCTTGTAAAGGTAAAAAGCCTATCAAATTCCACCCTTCATCCAATAGAATTGGGTTTTCTTCAGGAATAGCATATCCGCCCGAAACAGACAAAATGTGGTCACCTACAATTTTCAATTGATACCCTTGACCTACCTCTAAATCACCTATACCATTATAAGCCCAATCAGGTAAATATACGGCCCCTGCATTGTCTTTTATTATCATGACGTCATCAGCAATGGAGGCAAATACTGTGTCAAAATTCATGTCATCAGCAATCATATAAGTGGAGAACATATTCCAACCATCAGAAAATACTAAAGTTTGTTCAGTAAACTCACTAAAAGTAATTGTTGCGATAACTGGATAATGATCCGAAGGTGCAATACCATCTGGATTAACACCAAAATTATCAATTGACGAACTTGAAATACTCAAATCACCACTAACCAAAAGCCAATCTATAGCATTATTACTCAAGCCAACACTTAGGGTAGTGGGTTTAGCAATTCCAGGGTTAGCAAGATCCCAACTATCATATAACTCTATAGGATTTATCTGTAATAGGCCATCAAAATCAAGCGAGGTTTGACCTAATAAATATTGAATAACATCAGAATTAATATTCGCATTGAGGTCTCCGCCTATTACATAAGACGCTTCCCATTCTTGATGCTCGATCATTAAATCAACTAAAGCTATAGCGTTTCTATATTGACCGACAATAGCAGAATCAGTGTTCCCCCCTCCAAATG
>Ga0208879_1003770_pt1 | contig 12162 bp, 10 predicted proteins | sample Knorr_S15_td_Bot_FD_185605 | JGI IMG/M metagenome (GOLD analysis project Ga0208879, IMG submission 185605) | Marine microbial communities from Southern Atlantic Ocean transect - Knorr_S15_td_Bottom_ad_5009_LV_A (SPAdes) (version 2) | ecosystem: Environmental > Aquatic > Marine > Oceanic | place...
TGATGGTGAAAAGTATTTTGTACACCAAAAGAACGTTTATAACAAAACACGTTTAAGAAGTGACACCAGGGTTGCGTTTAAAATAGAAACGTCGGACAAGGGTCTAGTTGCGGCTAATGTTAAGCTTGAGAAAGGCGCTGAGGACAAGAAGCCATTAACTGATAGTACGATTAAGCTAATGTTTACCTTCTTGTTGGTGATGCAAATTATCACATCTTATTACGCATTTTTTAAATGAAGAAATTAATCGTTTTTGCTATAGCGATCGTTTTATCCGGTTGTTTTTCAACGCCTGCAAGAGAGGTTGTTGACATTTGTCAGCTCCTGGATGAGAAGGTGAGTTGGTATCAGTCGGTTAAGAAAAGTGAGCAAAAATATCAAGCGCCCATGCATTTGCAATTAGCCATCATTTATCAAGAATCTCACTTTGCCTCAAGAGCACAACCAGCAAGAACCACTTATCTTGGGTTTATTCCAGGACCAAGACCAAGTTCCGCCTACGGTTATTCACAAGCAAAAACTGAAACGTGGGAATGGTATCAGCTAAAGACTGGTAATCGTGATGCCAGTCGAAGCAATTTTTCTGATTCTGTTGATTTTGTTGGTTGGTACATTAACCAATCTAAAATACGTTCAAAAATCTCTAAATCGGATGCTTACAATCAATATCTTGCTTACCATGAAGGCCATAATGGTTTTAACAATAAAAACTTTAAAGATAAAGCTTGGCTGTTAAAAGTTGCTAAACATGTTGAGAAAAAATCTAGCGATTTCAAACGACAACTTTCTAAGTGTCGTACACATCTTGATAGCAACAGAGTGTGGTCATTCTTCTAATAGAGGCCTTTGCATGAACAATGTGGTTTAAGGCGATAGAAAACCTATCCGAACTGAATGAAATGACGGAAATTTCTGTTGGCGACAATCATCTTGTATTGTCCAATCATGAAGGTGAGGTTCGTTGTTTCGAGAACCGTTGTCCACATGAGGATTTCCAATTAAGTCTAGGATGTATTCAAAATGGAAGGATCAAATGCTCGTTGCATGGCTTTTCCTTTGACCTAGAAACTGGTGAGAGTTCAGAAGAAGGTGTTGATCCACTTCGTCTATTCCGCATTAAAATAGAGGAACAAGTTATTTACGTTGAGATAAACCCAGATCAATGAATTCGCAAGCTCTTATCCATTCAATTATTCAAAGAATTGCTACCGGCCCTGAGTTAAGTAAAAATATTGAGCTCGAAGAAGCAAGTGCTGCAATGAGCGCCATTCTTAATGGCGAGATTGACGAGGTGCAATCTGCTATTTTTTTGATAGCTCTAAGAATGAAGCGAGAAACCATCGAAGAAAATTTCGGCATATTGGATGCTTTAATAAAAGCCACAGATGTGCAGCAAACCGATGTAGAAGACTTAATCGATTTGGGCGACCCTTATAGTGGTTACAATCGATCGATTCCGATTTCGGCTTTTTTGCCACCACTTTTGGCTGAGCTTGGCCTTCCAACTGTCATTCATGGGCTTGATGGTGTTACGCCAAAATTTGGCCTTACCCACAAACACATAAATCGAGTTTTAGGCAACAATACTGAGCTGAGTGTTATAGAGGCAAAGGAGCAACTTGGGAGAGATAAAAAAGGCTGGGTCTATCTAGATCAAAGTCGCTATTGTGCGCCGCTACATGACTTGCTTCCACTGAGAAATAAGGTCGTCAAAAGAACGGTTATTAATACCGTCGAAAGTTTGATTGGTCCAATTAAAGGTCAGCGCACGCATTCAATTTTGGGTTTTGTTCATAAGCCTTATCCACCTATTTATGCCGCTTTAACAGCGAGAGCAGGTTTTGATACTAGCTTAGTTATTCGAGGCGTTGAAGGCGGCGTTGTACCCTCATTGCGCCAAAAAGGTTTGATGATCTCCTATGTGGGTGATAAGGAAAAAGCGAGAGTGGAAATCGACCCCAAAGCAATGGGCATCCAGCAAGAATTAAGAGCAATTGTGTTTCCTCAGTATTTAAGTGTTGATAATAAGACAGCCCTAGCAGAGCATACAGTTACTTTGGGAAAAGCGGCACTTTCTGGAGAGAGGGGAATGTTTTATGATGGCCTGGTTTGCACAACAAGTCTCATTCTTTGGCACCTAGAAAAATTCAAATATTTATCCGATGCTGCAGAGCACGTCAGAGAAGTGTTGGATTCGGGTTTAGTGCTTAATAGGCTGTAGAAGCCCAAACATTAGCCAACTATACCAGTCTCAATCAGTTTTCTAATTTTACTATCGCTGTAATCCAATTCGTTTGAGAGTATCTCCATAGCGTGTTGCGAAAGATCCGGTGAAGCGGAAATGTATTTAAGTGGTGTTTCGGAAAGGTTAATCGGCGAACTAATGGTTTTAATTAGCTTGCCATTGCGATCGGGAATTTCCTTGACAAGATTTCGATATTTAATTTGCTCATGATTGAAAACTTGCTTTATAGTATTAACCCGGCCACAAGGCACCCCAAGAGCTTCCAGACGTTCAACCCACCAATCAGTTGAATGGTTCATCATATGTTTGGCTATGAGTGGAATCAGTGTTACTCGATTATGAACGCGTTGCTCGTTTGTGTTGTAATCAGGATTATCGGCAAGTTCTGGCGCATTTAAAAGCTGACAAAACTTTTGGAATTGAGAATCATTTCCGATCGCCAGAATCATGTCTCCATCAACGGTTTTAAAGGCTTGATAAGGGACAATATTAGGGTGTCCGTTACCGTGTCTTTCTGGGTTTTTACCCGTTGCTAAGTAATTCATGCCTTGATTGGCAAGCGTTGCCGCCTGAACATCTAGTAGAGCAATGTCAATATACTGCCCTTTTTTGATATGTTTACGCGCCATAAGCGCGGCGAGTATTGCGTTGCAACTATAGAGGCCTGCCATGATATCAACTAATGCAACGCCAACTTTCATTGGTGCACCATCAGTCTCTCCTGTAATACTCATCAGACCGCCCTCGGCTTGAACCATTGCGTCATAGCCGAGTTTACTTGAAGCGGGGCCGGTTTGACCAAAGCCGGTAATAGAACAGTAGATCAAATTAGGGTTAAGTTTGTTGAGTGTCGGATAATCTAGACCATATTTGACAAGGCCACCCACTTTAAAGTTTTCGATAACAACATCAGAGTCAACAATCAAATCTTGAACTATTTGCTGACCGGTTTTTTGTTTTATATCAATTGCAATCGATTGCTTGTTGCGATTTGTACAATGAAAATATGCCGATTGTGGTGGCTGAGATTCGTTCCGTTCTTTAATAAAGGGCGGTCCCCAGAATCTCGTATCATCCCCTTTATTGGGTTGTTCAATTTTAATCACTTGAGCACCCATATCAGCCAACATTTGTGAAGCCCATGGGCCAGCTAAGATACGACTTAAGTCAACAACTTTGATGTCTTGTAGTGCGTCTGCCATCAGAAAAATGCTTGCAAACCAGTAATGGCTCTTCCCATAATAAGTGCGTGTATATCGTGTGTCCCTTCATAAGTATTTACAGCTTCAAGGTTCATTACATGGCGTATTACGCCAAACTCATCATTTATGCCATAACCGCCATGCATATCGCGTGCATTTCGAGCAATGTCTAGTGCTTTACCACAACTGTTGCGCTTCATCATGGAAATGAGCTCGACAGGACATTGGTTGGCGTCCATTAATCGACCCATTTGCAGGCATCCTTGTAGGCCAATACTAATTTCAGTTTGCATATCAGCGAGTTTTTTTTGAATCAGTTGGTTTGCTGCTAAAGGCCTATTAAACTGTTTTCTCTCCAGAGTGTAATTTCGCGCGGCTTGAAAACAAAATTCAGCTGCTCCAAGTGCGCCCCAGGCTATGCCATAGCGCGCCTTATTTAAGCAACCAAACGGACCACCCAGTCCACTTGTATCAGGAAAATAGTTCTCTTCGGGTACAAAGACGTTATCCATAACTATTTCACCAGTGATTGAGGCTCTTAACGAAAATTTACCTTCAATTTTTGGTGCTGAAAGACCACTCATACCTTTTTCAAGGATGAAGCCACGAATAACACCTTCTAACTTAGCCCAAATGATAAATACATCTGCAATTGGTGAGTTGGTAATCCACATCTTATTACCCGTTAGGCGATAACCGCTGTCGACTTTTTCGGCTCGTGTTGTCATTGAGGCTGGGTCGCTGCCTGAGTTTGGTTCTGTCAGACCAAAACAGCCAATCCATTCTCCACTGAGGAGTTTTGGCAGAAATTTTCGCCTCTGCTCTTCACTTCCATAACTATAAATTGGGTGAATCACAAGAGATGATTGGACGCTCATCGCACTGCGATAGCCACTATCAACGCGTTCAACTTCACGAGCGATCAACCCATAACTAACGTAGTTGACCTCACTACCGCCATATTCTCCGGGCAATGTTGCCCCCAAAAGTCCTAGCTGGCCAAGCTCCGTCATAATGTCACGATCGAAGATTTCATTTCGGTTGGCCATTAATATGCGCGGCTGCAAATTAGTCTGGCAATAGTCATGAGCTATATCACGAATAAGCTTTTCTTCGCCTGTTAGTTGCGCCTCTAAAAACATAGCATCTTGCCAATTAAAAGGAGTTGAAGATTTACTCATATTGCTTACCCTAGATGTATTAAATTTGTGATCACAAACGGATTATAGCGAAATAAATTCTCTGTGATCAAAAAATGATGAGAACACACTATCCACTTCAGTTATCTATTTGTTAGAGAAACTGCTTTGCATTTAATTTGGCGTATTCACCCGACTTAGAAAGTAGCTCTTCATGTGAGCCTTGTTCAATAATTTCACCCTCTTTTAAGACCACAATTCGATCAGCATTTTGAATGGTACTGAGCCTGTGGGCAATGATGATGGTTGTACGGCCTTCTTGCATTTGGTCAATCGCTGATTGAACCAATCTCTCGGTGGCTGAATCGAGGGCAGAAGTTGCCTCGTCCAGAATTAAAATAGGACTGTTTTTGGCAATCGCTCTGGCGATAGAGAGTCGTTGGCGTTGCCCTCCTGAGAGTGTGGTGCCATCTTCACCAATTTCTGTCTCAAAGCGCTTACCTAGTTTATTAACAAACTCGGTAGAATTAGATATATCCGCCGCCTGCTCAATCAACTCAATAGACATAGTATCGCTTTGACCAAGGGCTATATTGTTTTTCACGGTGTCGTTAAATAAGCGTACGTTCTGATCAACAAAAGAGATTTGAGACCGAAGTGCAGTGAGCTCAATATCGTTGATATCTTGTTTATCAATTGAAATACTTCCTGACGTGGGGTTGTAAAAGCGCGCTATCAGACTCACCAGTGTTGTTTTACCACTGCCAGTACTACCAACAAGGGCAACGGTTTCACCCTGCTTAATTTCTAAATTTATATTATTGAGTGAGGCTCTCTCACCATCATAACTAAAACTAACATTTTTAAAGCTAATCTCACCTTTAATGTTTTCAAATTCTCGCTTACCTTGGTTTACTTCTGACTTTTCGTCAATCAATTGAAAAACACTTTGTCCAGCAACGATTGCTTGTTGAAGGGGCTTGTTAATATTAACGAGGTTTTTAGCTGGTTTAACCAGCATTCCCATGGCGGTAAAGAATGCCAGAAAATCACCTGCAGTCATGGTTAAGTAGGTCGATGACACATAAACCACGCAGGCTAATGATAAGCCAATAAGTATATTAACTAGTGCAGTATTAAGGCCGCTTGCAATATCCACCTTAAAGCGCTGTTGACGTATGGTATTGATGAGGGAGAGAAATTTCCGACTTTCACTTTTTTGGGCGAGGTAAATTTTAATCAAATCACTGCCGGAAATATTTTCATCCAAAAGGTGGGTCATTCGACCCATAGAATCTTGTACTTTTTTAGAAGAACTCCTCATCCGAGAGCTGGAAAATTTAACAGCTAAATAGACTAAGGGCAATAGTACTAATAGTGTGAGGCTTAAGAGGTAGTTTTTATAAAATAAGTAGCCAACTAACAAAACAACCGTAAGGGATGATTTGATAAAATTAAGCCAGATTGTGGAAGCAGCGGAAGAGATTTGTTCCACATCAAAAGTCAATTTTGAAAGGATTCCCCCGGTTGTGTTTTTATCAAAGTAAGCTTTGGGTAGTTTTAATAGTTTGGCAAACATATCAACTCTTAAATCCATGATGACTTTATTTGAAATCCATGAACTAGCACTTACCGAAGTAAGTGCAAATAGCGAGCTAAGTGCGATGACTAAAAATAGTGCCAATGCATAAAAAAGCGCTATGTCATTGGTGCGATTATCCGTAAAAAGAGTATCAACAATTTGCCCCGTTATTTCAGGGATAGACGCCTCAAACACAGTTGCAAATACCATCATCAAAGAGGTAAGTGCAAGCTTGCCTATATGGGCTTTCATATAGGGGTAAAGCCGCTTTATAAATTCTCTATAACCCATTGTCATTACTTTGATTGGATGTGTCCATATTCTACACAAATTTGTGTATCATAACTATTTCAAACTTGTTAGTTTTTCATGACAAAATACATCTTTATCACCGGCGGTGTGGTTTCCTCTTTAGGCAAGGGAATTGCCTCCGCTTCTTTGGCTTCCATTCTTCAAACACGCGGGCTAAATCTCACTCTTCTTAAGCTAGACCCCTACATTAATGTTGATCCAGGAACGATGAGTCCTTTTCAGCATGGTGAGGTATTTGTCACCAATGATGGCGCTGAAACAGACCTAGATTTAGGGCATTATGAAAGATTTGTTCGTATTCAGATGGGCAAGAAAAACAACTTTACAGCTGGGCGAGTTTATGAAAATGTAATTGAACGTGAACGTCGAGGTGATTACCTCGGTGCAACGGTGCAAATCATTCCCCATATCACCGATGAAATTAAACGCTTAACAAAAGCGGGTGCTGAGGGCGCGGACGTTGCCTTGGTTGAGATTGGTGGCACAGCGGGTGACATTGAGTCGCTACCTTTCTTAGAGGCGATTCGACAAATGAGCCTTGAATTGGGCCGTGAAAATACATTGTTTATCCATTTAACGCTTTTGCCCTACATTAAAGTGGCGGGTGAGTTAAAGACCAAGCCAACACAGCACTCGGTGAAAGAGTTAAGAGGTATTGGTATTCAGCCGGATATTCTAATTTGTCGCTCAGAGTACCCTTTGCCTGACGCAGAGCGTAAGAAAATTGCCCTATTTACCAGTGTTCCAGAAAATTCAGTGTTCACATCATTGGATGTAGACACTATTTACAAAGTGCCACAAAGCCTTCATGAACAAGGTTTGGATGATATTGTTGTGTCAAAGTTGGGGCTTGCATGCAAGGCGACCGACTTGAGTGAATGGGATAATGTAATAGCCAAGCTTGAGCGGCCTAATCACAGCGTTGATGTTGCCATGGTTGGCAAATATATGGATTTAACAGAGTCTTACAAATCTTTGTCTGAAGCCCTAATTCATGCGGGTTTAAATACGCAAACCAAGGTTAATATCCACTATTTTGATTCCGAAGACATTGAGAAAAATGGTTCTGAATGTTTAAGTGAGATGAGTGCGATTCTTGTACCTGGTGGGTTTGGTCTTCGCGGCATTGAAGGCAAGATTGAGGCAGTACGTTATGCGCGCGAAAACAATGTGCCGTATTTAGGTATTTGCCTAGGTATGCAAGTGGTGGTGATCGAATTTGCACGCCATTTGGCTGGCATGGACAACGCCAACAGTACAGAGTTTGATAGCAATACACCTTATCCTGTTATTGGTTTAATTACCGAGTGGCAGAATGAAGACGGCAGTTTGCAAACACGTGATGATAAGTCAAATCTAGGTGGAACAATGCGCCTTGGCGGTCAAGAATGCGCTTTAGTTAAGGGCTCTAAAGCACGAGAAATTTACGGTGAAGATACGATAACGGAGCGCCATCGCCATCGTTATGAAGTGAACAATAAATTGATTGGTGCAATTGAAAAAGCAGGCTTGAGCATCTCTGGTAGATCACAAGATGGTTCACTGGTGGAAATGGTGGAAATTGCGGATCATCCTTGGTTTGTCGCTTGTCAATTCCATCCGGAATTCACTTCAACACCAAGAGACGGTCACCCATTATTTGAGAGTTTTGTTAATGCCGCAAAAGAGGCGCACAACCTAATTCTAAGTTAAGTTGAGACCTTTGCGTAGTTACGAATAATCATCAAAAAACCACCTTCCGCCAACTTAGCTATTTTCTTAAAGACGACCTTAGATTTACTAGGGTAGACTCTAAGAAAATAGTTAATTCAGCAAAATCTGTTATTTTGCTAATCACCCCTAACTGTGCAAAAATCTCAAAAAGCTTACTTTCTTTTTTTGGTGAATTTCATCAGCCTTCTTCTTTTTTGAATTTGGCGATCGGTTAGCTTATTCTTTTTATCTTTGAACGGGTTTTCGCCGCTTTTGAATTCAAACTTAATCGGCGTATTGGAAAGGCTTAATGCGTTCGTAAAGAAGTTTTTCAGATAGCGACCATAAGCATTTGGAATGCTTTGTAGGTGGTTGCCATGCACGGTGAAGGTTGGTGGAAAAACACCAGACTGGTGGATGTATTTTAGCTTTAAGCGTCTACCGGCCACCGGCGGCGGCTGATGTCCTTCATTGGCCTTGGCCAAAATTTCATTAAGCATCGGTGTGCCAAACCTTGCACCAGCATTCTCATATGCCTTAATAATTGGTCCAAAAAGCTTTCCTACGCCAGAGCCATGCAATGCCGAGATGTAGTGAACAGAGGCGTAATTAACAAAAGAAAGCTTTACGTCTAATTTACGTTTGACTTCACTTTTCTGATAATCGTCCAGACCATCCCATTTGTTATTGACAATCAACAAGGCTCGACCTTTGTCAGAAATCATACCAAGCAGTGTTGCATCCTGTTCTGTGACGCCTTCGCTTGCATCCAGTACAAGAATAACCACATGGCAATTTTCAATCGCTTCAATCGCTTTTAAAATACTAAATTTTTCAATTTTATGATCAACACTGCGCTTGCGTCTTATGCCGGCAGTATCTATTAGGGTGTAGAGTTGGTCGTTACGCTCAAAAGGGATGAAAATGGTATCACGAGTTGTTCCGGGTAAGTCAACAGCTAAAACACGTTCCTCACCTAAGATACGGTTTATTAAAGTGGATTTTCCAACGTTTGGTCGCCCAAGAACGGCAACTGCAATGCCTTCAATCTCCGGTTCAACGTCATCCGTTGGCTCGGGCAAAAGTGGTAATGTTAAATCAATTAATTCTTCAATGCCATGACCGTGTTCAGCAGCAATAGGAACGGGCACACCAAGACCAAGTTCATAAAATTCAGCAAAAACTGCCTCACTAAGCCCTTCAGCTTTATTACAAACTAAAATTAAATTGAGTTTTAATCTTCTCAATTGCCCTGCAATTTCGTGATCAAGTGCAGTAACACCGTCTCTGGCACTGACAATAAAGTAGACAACGTCGGATTCATCTAGTGCATTGAGGACTTGGCTATGAACGCCGCTATCAATAATATTGTCCTCGTTGGTTAGTCCGCCAGTATCGATAATCGAGCACTGAATATCATCGTCCAAGTCGATCGTTGCGTATTGCCTATCGCGCGTCAGCCCCTCAAAGTCAGAGACAAGTGCTTGGCGAGATTTACTCAGGCGATTGAATAGAGTGGACTTGCCAACATTGGGACGTCCAACGAGTGAAATAACGGGTAGGCTCACGATAAATTACCAGTTTAGTTGGAAATTACTACAATAAATCTTTATTAGTTAAGGTCGTCTAACTTGATCTGAATTAACCGTATTAGCGTTGAATTATCAGTGATACTGTTAATCGCTAGTCGGTAATGCTTTTGAGCCTCTGGCGTATTGGCAAGGTCTAAGTAAATATCACCCTTCATGCTATGCACAAGGCCTAGGAAGTTAGCATCAGTGAGCGAATCTAGCATAGTAAGTGCACTTTCGTGTTGGCCTAGTTGCAAGTAAACGGTTGCTGTTCGTAGTATTGCTGTTGAGCTGATTGCAGCATTGTCACTTGATGCTAATGGTTCGATTATGCTAAGAACTGATTGGTAGTTACCAGCGTCAAATAGTTTTTTAGCCATCAGCAGTGAGGCTTGATCAGCGTACGAACTTGAGCCATAGTCGGTCAGTAACTGATCATAAGTTTCAACACTGTTTGAATCTGAAGCATAGGTTAAATAAAGCGCTCTTGCGCTTTGCGATTGTTGATCTTGGTAGTCACCATAAAAACCCCAGCCCCAAAAAGCACTTAGGCCAATAACAACACCAATGACAATTTGTGAGCCGTTGGTTTTTAGCCATTTTTTAACTTGCTCGACTTGCTCTTCTTCTGTGCCGCCGACATTAATAAAGTTTTTCATAAGATCTCCTGAAGATGGGCAATGATACCCTCTAGCGTGATTAATTGTTGTTCGCCTTGACCTTTCAATGGCTTAACACTAATTTGATTGTTCCTAATTTCCTCTTCGCCCAAAATTAAAGCATAGTCTGAGTTTGATTTATCGGCTTTTTTCATCTGCGATTTTAAACTTCCAATACTGATATCGTTTATCACAATAATTTCAGGTAGATTCTGGTGGATGTCATTACAGATTCTCATGGAAGCTTGTTGTGCCTCACCACCCAAAGCGACGAAATAAAGACTTGGTGCTTGTTTTATGAGTGATTCAGATTGTTCGCTGATAAGTAACATTAAGCGCTCCAAACCCATAGCAAAACCAACCCCAGGTGTGGGTTTGCCACCCATTTGCTCTACCAAACCATCATAACGTCCACCAGCACAAATCGTACCTTGTGTGCCAAGGTCATTTGAAATCCATTCAAAAACGGTTCGGTTGTAATAATCTAGTCCCCTTACCAATCGAGGGTTGACGGTGTAATCAATGTTTAGGCAGTCAAGAAAACCAGTGAATTCTTCAAAGTGTTTGGCAGATTCTTCGTCCAAATGATCAATCATTTTTGGCGCGTTGGCAATCAATGTGGCCATATCGGAATTTTTAGAATCCAAAATACGCAATGGATTGTTCTCAAGTCGGCGCAAACTGTCCTCATCAAGCTCTCCCTTATGCTCAGAAAAATAACTGTAAAGTAGTGTTCTGTATTCTGCTCTGGTTTCGTTTGAGCCTAGCGAGTTGACCTCTAAACTAACGTTTTCGAGCCCTAGTCTTTGCCAAAGTTGTGCACTCATAGCAATAAGTTCGGCATCAATTTTTGCATCTGTTGCACCAAATATTTCCACACCTACTTGGTGAAATTGGCGATAGCGACCTTTTTGTGGGCGCTCATGTCTAAACATCGGCCCTTGATAAAATACTTTTTGAATACCTTCTCTTGGTAAGTTGTGCTCTATCATCATGCGCACACAGCCTGCTGTGCCTTCAGGTCGAAGTGTCAGTGAGTCGCCGCCAAGGTCTTGCCAGGTGTACATTTCTCTTTCAACAATGTCAGTGATTGCGCCAATCGCGCGGGTAAATGTTTCAGTTTTTTCAACGATCGGTGTGCGGATATTTTTGTAGCCATAAGAGATTAACAGCTTGTTAATGACACTTTCCATGGCTAACCAAAGATTGGAGTCTTTGGGTAGAAGGTCGTTCATTCCTCTAATGGCTTGTATTTTCTTGCTCATGTTGCTGTTTGTTTTTGTATGAGGAGTATTTTACCTATGAAATGCCTCTTCTTGTTCAGCCTATAGCGCCTAGAACTGGTTGATTTTATCGGATTTATTGTTTTGAATTGTCTCGAATGATGTAAACAGAAAAAGAAACAACCAAGTGACGATGACGGCTTTGGTAATCAAGTTGCATATTCATCAGACTAAATCTCAAATACAACAGATTAACTTATAGTAAGAATGATTCTTGACTTGGTGTCCACTTTGATGCTTTTCTGGATGGCGGTGCATTATCAAGTCTCGCTTGTAGGGCGAAGTGGCTGGTAATCTGGGAAGTGATTGCGGTCAGTAACTTTAGCTGCCCTCTATCCTTTGCTTCGACCACTGCGCCAACTCGATTAATGAGCTTGGAGACCTTTGGATTTGGTGGGCTGTAGGTGACTGGGCCGAGCTGTTGTGAGATTGGTGGTAACGAAATCGCCTTGAAAAGTCTGGCGTTCGCACTTATCA
>Ga0208879_1003773_pt1 | contig 12158 bp, 7 predicted proteins | sample Knorr_S15_td_Bot_FD_185605 | JGI IMG/M metagenome (GOLD analysis project Ga0208879, IMG submission 185605) | Marine microbial communities from Southern Atlantic Ocean transect - Knorr_S15_td_Bottom_ad_5009_LV_A (SPAdes) (version 2) | ecosystem: Environmental > Aquatic > Marine > Oceanic | place...
ATAAATAGAAAAAATAGTGTGATGTGATCAGGAAGTTGCATCATGATTCTATAAACTTAATTAATAAATTGTAAAGTGCCATATTATTTTTGGGAAGGTTTCCACGTGATACACTCTTAATATTTGGTTCATAAATATCGTCAACATTTTTTATTTTTCATTGTAACATATTCATTAATTTCACCTTCATGACTTCAATCTTTTCAATTAATCCACCTAAATTTACAAATCGGGAGATTGAAAAATATCTGATGCCAGTATTTGAGCTTTCTGGAAAATCAAAAGAACTCTACAGCGACCGTGACCAGAATTTTCTAATCAAATCTGATTTAGGTCAAAAATATATTTTAAAGATATCCAATCCGGTAGAGCCAAAAGAGATTCTTGAATTACAGAATGAAGCCACCTTATTTATACATTCAAAAGATTCAGATTTAGGTGTTCCGTTACAGATTGGAGAAATCAAAGAATTTGAAAAAGATGGACAAAAATATTTTATCCGCTTGGTAGATTATCTAGAGGGTCAATTTCTTAAAGATGCGAGAATGTCTGATTCAGATATTGAAAAGTTGGGTGCATTTATCGGGAGATTAAGTCAATCGTTGGCGGGGTTTTCTCATCCTGCCGCAGATCGGGAATTTGAATGGGATGTTCGTGCTACAGAATTAATAAAATCAAGATTAGACTATTTGGAATCAGAACCGGATAAAAAAACGGTAAACCATTTTTTGAACGAGTTTGAGCAAAATATTTCTCCCCATGAATTAAGAATGGCGGTGATCCATAATGATGGGAACGACCATAATATTCTGGTGGACAAAAAGGGAAAAACCACCGGCATTATCGATTTTGGTGATTTGGCTTATTCCTATCAAGTGGCGGAACCCGCCGTATGCATGGCCTATGTTGGTTTAGGAAAGGACGATCCATTTATGTCAATGGCACAGGTGTTGAAAGGGTATCATTCTTATTATGCATTAAATGATTCGGAATTAAAATCCGCCATATATTTAAGCTGTGTCCGCCTGTGTATTTCAGTGACTATGGCTGCCTGGCGAATGAAGTTATTTCCTGAAAATACGTATTTGTCCGTATCTCAAAAACCGGCTTGGGACTTGTTGCGAAAATTAGAAAAAGAAGACTTGGGCAAGATGTCTAATAGATTATTTGAATATGTTCGACTATAATTATTTTCCAAAAACTCAATTAATTTTTCTTGAAGATGATTCACGAATGATTAGCTTGGATTCAATTATATGAGTTTGATCTAAACTAATTAAACCCTTATCATTGATTTGATCGAGTAAAATTTCTGCGGCTTTCCTGCCCATCTCATATCCTTGCTGATCCACAGTGGTCATTGTTGGGCTTATTATTTCTGTAATGGGGTTATTACTAAATCCAGTGACACCCACATCTTCAGGTATTTTTAATCCAACTTTATTGAGTTGTTGATAAACCCCCACAGCTACGGGATCATTTACACAGCATATGGCATCAAGCCGGGGTAATTGTTTCAATAGAGACCTTGCACCATTAAATCCGCCCTTTTCGTCCAAATTTACATTAAGGATCATCTCATCCCTGATATCAAGCCCATTATCAATGAGAGCTTTTTTATAGCCTTCCATACGGTTAACTGTAATTTTCAAATGGGGAGGACCTGCTAAGTAAGCAATATTTCGGTAACCAGAATCTATAAGGTGATTTACAATTTCATAACCTTTTTCAAAATCATCACCAACTATTTTTGGTACAGCAAGGTCATCCAGTACACGATCAAATAGAACGAGAGGAATACCCCTGTCTAATATCTGATTAAAGTGTTTCCCATTTTTTGTTTCTTGACTGATTGAAGCGATGACACCGGCAACGCGATTCGAAATAAGACTATCTGTATTTAAGACTTCTCGTTCAATATTCTCATTTGATTTAGTCACTAGGATTGTATAGCCATCTTTGTATGTTATTTCTTCAATCCCATCAATCACTGATGAAAAAAAGACGTGGGATATTTCTGGTACGATAACCCCAATCGTATGTGTTTTATTATTTTTAAGACTCTTTGCAAGTACATCCGGTAAGTAACCCATTTCCTTAGCTAGTTTTTTGGTCCTTGCAATTGTATCTTTCTTAATTCTAGAATTGTTCTGCAAAGCACGTGATACTGTAGAAATTGAAAGCCCCAGTTTTTGTGCAAGGTCTTTGAGAGTCGGGTTTTTTTTCATTATTACATTAAATACATTAAATATGTTTTCATTCGGTACGAAGTCATATAATATTTACAAATTGGCTATAAATGAAAGTGGCTCCATTTGGAGCCACTTTCTGTAATTATTTTATAAGCATCACTTTCTGGGTTTTTTGAAAAGACCCTGCAGAAAACACGCAAAAATATGTACCACTAGATAATTTTGAAGCGGTCAGAGTTATTTGGTGTCTACCGGGAGATTTCATGCCTTCATTATGGTCGATAACCATATTTCCTCTCAAATCAAAAACTTGAAATGAAACGGAAGATGCCACTGGAAGCTGATAGGTAAACTTTGTGACAGGATTAAATGGGTTTGGATAATTATTTGATACTGAGAAACTTACTGGAACATTTATTGGGTCTATATCTAGCGTGTTTATAGATGTTCGAATGTAAGAAAACCCACCCCCGTTATTTCCGCCAGAAAAGGAAGTGAAAATCACATCAAAGTAAAGATCATCATCTGGCAGATAAAGGGAGACTGTATCTCCAATGAGTGATTGCGTTGACCCACCGTGCATTGAAGCAAAATTGGTATAAGCGCTAGAATCAGCATATGCCGTTGCCGTATTGGCCCACAGTGTTCCCATTGGAGATCCATTCGAACCTGAATAGCCATCCTCCTGAGCTATATTAAACAAACTTTGGTTATGCTTCCGAGTAATCCATACATTATCTGTGATGCGGTCTTGATACTGCTCCAGTGTCCAGTCGGCAGAATCAGGCTTTGTGAATACTAAACATTCTATATCTGATGCCACTGATAAACGAATATAAGAAAATCCACCTCCGCTATTTCCGCCAGAAAAGGAAGTGAAAATCACATCAAAGTAAAGATCATCATCTGGCAGATAAAGGGAGACTGTATCTCCAATGATTGATTGTGTTGAACCACCATGCATCGATACAAAACTAGTATAACTGTTAGAATTAGCATGAGCGGTGGCCGTATTGGCCCACTGTGTTCCTACAGGGGATCCATTGGAACCTGAATAGCTATCCTCCTGAGCAATATTAAATAGACTTTGGTTATGTTTCCTGGTAATCCATACATTATCTGTGATGCGGTCTTGATACTGCTCCAGTGTCCAGTCGGCAGAATCAGGCTTCGTAAAAACCACACAATCAGCCCTTAATACATCGGCAGCTATTAAAATGACGATATAGAGGGTTAAATAGGCATGTTTTGAAATAGTGTTTATTATAGCCATATTTCCTTTTTTGTTGTTATTAAGATTGAAAGTTTACACTTCCGGGTTTCATCTCTGTTGGATATAGGCATCATAGTGAAATACCTACAGAAATTCTATTAATGGGTGAAAAATTCCCCGCATCATTAAAAGAATAATTCACATTTGTCATAAGACCAGAAATCTTTAATGAAAAACCCAGGCCTAAGGAAAGGCCCTCAGTGTCATGATTAAATTTATAGCCACCCCGTAAGAATATCATTTTACGGTATCCATATTCACATCCAATATTCACCCTTTCTGAGTAGTCAATAGGGTGAACCGCATCTAATTCAAAAAGCAAATTATGGTCTTCCCCAAATCGAGTAAATAAGTCTAGCAAATCCAATGCAGCACCTATTGTAAAAGTAAGTGGCAGGGGAAAGGAATCATCTTCATATTTAAAGTTCTTCGAAAAATTTCTGACTCCCATACCAAAACGGAAACTTTTTATACCGGGGTAATAAATAGTACCAAAATCGTAAGCAAGCCCATCGGTTTCATTTGATTTTTCAATGCCATCAGGCATCAATGTTTTTCCAAGATTTTGACTCACAAATTTCACTTGTCCACCCACTGAAAATTGGTCAGTAAGGCTCTTTGCAAAAGAAACACCCACTGCGGAAGCTTTCACATCCACGTTTCCAGTTTCGATAAATCCAGCAGTATTTTCATCAATTCGAGTACCAATTATTTCACCATAATCCGATGTTTGCATGCTGAGTCCAATTATACCAATACCACCCAATTTTTTTGTAATTCCCATGGTATAATAACGAATATCAGCCAACCAGTTAGTTTGTGTACTAAAAAAATCAATGCTAGCAGGGCTTTGGGTCATCCCTGCTGGATTATAAAACATGGAACTTGCGCCAGAACCAACAAGTGTAAAAGCACCACCCATTCCAGCTGCCCTTGCATCTGAATCTATTTTTAAAAATTGATAACCCGATTGAGCAACTTTAATCAGTTCAGCATTTAGTTTTGAGTGAGTGATACTTACTGTTAAATAAGTTAAAACTATTATCTTACCTGCTTTAACCATGGCTCTCTTAAAAATTAAATAATTAGATAAATTAAATCTCATCTTATAATTAAAAATTTGGTTACAGCCGTATCACCCGATTCATTATCAGTAATATGGGCAATATATAATCCACTAACAAGCAGTTGCCCGCTATCTGAAACAGTTTGGAGATCGAGAATATTTCCTCCCCATATTTCATCCCCTGAGCCTGAATCATGGTTAATTGTTTTAACAATATCTCCGCTTTCAGTATATATTCTAATTGTGCAGTAGGCCGGAACATCCATAAACACTATTTTATTAGGTTCCCCTGGGAAATTATTTGCATTCACATTTAAAGGGTTGGGTACAACACGTACTGTTTCAAGTGTACCTGGAGTGCGCGATCTGTATGCCGCTGCACGAGTACGGTTCAAGTTCCATCCGCTTTCAAGACTCCGGGACTCTCCATTGGGGCTAGGTGTATTTGACACACCATCATCAAAAGCAGTCACATAATAGAAATATGCAACGCTTCTCCGTGCAGAAGTATCATTAAAGCTATGTGTGACGGGAATACCGGAATTCCCACCGCATTCAAAAATATTTGTAAAGGATGAATCGGGACTTCCGATACTACGATATACCCGGTAACCAGAAAAATCAGATGCTTCTTCAGACTCTTCTCCCCAATTAACTTGAATATAATCAGGTAAACTGCGAACATCAATGGACGGTGCTCTTGGCGGGACCGGTAGTTCATAATTATTTTGAACAGCATATTGGGCAGCCCAAGCATTTTTGAATAGAGAATCCTTACCTGTAGCTATCCAACAATCTTTTGCATAATCGTTATAATCATCATATAAATCTGGATGAGCTAAATATTGGGGCGGTAAGTTATTTTCACCATCCCATGAAGCGGTTCCTTCTTTCCATGCCCTGCCTAGCTCTCTTCCTTTTTCCGGTGAAATACTTCCCATAACGAATGCATAAACAAATCGAATGCTATCTCCAAATGCAAGATCATACGGGCCAGAAGACGTGTGGGCTATCGCTCGCCAATTCCACCATGGAAATTCAATAGGGTATTTATAGCCCTGTTCATCCATTCTATGAGAATGATAAGTATTATCATAAACATTTTCAGACTGGTATTCCAGGTTGAATAAAGGTCCACCAAATCCGTACTTTAAAACTTCATATAAATTAGCTAACTCACTGGCACTGTGGCTGGAAGCTTCAAATTTTAACCAGAATATTTCTACAGTATTTACACCGGTCATTCGAGGTTGAGTGATATCATTAGTTTTGTCATTTGCAGATTTATCAACATGTAGAAAAGCTTCACCAACATAGAAAGGAGCATTAATAAAATTTTTAGATTTATCGGGATCACCAAAATCATCATACTCAGAATTTGGTCCGCGGGCAGGATAACCATACGTCATCCTCAACGAATCTCCTATTCTTTCTCCATAGGTACTATACCAAGGTGAGCCTCTGCCTGGAGAATAAAAATTATTCATCCGCATAAAGTAAACATCCTCTAAATTTTGCCCAGGTAATTCTATTTCATCATCATCATCAGTATTCCCATTATTGATGAATGTCCAATCATAAATAATGAAATCATCATAATCTGCACTACTCCATGCCAAAACTTTTTGTTTAAGGGTTACACCCATGATGGTATTAACGGTAGATTCCATCATTAGGTCAGCAGTACCCGGTATTTTATCAGAGTTCACTTCGTCGCCGGTCATTGGGAAAGGGTCGTTCAAGATATCGCCATCTACTCTGATGGTGGGTGGATCATACCGTCGGTATTGCCTTATTGTAATACCTTCATCATCGGCTATTGGCATTGTAATATTTTCATTAGCACCAGCAGTCGCGGTCCCCACAACTTTTACTGGCCAATTTGTTCCTGTTTCATCAACCCAATCAATGGTTCCTAAGTGCCAGCCAGCATTATAAAGATGGAATGTATTATAGTTGTCATAGTAATAATAAACTGCCCGTGAGCCTGAAAGCTGATCCTGATCAGTATTATCAACCACCTTCATTTCAACATTGCCTATACGCACCCATTTGTAAGTACCGGCATTTAGAAATTGAGATATGCTTATTAATAAGGTGACGTAAAAGAAAAAAAGTTTGTAATTGTTTTTCATATTCAAGGAATTAGTTAAAAATTATATCTTAATCCGATAGTAATTCGCCTTGGGTTAAGATATGTTAAGAATCCTCGGTTTGGCATATTGATGTGAGGTTTTTCATCGCTATATACATCCCCGACCCGATCATTACCACTTGTATAGCCTTTAGCAATATATTCCTCATCATTATACATTTGGAGATGTAGTGACTCCAAATAATTTCGCCAATCATCACCGCTATCAAACCCTTGCATGGAGATGTATTGGAGACCAAAAACATTATTCACATCCATAAAGAACATTAAATCGAATTTTTCCCCGGAAATATTTTTTGCAATACGCAGGTCTCCAGTGAATTCACTTCTCCATTGTAAATTGTCCTGTAATTCATAAGTGTCCAGAGGGTCCCATGTAATGTATTCCCCAGCCTTCCATCCTAGCAGTATATTGGCCTGCCATTGTTCGAAAGGTCTCATCCCAAATATTTTAGGTCCCCAAACCTTGGGTGTGTGGAAGACTAAACTGCTCCTTGCAAAAGGTCTTGCTAATGGTTTTTCCTGTTTTGGATTTTGATAACCGTAGCGCAACTGGTCACGAGGATTTTCATAGTAATGATCACGCCCAAAATTTCCCCATGTTTGTACAACGTAATTATAGTTTACCCATCCTGTAACCCAATGACCGAATCTCTTTTGGACTCTTAATTCAAACCCACGTATATCTTCATAATTGCTATTTTCTGTTGTTGTGTAGTTTACACTGCCATCGATACTGGTGTAACCAACATAGGCAATCTGGTCAGACACATCCTTATAGTACCCTGAAGCATGTATAAGAATTTTATTAAAAAGATCATATTCTACGCCCAATTCGTAAGCGATAGTTTTCGGAATCTCGGCAGATGGATTTCCCAAAAAATCAATGCCTTGATATGCAGTCCCATATCCAATTTGATACATGTCAATCGATGACGGCATGGAATAAAAATGACCATAGTTGAAATATAATTTTGCTGCATGGGTAATAGGATGTGAAATCCCAATACGTGGACTAATTTTAAGATGGCCCCTTGCCGATTCTTTAGGTGCTGATTCGGTGAAGTCTTCTTTAAAAGTGGGGGATAAGTATTTTGAATACAAATCAACTGTGTACCAATTTATATTAGGATAACTATTATCAACTCTTAATCCTAGATTAGCAAATAGCCCCTTAATTTCGATTTTGTCTTGTACATATAAGCTTAATCTTGATGGATAAGCCCGATACTGATTTATATAGTTGTTCTTGGGTGCATAGGAAAACTGGCTTTGATAATTTGTATATAAATCATCATAGTTAAATTCAAACCCAGTTTTGACTTGGTGCTTTTTATTAATTTGAGAAGTTAGATCAAACTTGATATTCAGAGTTGTCACTTCAGACTTATCTCGAGTTACACCGCCTAAAGATGCAAATACCATACCGTCACCTGATGGTGTATAATTACTAGCAACCAAAAACCCAAAGGGCGATTCGTCCACAATTACATTCCCAAAAGATCGCACCATTGTAGTGTCACGAATGAAATCGGGGCCATAGCATGCATTTTTTAAATGCACATTTGAAATTCGAATATTATAGTATGTACTGGGATTAATTACGTGATCGAGTGTTAATCCCACCATTGAGCGATATATATTATATGGGTTCAGGGCATTGGGCCAATATAAAGCAGAACCACCACCATCTGCATAAGCGTCAGATGTCGCTAGATAGCTCCAAAGAATATCTGAACCACTATCTAAATACCAATTGTTTCCAGAGCCTTCCGGGCTTGCGGATAATGTATTAACCTCTCCATAGATACCTTCAATTTTTAATTTAATTTTATCTTTGGGAGTCATTGTCAGTTTTAATTGGGTATTTGATTCGCTGTAAAAGTCTTTTGCAGTTGGGAGTGCAAACATTTCATTCTTATTGTTATGCGAAAAGTAAAAAGACATATCACCTAATATTTTACCAATTAATGGAACTGGCCCACCAAAACCAATATCTAGATTGAGATCAGGCTTATGGGCATATTGTCCTTTTATTTGACCAAGGTCATCACTCCCTTCGGTTTGGTGGTACCATAGGAAAAGGTCACGAGCTTGCGATGGTGACATATCATTTGAGGGATCATTATCTGATAATAAATTCGCCGATACTGCATTCCACCCAATGAATTCAGGATAACTTTCTCGTGTTTCACTATCCCAAGCGCCTTGGTGAGTTCCGCTCCACATAACACTTGGCTCTAAAAATGGTCTAAGGTAGTAATTCATGGGGTCATAAAGTGAGTATCCATCATGTTTGTATTGTGGAGGGTCATAGTAAATATCAATTGAGCCACTATAGTTCGTTGTTGAACCCTCTTTTGTGATTATACTAATAAGACCTGATCTTATATTTCCATACTCAGCATTGAATCCACCTTTAATAATACTTATTTGATCTATGGAACTCATGTTTACCATCATGACGGGTTGGTTTGAACGATTATCAACGAAAGACATCCCATCAACCATTAAAGCAGTTTGATCCAATCCTCCACCACGAATCAAACCATTCTCAATACCTGCTTCTATATTCAAGTAATCTTTTATGTTCCGAATGTTTGGAACCTTTTTAATATCATCAGCTAGTATACTCACTTCACTGGCTGACCTATCCATGAGAATATTTTCTCTTTCTGCTATTACAAAAATTTCTTCACCTTCAATCACTTTGGTTGATAGTTCAAAACTGATTAAAGCTGTGTGATCAGGATGTATTGTGACATCTTTACGAGTGACAGTTTGGAACCCAATCATCGAAACTGATATGGAATACATTCCAGGTCTCAAATTCAAAATGTAATATTCGCCTTCACCATCTGCCATTGCTCCTTGGGATGTCCCAACCAGTATCACATTTGCCCCAGGCAATGCTTCTCCAGTATCTCTATTTACAACTTTACCTGATATTTTTCCAGAAACTCCCCCCAAAATAAGAGCCTGAATGCATATTGCCATCACCAGATATTTAGTCGAAAGATTATTGATAAAATTCATTTTTTTACTAGATCTAGTGGGAAATTTGAACATGAGGAAATTCTTTATCTTTGAAAGAAAATTTAAATTAATCGCTAGGTTGATTACAACAACCAGAAAAAAATAACGCCCCTTCAACTATAGAAGAGGCGTTATTTTTTATGAGTTTTTAACGATTAATATTGTGGTACTGCACCAGTGCCATAGTCTGGGCCTAAATAGATGACATATATTTTATTGCCCTGGTTTCCTGCTGCTACATAGAGCTTGTCATTATGCCATGTTGCTTTATTCGGGTTTTCAGTAGGCAGTGTATAAACACTCTCCACAGTTCCGGTTGGTGTAACGCGCACTAACTCTGATGTAGTAACCGTACTGTCCGCATTCCAGCCATCCATGAGATATGTATTTCCCATACCATCGATCGCCAGCCCTGAAGGATTATAATCGTCACTTGCTAAAATCTGGGTGCTTGACGCTGGTGATATTGTATCGCCTTCAGCGGGTACTGGAGCTTTCCAGAGACCATTTTGGCCACCGGCGGCAGCTGCAGTATCATTTTTTGTATACCAATAAAGATCACCATCATAGTAACGCATAGGCGATCCCCATTTTCCATACGATTTTATTAATGTGGCAGTATCTGCAGTAGCTGATCGACGGTAAATAGTTCCATTAGCTGTTCCAATATACATATTCCCATCACTATCCCAACCGAAATCAAATGGGTTATCTACGTCAGTATCTGCTGGCATATAGCTTTCATAATCACCACCTGCTGGAGGGATTCGAACAATCCCATAGTCACCCCAAACGACAGCAGCGTAGAGGTACCCGTCAGGACCAAAATGCATTTCACCTTCACCCCAATGTGTTTGACCGAAATAACTTTCAACCCCATCAGGAGTAATCTTATATACTTCTGCAGGATCTTGCCCGCGTGCATACAAGTTCCCGTCTGCATCGAAAGCAAGGCCACCCTTTGTTTTGGGAAGACCTGCAACCGTGATTATATCAAAAATGGGTAATAAGACGATGGAAACAGAATTGCTAACTTTCTCTTCCGTATCTTCAACATTGCGTACTTTCAAATTAGCGCTTATTGAAACACCAACTCCACTGACATTCGGTCGGGTAAACTTCAGCATGGTTTCGCTCCCTTCATTAGGTGTTACCGATGCGAGTGATACACCATTGCTATCAATCTCAATCAAATTCAATGATGCAACAGCATTAAAGTTTTCACCCATAATCATTACTTCTTCACCTGGATATCCTTCAACAGGATTAATTGAGGTAATTACCGGACTAGGAACTTCAGTATCTGCGGGGTCATCTGTTTTCTCTTCACATGAGAAAAAGATGAAAGTAGACATTGAGATGGTAAATAAGAATCTTAAGCATCTTTCATTCATAGCTTTTCTCCTTTATCTTTTGTTGGATTTTGTTAGTCACATTTTTATCAATGTTATATTGCAAACGATTGCAATGCTAGGTTAAGTTAGACTATATTTTATCAATTATCAAATATTTAATGGGACCGGTTTATATAATTTTTGTCGGATACTATTTAAAAGTCAGTACCCTTTGGTTGGTACTGTCTTTGTAATTTTATATTTGGTACATGATAGTAAATATTATTTTTTTGAGAGTAATAATAATTCACATTGTTAAATAAAAAAACAATTCAATCCTTTCGGGAAACGCATCTCACACCCTCATTGAGTTTATCTTATAATGACCCACTCCACATTGTAAAAGGAGAAGGACAGTATCTTTATGATGGGGATGGAAACCAATATCTCGATGCGGTAAACAATATCCAACATGTGGGGCATTGCCATCCAAAAGTGGTGGCAGCAGCCACTACTCAATATCAAAAATTGAACACCAATACACGATACTTGGATGAGACTCGTGTTAATTATGCTCAGGCACTCACGGATAAACTCCCTGACGGTTTGGATGTTTGCTTTTTTACCAATTCCGGGAGTGAAGCCAACGATCTTGCTCTTCGTATCGCACGTCATATCACCCAAAGTAAGGAAACAATTGTTCTCGATGCAGCCTATCATGGCAACTTGTCATCCTTGATCGAGATCAGTCCCTATAAACATGATGGAAAGGGCGGAAGCGGTGCACCTGATTTTGTTCATGTCATTCCCAGGCCGGATCCGTATCGAGGAAAATATCGCGGCGAAGATTCTGGAAAATCGTATGCGCATGAAGTTCAAATGGCCATGGATAAAATTCAAGAATCCGGGAAACGAGTATCTGTTTTTATAGCAGAATCCCTCATGGGATGTGGTGGACAACTGGTGTTACCAAATGGATTCTTAAAAGAGTCATTCCAAAAAGTGAGAGAAGCGGGTGGACTCTGTATTGCCGATGAAGTCCAAATCGGATTCGGAAGAATGGGTGACCATTTTTGGGGATTTGAAACACAAGGTGTAATCC
>Ga0208879_1003774_pt1 | contig 12156 bp, 10 predicted proteins | sample Knorr_S15_td_Bot_FD_185605 | JGI IMG/M metagenome (GOLD analysis project Ga0208879, IMG submission 185605) | Marine microbial communities from Southern Atlantic Ocean transect - Knorr_S15_td_Bottom_ad_5009_LV_A (SPAdes) (version 2) | ecosystem: Environmental > Aquatic > Marine > Oceanic | place...
AATATATAGATTAAATATATATGAAGGGAGAATTAACAATGATAAAAAAGATACTAGTTCTTTTAGCTTTAGTTAGCACTTTTATCATTTCTTCGCTTACTTCAAGTTATGCATGTAGTTTTAAAAACGATGTGCCCGTAACTTCTTTAAGTGCAGGATTTGATGCATGGAAAGTTGTAACTTCAGCTGCTGAAAAATGTGGTAACTTTACACCTACTCTTGACCAAGAGTTTAAGGATAAACAAGTTGCTGCAATGACAAGTAATCCTTCTCAGTTTACAATTGGAGGGGTATCAAATTCAACTAATAATGCAATCATGAATGCCGGCGCCACAAGAGCACTGGATGATTTAGTTGCAAAACACGGAAGTTCATTACAAGAAAATCAAAAAATTACGTTTGATGGAAAAATCATGGCAATAGCTATGATGGTTAATGCTCAGCACTTATTCTATCGTGAAGATATTTTGAATGATCTTGGAATAGACGTTCCAACCACTTATGACGAAGTAATAAAAGCAGCAAAACATATACAAAATGCTGGTTCAGTGGACTATGCGCTAGGCGGGACTTACAAATCTGGTTGGAATCTTGGTGAAGAGTTTTTGAATTTGTATTTAGGTATGGGAGCTTCATTTTTTGATGGCAACAATGCAACCGTTAATAATAACGATGGTTATGAAACTCTAAAATTGATGAAAAAATTAACAGGATACATGGACCCAGAATATTTAACTTCAGACTCCACGTATGTGCAAAAACAATTCCAACAAGGAAAAATTGCAATGGCTAATTTATGGGCATCAAGAGCAGGTGCTATGGATAATGCTGAAGAGTCAAAAGTTGTCGGACTTGTAAAATTTGCCGCTGCTCCAATAGCTAAAACAGGACAAGCTCCTGCAACAACTTTATGGTGGGACGGTTTTACTATTGCGAAAAATGTTAGCGATGAAGAGGCTGAAGCTGGCTTTAAGGTTATGATGGCTGGGATTGACCCTGCGAATTTAGAAGCTAATAAAGATGCTGCTATTTGGCTGTCCACTGCGTTTGAACCAAGTGCCATAGCTGTAGGAGCCGTTGCTTCCGCTTCTGGAGGAGCTCCAGGATATCCTGCTTCTAGCAAGATGGGCATTATGCACACTGTTCTTGGAAATGTGCTTTCAGATTATTTGACAGGAGCAGCAACAGCTAAAGCTACTCTTGAAAAAATTGAAGCAGACTATACAACTTCTGCCAAAGAAAAAGGCTTGCTATAAGATAATTCTTTTTTATTTACTCCTGCTTTATAATGATAAATAATATTATGGGCAGGGGTAAATATTTTTCATGAAAACGAGAACTTTTTTAATTTTTACACTGCCATCATTTATCATGATGGTTTTTTTTATTGCCATTCCTCTTTTAACCGTTGTCCTTCAAAGTTTTCAATTCAAGCAAGAACTTCTTGAAACACGTGAACGAGAAAAATGTGATCCTTTTGGTTGTGAGACTGAAATTGTCACTATTCCTGTATTAGATGAAAATGGCAATACTATTAAACAAAATCAATGGGTAGGATTTCAGAATTATAAAAATTTATTGAAATTCAATGAGGTCCAAGAGGCATTTTCAACTATTGGCGAAGGCTGGGTAGATATTCGTAATATTGATTTCTATAAGGCTTTGCGGTTTACAATTACTTTTACATTTATCACATTACCGTTCATATTATTTTTGGGGTTGGTTCTTGCCTTGTGTGTGAATGCACTTCTTCAAAGCTTACGTGGACCAGTAATTTTTATGACATTACTTCCTTTTATTATAACTCCGGTAATTGGATCTTTATCCATTAAATGGTTATTTATTGGGGACGGAATTTTAACTGTGTTTTTGGAATGGATTCAACAAAAAGATATTTCTGTATTTTCTAATGGTTGGTCGGTTGAGTTATTGATGATGTTTTACCGTGTTTGGCATGCCACGCCTTTTGCATTTGTTATATTTTATGCTGCACTTCAAACTGTTGATAAAGAAAAAATCGAAGCCGCTATTGTAGACGGAGCTAATAAATTTCAACGTCTACGTTTCATAATTATTCCCCATATTATGCCACTCATTGTTTTTGTAACCTTGATTCATTTAATGGATGCTTACAGAGTATTTGATGAAATAATTGGCTTTGATGCAGCTGCTCACCGTATTTCGTTACAATGGTTAACATATAATTTTTTAATGATGGATCAAGGCGGTAATCGATTCATTGGTCGTGCATCAGCCACTTCAATTTTAACAATGATCGGTATAGTCATAATCCTCATTCCTGTGTTACGAAAAACATGGAAAGATCAGAAAGAAAAAAAAATATAACATGGAAAGTAAAATATTTAATTTATCTTTACCGCTTAAAATTACAGTTGCATTGGTAACTAGTTTTTGGTGCTTAATTGCTGTTTTTCCTCTTTTATGGGTTTTGGTCATGTCTATTAAGTTGCCAGTTGATTCATTTGCTTCTAATCCGCTAGAAGTTATTTTTGGACCAGCTACGAAATTGCAAGTTGGAGGACTATCAATAATTAATCTTTTAGTAATAGGTGTAATGGTATACGTTTTATATAAAATTTATCAGCTAAGATTTCGTTTTCTTAGTATTGTTACACATGCTATCAAATTTCCCGTCATTTCTTTTTTTATAAATCTTTTAGCATTTATTTTAATTGTCTATGTGGGGTTAATAATTATTCAACCTTTGTTGAGTGAATCACTTAATGCTTTTTTTTCTACTAACCCAGTTTTACATTTAATTGCAAAACCTGTAATTGGTTTTACTTCACAACATTATGAAGCAGTCTGGGTTGAAAATGAATTCTATAAACAATTTTTTAATACTATTATAGTAACTTCAGGTGTTCTAACAATCTCACTTACTGTAGGTACTCTTGCTGGTTACGGATTAGCACGTACCAATTCAATGATGGCTTTTTGGTTATTAATTGCTGCATTAGTTTTCCGTGCTCTTCCACACACAGTTTTGGTCACAGGATATTTAGAACCTTTTATAAATTACGGCTTATATGGAAAACGTACTGCGGTTATAATTATATTAGTGGCAATCAACCAACCTTTTACAATTTGGATGATGAGATCTTTTTTCATGAATATTCCACAAGATTTAGATGAAGCAGCTCAAATTGATGGATGCAATCCTTTTCAAGCTTTTTGGAAGGTAATTATGCCGCTAATGTGGCCTGGTGTTATAACTACAGGATTATTCTCGTTTCTGTTGGCCTATAATGATTATTTGGTAGCATCATTACTTCTAGATGGTCAGTCTCAAACTATGGTTCCAGCTATTATTCAATACTTTAATATGGAAACGAAAATGACTGATTTAGTTGAGGCAATTGCAGCGGCAGCATCAATTACGGCTCCTTTGTTTTTACTTGTTATGTTTTTTCAAAAACAAATTATAAGTGGTTTAACAACTGGTGCCGTTAAAGGATAAATAAAATGATAACTGTGAACAAAGATTTCAGATTTTTTGATAGTCGCCAAAAATACTTATTATTTGTGACAACAACAAATGAAAAAAGTATCGTTGCGGAAAAAATTTCAAATCAAATAAAAAATATCAAGCTAAAAAAACCCGCTTTGAATATTTTGGATGCAGGGCTTGGGGATGGAACATTGCTGATGAGTGTTCTAAGAGGTTGTCACCGTGAATTTCCCACCATTCCTTTTCTTGTGTTTGGAAAGGAAATCAGCATGGAAGACGTGCGGTTGAGTGTAGAAAAATTACCCGATCGATTTGTGGAACACCCCAACATGGTTTTTGTCGTATCCAATTTATACTATTCTGAGATAGCATCTCTAAATTCCAGCAATCCTGACAAACAACAGCATATCAACTGGGAAATTCTTAAACTCAAAGGTAGTTCATCTTTTGAATTTAGCCAGCAATTCAGTCAATTAGATGAGATGTTGTATAACAACTGGCAAGTGGAACGGCACCCTAAAAGTGGCAATCCAACATATAAATCACCAACTGTACTTATCATCTACCGGAAGGACCATGGATTTAGCTTGGATCATATTATTCCCCAACAAGATGGTTCCAAAAATTATTTTGATTTGATTATTGCATCCCAACCTTATCGTTCGCGTATAAGTGTACAAAAAAAAGTTGATTATGTAGTTAAGCCCATGATTCAGGCTCTTGCACCTGATGGCAAATTGATACTTGTTCATGCTATGGGGAATGATTCGGGTATGGAAATAATTCAAAAAATATGGCCTGATGAAAATCCCTTTCCCTCTCTCACAAGTGACATTATTGATTATCTTAAAAAAATCTTGGATGGTGATCTTTTAAGTAAATTAAAATTTCATTCGCCAGAAACAGTGAGATATAATTTAAGGGCATTACCGAATGAAATAGAAAACAGTATATCTACTTCTTTGATATTTTCTGCTTGGAATGCAGCTACCTATGTAGGTCAAATCAATGATGAAAATGTCATGGAAGCGGAAAAAAACAACCAGTATTTTCAGCATGTCCAAGAGATTATTAAAAAATACAAAACCTTATGGTTTAACGATGAAATGTTTATAATAGAACATCAAGAATAACATCTGGAGCAGTTAAGGGTTAAAAATTTTAAATATTATCAAGTAACTAATGCTATAATATTATAGTGTATTTACAAAAAACAGAGATAAAAAATAAAATAGCTTTAGTTACTGGAGCAGGCAAGGGTATAGGTAAGGCTTGCGCAATAGCTTTAGCAGAAGCTGGAGCTAATCTTATTATATTAAGTCGAACCAAAAGCGATTTAAATAAAGTTGAAAAAACTATTTTAAAATTAAAACGTAAGTGCACTTCTTATGTCTGTGATGTTACCGAATACGATGATGTTAAAAGAGTTTTTAAACATATCAATTCACTTGATATATTGGTTAACAATGCCGGCACCAATCGCCCCGAACATTTCACTAAAATAAAAAAAGATGATATGGAGTACGTTGTTGATCTCAACATTAAGGCGGCATTTCATGTCGCTCAATTAAGCTCAAAAATTATGCTAAAGTCCAAAAAAAGAAAATTACGTGGTGGCTCAATTATTAATATGTCTTCTCAACTTGGAAAAGTGGGTGCACCCAATCGGAGTGTCTATAATATGACAAAATTTGGCATCGAAGGATTGACAAAGGGCATGGCGGTTGATTTGGCAAAAAGCAACATTCGCGTAAACACGGTGTGCCCCACATTTGTCGAAACATCCATGGTTAAAAGCTTTTTTAAAGATAGAAAATTTAAAAAAGCGATGATGGACAATATTCCTTTGGGGCGTTTTGCAACAGAAAGCGATATCGCAACAGCTGTCGTTTATTTAGCTTCCAATGCCTCATCCATGGTGACAGGTTCATCCCTCGTCATCGACGGTGGCTGGACAGCCAAATAAATTTTTTCTAATTAATGGTTGCCCGGTCAACCTGTATGGGCTCTGTTGTTCCTTTCTTCTTAAAGGCTTCACGGTAAGTAATATAAATAACGGATATGAAAATGATAATACCCCCCATCCATGTCCAAAAATCAGGCTGTTCGGCAAACAACAGCAAGCCGATCATGGATGCCCAAATCAACTTTGTAAACTGCAAGGGCATCACAAAAGTCGTATCACTGAGTTTGAGTGATTGTGTGATACACCAGTGAGAGAGCAGTCCGGTTAGGCCCATTAAAGCGAAAATACCTAGTTGATATAAATTGACAGGTTGCCAATAAAACAATGATAAAACAAAAAACACTGGGGTCATGAACAACAGATGATAAAAAATAATCGTTAAACTGGAATCAACCGCTGATAATTTTTTCACGAAGATTAATACAAAAGAAAAACTGAGTGACGCCACAAGCATCAGGGCAGTGCCGAATTCAAAAGGAACGTACCCTGGTCGCACAATCACAATTATGCCGATGAAACCAATAGCCAAAGCCGCTGTACGGTGAAAGCGAATAATCTCTCCAAGAACAAAAACCGCCAAGATGGTCGTAAATAAGGGCGTGGTGAAACCGAGCGCCGTTGCTTTTTCAAAATGCATTATACCAATGGCACTGAACCAGCAGATCATCGAGATTACATTGATCATGCTGCGACTAAACTGTAATTTAATGTTATTTGACTTTAAAGCCTGGAAATTATTTTTTGCTACAAAGGGGAAGATTATTATTAGGCCCAATAAACATCGATAAAAACAAATTACGAGTGGGTGCAAATCACTTGATAGAAATTTTACACTTGCACCCATTATGGCGGCAAACAGTGTGCTTACTGTTGCCAAAATGGCAACGTACAAGGATATATTTTTTTTCACAATTAAGCGGCGATAATTGCAGCGGCTATGGAAGCCAGTCTCGATTCAGCATTATCTGCCCTGCTTGTAACAACGACTGGCACTTTTCCTCCCACAACAAAACCGGCCGCGCAGGCATTCATAAAATAGACCATAATTTTTGAGAGGGAATTTCCTGTTTCTAAATTGGGTACAAGAAGTACATCCGCCTTTCCGGCTACTTCATTATTAATATCTTTGATTTTTGCTGCCTCTTCTGAAATTGCATTATCAAAAGCAAGGGGGCCATGAACATACGCATCAATATTCTCTTGCTTCGCACGCATCATGATTTCTTTGGCATCCATTGAGCTTGGCATGCTTTCAATGGGATCTTCCGTGCCAGAGAGTACAGCAACTTTTGGTTTGGAAATGCCTGTTTTTTTTGCAAATTCTACGACATTGCGGAGAATATGCATTTTTACATCAATGCGGGGAGCAACATTGAGAGCACCATCCGTTATAAAAATAGGTTTTGGGTGATTGGGCGTTGTCATATGCCAAATGTGACTAAGGCGTGTACCCTCAATCAATCCGAATTCTTTTTTTAAATAAATTTTCATTAAAATGTCAGTATGCAAATCACCCTTAATAATAATTTGAATTTTGTTATCTTTCGCCAATTGCGCGCCAGCGACGACAGCTTCTTCCTTAATACTGTGATCTATTATCTCAACTGAATTCAAATCCCAGTTTAGCTTATTAGCCTCCTCACAAATAAGTTTTTTATTTCCTATTAGAATAGGCTTGATTAATCGATACTCCACTGCTTGTTTAGTAGATTCCATCGCAGATTTATGATGAGCGCACACAACAGCAGCTGTCATTGGAGCTATTGATTGTGCTAATGAAATTAAATTATCAGGGATGTTAACATTGCTTGCATTATTCATATTCGGGAAATTACTATTTATACTAGGGGACTAATTTTTCCTATGATATTTCTGTTTTATGATGAATTCTTCTTGGAATTAGCTTTTTTTTTCCTATAGTAAATAAAAAAAACAGATTATAGGACTAATTATGGATTTAGAAAATAGAACAGAACTTCCCAATTCTCTTGAAGAGCATTGGATGCCATTTACTTCAAATAAAGATTTTAAAGAGAACCCGCGACTTATGGTTGGCGCTCAGGGGGTTTATTATACAGATCATCATGGTAATAAATTAATTGATGCAAGCTCTGGTTTGTTTTGTAATCCAGCTGGTCACTCAAGACCTGAAATACGTGAAGCTGTATCAGAGCAACTTGAAAAGTTGGACTATGTACAGCCATTTCAACAAGGTTATAGTGGATCTTTCGAATTAGCCAGACGTATTTCCCAGCACACTCCTGAAGATTTAAATAGAATATTTTTCACAATTTGCGGTTCTTCGGCAGTTGAAACTTCTATTAAGATAGCAATTGCTTATTTTAAAGCTAAGGGTGAAGGTCATCGCTCCCACATTGTAGGTCGAGAAAGGGCTTATCATGGTATGAATATTGGAGGTATTTCTGTTGGGGGAATGGTTGCAAATAGAAAAACGTTTTCCAATATATTAATGCCAAATGTTCATCACATGCGACATACACTCTTGCCTGAAAATTTATTTGTTAGAGGAGAGCCAGAAACTGGAGCTTATTTAGCTGACGACCTTGAACGCATTGCTGCCAATATAGGCGGAGAAAATATTGCAGCTTGTATTGTTGAGCCCATAGCAGGATCAACTGGAACTCTTGTTCCTCCAAAAGGATATTTAAACAAACTCCGTGAAATTTGCGACAAGCACGGAATACTTCTTATTTTTGATGAAGTTATTACGGGTTGGGGTCGGACAGGGGAACCATTTGCTGCCCAGGCTTTTGATGTTACTCCAGATATTATGACCATGGCAAAAGGTATTACAAATGGTGTTATGCCATTAGGGGCCGTCGCTTCACGCGAAAAAATTTACGATACAGTTGTTGACGCTTCTCCAACAGGTGCAGTTGAATTTTTTCATGGATATACTTATTCAGCTATTCCCGCTTCAATTGCAGCAGGTCTGGCGATGCAAAATATCATTGAAAAGGAAAACCTTTTCCAACGTTCCAAGGACATGTCACCATACTTCCTTGATGGTTTATTCAGTTTAAAGGATATTGATATTATAACTGATATTCGGGGATATGGAATGATGGGTGGTATTGATGTTCGTTTTGATGAACGTCCTGGTAAAGCGGGATACACATGCTTTAAGAAATTATTTGAAGCGGGTCTTAGTCTTAAAGCAACGGGGGATTGTTTGATTGTTGCTCCACCTTTCATATGTGAAAAGCAACATATTGATGAAATTATTGAAAAACTTCGCAAAGGTATCACTAATTATCAAAAATCTTTATAATAATGAAGATCGGTGTCCCATCTGAAATAAAAGCGCAAGAATTTCGTGTAGGATTGACTCCAGCAAGTGTTCAGGAACTAACCAATCATGGACATGAAGTTCTAGTCCAGGATCAAGCCGGTTTTGGAGCGGGATTTGATAATGCTGATTATTCAAATGCGGGCGCGAAAATAACTTCTACTGCTGAAGATGTTTTTAATGCAGCCGACATGATTATCAAAGTTAAGGAACCCCTTAAAAATGAGGTCACAATGCTGCGTGAGAATCAAATATTGTTTACTTATTTGCACTTGGCAGCCGCTCCAGAATTAACTGAAGGATTGATAAAATCAAAAGCCATTTGTATTGCTTATGAGACAGTTACCGATGAACTTAGACGACTTCCTTTATTAGCGCCCATGAGCGCAGTGGCAGGACGAATGTCAATACAGGCAGGAGCTCATTCATTGGAGAAACCTCAGCAAGGCAGAGGTCTTTTACTTGGGGGAGCCCCAGGTGTCATCCCTAGCAATGTGTTAATTTTGGGAGGCGGTGTTGTCGGAGAAAATGCAGCTATCATAGCCACAGGCATGCAAGCAAAAGTTTATATCATTGACAAATCCTCCCAACGGTTAGATGAATTGCAGAAAAAGTTTGGCAATCAAATAATTCCCTTAAACAGTGATGAAATTAATTTATCCGATTATATTGTGGATTGTGATTTATTAATTGGAGGCGTTTTGGTTCCAGGCGCTAATGCACCCAAATTAATTTCCAAAGAAATGATTTCTTCAATGAGAAGAGGTTCCGTTATTGTTGATGTTGCTATTGATCAGGGAGGGTGTGTTGCAACCAGTAAGCCAACAACACATGCTGATCCAACGTACCTTGTTGATGATGTGGTTCATTATTGTGTAACTAATATGCCAGGGGGCGTTCCGATGACCTCAACTTTAGCTCTTAATGCGGTCACTCTTCCATTTATATTGAAGTTGGCACAGGAAGGGTATCAGAATGCTCTAGCTAGCGATGCTAATTTTTTAGCAGGATTAAATGTGTGCAAGGGAAATGTAACCTATAGAGCAGTTGCGGATGATTTAGGGTATGAATACGTTGATGCCGGCAAGGCCATTAACTAATCAAAAAGTATAAATTTTCTTATTAAAAATTTTTCACTGCCTCTACCATTGTATGTAATTTTCTTTTTGCCAATTCTCTTGGAAGATGGCCCAAACCACAATCCGGAGCAGCTATTAAACGATGAGCGTCAATATGTTGAAGAGCTTTCTTAACCCTGTTTTGAATTTCTTCAACAGATTCTTGTATACTGCTCGCAACTTTGATTAAGCCAAAAATAATTTTTGTTTCAGAAAATTTTTCAAGCAAATTAAGGTCATTATAGCGGTGTGCATCTTCTATTGAAACGGTATCAATGATTGATTGATCCAATGATGAGGCAATTTTTTCATAAGAGTTCAGGGGTGCTTTTGGATAATTAACCGCATCTAATTTGTCAGGATATCCGCAACAAATATGCGTTATTTTTTCGACATCAGAATTTTCAACACCTTCAAAACACTTTTCCAGGTTTTCTATTCCATAGTCAAGCGCTTGCTGCGGTTTGCGTGCAAAAAGAGGTTCATCAACTTGAATGTATTTACATCCCGCTTTTTGTAATCTTTTAACTTCTACATTAATGACTTCCGATAAATCAAAACCCATTTTATCATTTGATTTATAATGGATATTGGCGATTGTATCAGTTATAGTCATCGGACCAGGGATAGTTATTTTAACGGGTTTTGATGAGAGTTTTTGACTTTCCTCCCAATCATGAACTAAAAAAGAATCCTGAGCCTCTACTTTCGCTACGATCGTCGGAAGCCAGCATTTGTAATTTCCTGTCCGGGCAGCTTTTTCCGTTAATGTGTTAAAGTCTACTCCTGCAATATGGCGACAATGATAGTGAATATAATTTTCCCTTCTTACTTCACCGTCAGTAACAACATCAATGCCGCACTCTATCTGGTCTTTGATAACTTCATCAGCGGCATTCAAAAACAACTCCTCTGCTTTTTCACCCATTTGATTTACTTCTTGAGCATAATGTTTTGTTGGGTTTGCTGTATCCGTTCCACCTTTTGCGTTAAACCAATCAGTAACTTTAAGATAATCAGGTTTTGGGTAGGCGCCTATAACTGTCGTTAACATATAAATGGATTTTTATTTTTCAATTTGCTGGCCCTGATTTTGATTTAGCTCTCTTATAAGATAGCATACTATTTGATAGTTGTCTTTCTTGATGAAACATAGGATGACTTAAACCGAAGGTCGCAAGTCCGAGTCCCACGGAGCGATCATTGATTATATATATATTTCGTTTAATATAATTGAATGTCACTTGAAAAATTAGGAATTATCACTGAATAAACCAGCATAATTTATTCAGAGAGTAAATGATTATTAAGAAACATTTCTCAATTCTATTATTCTAGATTAAAAAAGAAAATCTAATCTTAATTTTTTTTCACAATATCAATAATTTGGATTATTACGAATTGCGGTTATTCGTATATTTAATTATGTGCCTTGCATTTTTCTATCCACTGGACCGGTTTCAGTTAGAATGCCATTAGATGAAAGTTTAATATTGGATAATTGTCTTTCTGAATGACGAATGCGATGGCTTAATAATTTTGAGAGGAGATCATTTTGTATATTCATGTACTGATCTTGATTAGCTAAATTAATTTGTTCAAAAGGATCATTCTTCAAATCAAACAGCATGGGAGGAAGTGACGGGAAGTGAACATATTTCCATTTTTGTGTTCTAATCACGGATAATGAGCATTCCTCTGGAGCAAGCTCTTTATTTTCAACAAAACTTGAGTAATGATTTCCACGAAAATCAAATTCAAAAACAACAAAATCACGTGTCTCCAAATTTGGTTTTTTATTTCCTACTATTGGAAGTAGAGAACGTCCATTCCAGTTCGTTGGGCTCTCTGCACCTAACCAATCAAGAATGGTTGGAGAGACATCAACCGACTCTGTCATTTCCTCGATTATTTTAGGATTTTGTCCAGGCACATGTATAATTAAAGGTATGCGATATGAGGAATCCCACCATCCCAACTTGCCCCACAGTCTCTGTTCGCCCAGCATTTCACCGTGATCACTTGTAAAAATTATCATTGTGTTATCTGACTGCCCACTTTCCTCTAGAGCAGTTAGAATTTTTCCAATATTGAAATCAACTTCCGCACACATGCCAAGGTAAACACTAATGATATTTTTTATGTCTTGATCTGTTAAATCCGAAAAACGTATTTCTGAAAAATATTTTTCAAGAGTATATCTACGAATAATTTCTTTTAGAAATGGATGATCTTTTGCCAACTCTTCATATGTTTTATTCACAACTGGCAGATCAATATCATCTGGACT
>Ga0208879_1003775_pt1 | contig 12156 bp, 6 predicted proteins | sample Knorr_S15_td_Bot_FD_185605 | JGI IMG/M metagenome (GOLD analysis project Ga0208879, IMG submission 185605) | Marine microbial communities from Southern Atlantic Ocean transect - Knorr_S15_td_Bottom_ad_5009_LV_A (SPAdes) (version 2) | ecosystem: Environmental > Aquatic > Marine > Oceanic | place...
GTGCGATATCCAGTTCATGAACGCCATCATTTCCCATATCTCCGGTGCCAAATGCGTGCCACCAGTGCCAGGTGTAGTGATGTCGGTTTGCCTGATAGGGAACCAGCGGTGCTGGCCCGACCCACATGTCATAGTCAAAACCCGTCGGTGGTTTTGAAGGATTCGCTTTTCCGATTTCACCACGCCGCTGAACGTTCCATGCTTTGGCTGTCAACACTTCGCCAATGGCACCGTCACGCAACAAATTGATTGCCTGTACGATCAAATCATGCGAACGGCTCTGTGTACCATGTTGGACCATACGTTTGTTGCGGCGCGCGGCCTCGACCAGAAGTCGCCCTTCACGCAAATTATGGGAGCATGGTTTTTCAACATAGACGTGTTTGCCTGCATTAGCCGCTAGGATGGCGGCAGGTGCGTGCCAGTGGTCCGGTGTGGCAATCACAACGGCGTCCACGGAAGAGTCGTCCAACGCTATTCTGAGATCCGAAATAGGTTTAGGTGCATTCGAAAGGGATCGTACGGCGTTGGCGGCACGACCCTGATCCGGGTCACATACGTAAGCGATTTCGACACCTTCGAATTTAGCAAAATCGCGGATGACAGAGGTTCCCCGTCCGCCGCAACCGATCAGTGCGAGTCGTATTTTCGCAGCGGCAGCGTTGGCGGCTTTGACCGCAAGCGTATTGGTGGCGACAGCGCCTGTAATACCCAGTGATGTTGTCGTGATAAACCGTCGGCGATTGTCCTGGAACATATTGTCCTCCGGTGCGTTCTGGTTATGCATTATTCGATTATTATGGATTCGGTGAGCAAGTGTCTCCGCATTCGGCAGAATTCTCCTCATCGATCATGCCGAACGCCACGCGGGCCGTGGCACCGGTGACCCCACTATTGACTGCCGCCGTCACCGCGACCAAGGAATTGAGTTCGTCGTCAGTGAGTCCGATACTGCGGGCCTTTTCAATCCGATTTCGAGTGCAGACTTGACACCCGCGAGTCATCGTCACGGCCAGACCGATCAGGTGTTTCTCTCGTTCACTGAGCAACTCCGTGCTGTGAGTTTGTTTGATGTGATCTACGATCAACGTATCGTCAAAAGCCATATCAGGATCCTTTACCTATTAATGAAAATATGTTTTGTATAAGAGTGATTTAGGTTGTGAACTTAACGTCTACATTACCGAACGGCGGGGTCTCGACCCGAATGATGCAGTCGTCGGTAATCGGAATTAAATTCGGAATTGAGCCAGTCAGAATAATTTGGCCGGCACGGAGCCGGTCACCGCGGTCACGCACCACTTCTGATAGCCATTTTAGCGAGGCACGGATCGTTTGCACCAACGTTGGACCGCTGCACTCATCAAGTAATCGATTACCGGCAAAGATCGACAGCGTTGATGATTCAAGGGATGGTTCACCGGTAATATCAGCGGGGCTGACACCGGCGCCCGCTATGAATCCGGCGTGCAAGGCATTGTTGGCGATGAGCTCTCCAGCAGAGGGTTGATCACCTCGCATCACGTGATGGTGCAATTCGATCACTGGGAACACGCGGGCAACACAAGTGGGGATCCCAATCTTGGCAAAATCCTCCTCACTGGGTTCGTGCGCTAGTTCCACCGCTAACTCTCCCTCAATTGCAAGGTTCGCAAATTTCTGAAGCGACAGTCGGACGCCCGACGCGTGTTGTTCTGATCCGTATAGCCGACCGGTGACGCAATGATCGATCCTGAGCTGCTCCCTTATTTTCGGCGATGTGCACCCGACCTTATAACCGATTATCCGTTCTCCACGGTCACGACGCAATTCAGCCACAGCCGACTGAAGTTCATACCCTTGTGCCACGTCCAGTACAACACCTTTGGCAAACATGGTGCCGGGTTGGCACGCGTCATAATCAGCGAGTTGACCAGCGGCCCATTGGCGTATCCGAGATGTAGCAGAAGCTGCTGGTAAATTCATGGGCTCATCGTTATTCTGAGGGGATCCGTGGATAGAAATAGCCGTTTTCTGTTGTTCTCTAGATGATACACCCGCTCCCGTCGCTTTGCAGTAAGTGTACACCAGGCGGTTTGTTGGATCAATCTATTGCACAGTTCAAACGATGACTGCTAACAAGAGACTCGAAACAACTGCGCGACAAGGTTGGGAAGAGGGGCGGTTGCGATCTCTCTTCCGACCTTCTTGGCAGACGGCTCGCAGGTGCGATAGAATGGGAGTCTTGTCAGGTAGATGTTTAGTCCCGCGCTCGAACTGAAGGTCCAATGAGGCTGTTATGATACACCACTCCATTCCACATACACTCGCCATTGCAATTCTTGTTACGCTGTCACCGTGTTATGGGTTGGGAAGTCCCGCTCAGGGGGCGGAGAATCCGAATATCGTTATTATTCTAGCTGATGATATGGGGTACGGCGATCTTCAGGCCTTCAACCCGCAAAGCAAAATACGAACTCCCCATCTGGACAATTTAGCAAAACGTGGAATGTGTTTCACCGACGCTCATTCCGGTGGTTCGACCTGTGTCCCGTCGCGTTATTCGTTACTGACGGGGAGATTTGCTGCGCGAAAGGGCCGTTTCAATACCAATTCCCCCGTCATTGCTGGAAATCGACAGACGGTTGCCAATATGCTCCATGACAACGGATACCGGACGGCCATGGTCGGTAAATGGCATCTCGGCTTCGACCGTAAATCACGCATGGGCGACAACGGACAACAACGCCTTGAATTCGATTATGGGAAACCGCTTACGGGTGGTCCGGTGGATCGTGGATTCGATTCGTTTTTTGGTATGCACGCTTCTCTGGATATTCAGCCATACTTTTACATTAAAGACGACACGGCTGTAATGCCGCCAACTGAGAGGGTCGGCGCCAGTGACAGCGTTGGTGGCAAAGAGGATTGGAATAGGATCCAGGGAGCCTTTTGGCGTGAGGGCGATATCGCCCCCGACTTTAAACATGCTGAAGTGACGCCACGGTTTGCTAGCGAAGCCTGTAAAGTGATTGAATCACACGACGGAAAAAAACCACTCTTCCTCTATTTGGCACTGCCATCACCGCACACTCCTTGGTTACCAGCGGAGAAATTTGTTGGCAAGAGCGACGCTGGGATGTACGGGGACTTCGTAATGACCGTCGATAGCATTGTCGGACAGGTTTTGAAGAGTCTAAACAAAGCCGGGATGAGTGACAACACATTAGTCGTATTTTCCAGTGACAATGGACCGGTATGGTACGACAAAGATACAGAACGATTTGGTCATCAGTCCGTCGGACCATTACGGGGAATCAAGGCGAGTGTGTGGGAGGGCGGGCATCGCGTACCGTTCATTGTGCGGTGGCCCGGGCATATCTCAGAGGGAGTCAAAAACGGACGCACGGTGGCATTTGCCGATGTCTTTGCCACTCTTGCTGAGCTCGCCGGGCAGGATGTAATCCCGCAGGGAACTGCGGATGATAGTGTAAGTTTTCTGCCAACCCTGCTCCACCTCGACCAGCAACAACCACCGCGACCCCCGATTTTGCATGGCGGTCAGGTTATCCGTGACGGTGATTGGAAACTGATTAACACCAAAGGTAGCCGAGGTTTTAATGCTGAACGAGGCGTGAAGTATGGTATTGAACTATACAACTTGAGCACCGATCTTTCAGAAACGAAAAACCTAGCTGACGAGATGCCGGAAAAAGTGGAAAGCCTGAGGGCCAAAATCCGGATGATACTAGAGGACTCTGCCGAATCACCATGATTCGTTCTATGGTGGAACAGCGGTACTGGGCTGAGACGATCTAGAGAGTCGTAAAAAATTCGATACAACTCAACAACGGCAGCAAGCACTAAATCTCTAAGCTGCCCGTGCTGCTCGCGAACGATTCGGTTTCCATACCCATATTGTTGAGCATGTTGACGAATAAGTTGCACAATGGAATGTTGTTCTTCTTGTCATAGGCCAGGTACTGACCGTGGCGGTAGCCACCTCCCGCAAGGATGATGGGTAGATTGCTTGGGTCGTGGGCGTTAGCGTTACCAAGGTTACTTCCGAAAAGAACGGCCGTGTGATCCAGCAGTCGAGTCCCTTGTGCCGATCGCTGTCCAAGTTGCGTCAGGAAGTCCGAGAATGTTGAGAGGATTCCGGACTCGATGATCTTCAATTGGGCAATCTTCGCGGGATCCTGACCATGATGGGACAGGGGGTGATGCCCCGCCTGGACCCCGGCGATGTTGGGGACAGTATGGTGATCCTGAATCATCAGGCTGACCACTCGCGTTGAATCGGTCTGCAGCATCAGCGGAATCAGATTCATCAGTGCACGAATGCGGCCGAGCAATTCCGACGGTTCCGCAATGTCCTGCGGAACTTCGACGTTCACCTTAGGCTTGGGTCGATCCAGCCACGCAGCGGATGCAGCCAGTTCCTTCTCAGCCGTGCGTATGGCAGCGAAGTATTCATCTAGTTGCTTCTGGTCACCTCCACTAACTCGTCGGTTGAGCGCCGTCGTCTGATCGCCAACGGCATCAAGAATGCTGCGACCGTTCGCGAGTCTCTGCCTTTGTCGCCGCTGTTCTTCCGGACTTCCTGCCATGAATAATTTCGCAAACAGCCGCGATGGCCGATAATCGGCTGGCAGCATGACACCATTGCTGTCGTACGACTGACTCTCCTGAGTGTTGCTAGCCAGCGTGATTGACGGAAACCTCGTGGCGTGACCGAGGTGCAGCGCCGCCACCTGATCCACCGAAATCGAATTCTTGAAGCCACCGAGCCCCGGATTGATCGCCGCTGTCAGAAAGGTCATTTTAGTATCGTGAGGATCCTTGCCGTTTTGGTCCGGATGGGACAGCCCGGAAAAAATCGTAAAGTCACGTCGGTGTTTTTGGAGTAGTTGGAGGTACTCCGTGTTTGCATAGTCGGTCCCAGGCGTCTTCGGGAACAGCGATGGCGAATGCAGTCCCAAAGCATTGCAAATGAAAACCATGCGTTTGGGGGGCGGTGCCTGTTCACACCCGAACGCAGGATTCATCGATTCCAGTAAAGGCAGCGCGATTGTGACTCCTGTTGCCTTCATCATTTCTCGTCGTGCGATATGAGTGTGCATTAGCGGTTCCTAAATAGTTGGCTCGCTACGACCTGATGAATAAGACTCCGCAGCGGATAGCCGTTGTCCTGAGTCGCCCGCAGAATACGTTCGACTTCCGCGCGGTCCGCGAACTCAATTTCTCCACCTGTGGCGAACGTTATCAGCAGCGAAACCAGGTTTCGCGCGACCTGTTCTTTAGATGTCAACAGATGGTTCTTGTAGTCGCGGATACCGTTGAACTCGATGCCATCGGCGGTCACACCCGTTGTATCGACACGGGGTCCGAACTCGTAGTCTTTGTGCAGAAAACGTAGTCCGACCTGGGCTGTTCGTTTGACGTCTTTGCTGTTGCGATAGCGCGTACGGAAATTCCCGATCGGGTCAAAACACTCTAGCGCAAATCCGGGAGGGTCAATCCTGCGGTGACACACAGCGCACGTTTCGACTTCCTGATGTTTCACAAGTGTTTCACGAATGGTTGTTGCCCCGCGAGTGTCCGGTTCGATCGCGCCAATGCCCGGCGGCGGCGGGTCGGGCGGCAAGCCCAGCAGATTCGTTAAAACGAAATTGCCACGCTTGACCGGCGTGGTCACCGTACCGTTTGCCGTTACCTTGGCAATACTGGCGTGCGTCAAAATACCGCCTCGAACGCTGTTGGGTGGCAGCATGACTTTACGCATTTCTTCGCCTTTGACGTTCGGAATGCCGTAGTGTTCCGCGAGTTTTCGGTTGAGGAAGGTGAAGTCAGAATCGATGAGGTTTGCTACGCTCAGATTCTCGTCAATCAGATACCCGAAGAACTCGCGAGTTTCTGCCAACATGGCTCTCCGCAACACGTCGTCGTATTCCGGATACAGATTGGCATCAGGAGTCGTCGCATCGATTCGGTCGAGCTCCAACCATTGGCCCAAAAATTCATGCACGAAGTGGTCACGCTTTGGATCAGACAGCATGCGGTCAACTTGAGCGCCCAGCGTTTTTGTGTCGGAGAGTGTTCCTTCCCTAGCAAGTTTAAGCAGTTCTTCATCGGGTGGGCTGCGCCAGAGGAAATACGATAACCGACTGGCGAGTGCGAGATCGGTCAGTGTGGATTCCATGGGGCGCGTTTCGTTTGTCAGGAACAACGTATGAGGTGAAATTAGGATAGCGCGTAGTGGAACTCGAGCACTGGCGAGAAATCCGCGTCGTGCACGGAGATTTGGGACGGCGAGACTAGTGAGGTCATCAATTTCTTTGTCGCTGACCGGACGTCGGAAGGCCTTCGGTGCGAGCGCGGCGACCGCATCGCGAATATGTTCGTAGTGGGAGTTTGTTGTGACCGGTTGGTAATAACGGCCGTTTGCAACAGGCTTCCATTCGACGCCCGGGAATAGGTTTCGGGTACGTTGCGGAGGCCACGTGGATTCCAACGGGCCTTCGACAAGCACCTTGCGAACCCGCACGCCTTCCCCTTTGAACGCGCTCGCGGGTTGCGAGTTGTAAATGACTTTTCCGTCGGGTGCTGGTTCGAGTTCGTCGGCGCTAACGTAGAAGTAGTCGTCGGGTCGAAAGTATTTGATCGTTGAAACCGTACGAAGATCCTCGCCGACATCCCAGGCAGCAAAGAGTTCGCTGTCACCCTGGATGTCGTTTTGACGCTTGAGGCTCATCGTTACCGAGGATCTGGGCTGATACGCCGAACCGGTGACGGTGATACGGTATCGGCCGGCGACGGGAAATCGCAGGCCGTTGTTGTCAGAACGCAGGTTGTAGTTCCCGCCACGGAACATGATGAGATCGTCTTCGGCTCGGAAGACCGTACCACCGCCATTGCGTACGGGGCGCTGAAACCACATTTGCATGTAACGCGAGTTCACGTAGTCAAGTTCGCGCACCATCTTCGGTTTGGCGCCGAATTGAATCGCTTCGTCGAGGGCGACGTTGGCGGCTTTGAGCAAGCCTTTGACGTGAACACTGGACATTTCCTGCTTTGCCCCAACGACGTCAAACGTAGCCGCTTTGCTTTCTGGAGGAAGATATCTTGCCAGCTGACCCCCAATGCCGATCAAATCGTGCAGCGTATGTTCGTATTCCGAGCGAGTCAGCCGACGCGATGGCACACGCCCAGCTTTTTGCTGCCGCTCCAAATTAGCCTCGGTCAATAGATGACTCAACCGGTCTAAGGCAGTCGCTTTGACTTCTGCACTAGGCTGAGCAGCATCCTGCGGCGGCATTTCACCGCGATTGACTCGGTCAAATACTTTGACCCAGACGCGAAACTGAACCGCATCGTCTAGCTCCAAAGTAAGCCCTGTTATATCAAATCCAGTGTCAGTCTGTTCGCCATGACAATCGATACACGATGCCTGAATCAGACTATCCAAGGACCCATCCGCCAGCAGCGCATGGCAGGGTACGCAATATGCCCAAACCAAAGCAATAAAACCAAATTTACAGCAAGACTTTGTCATTTGGGTGCTGGGCTCCCGGGTTCCGGCGCCACCGAGCGAATATACGCGACCAGATCAAGTATTTCTTCGACCGTAAAAGTGTCCAATAGCCCGGCGGGCATGCTCGAAACCTCAGACGTCTTTCGTTCTTCAATGGACGATTTTTCAATCAATTCAACTTTATCGGGCTTGAGTAGATTGGGCACCAGGCGGAGTTGGTCCTCGGTCTCTTCCACAACTAATCCCGTCAGGACCCGTCCGGTATCAACTACAATCAACTGCGGACGAAAATCCTTGTGGATCTCGGCCGAGGGCTTCACCATCTGGTGCAATAATTTGATGCCCTGGAATCGATGTGCTGTCGTCGTCAGATCTGGACCGTATTTAGCCCCCTTGCCGTCAATCGTATGACAACGATTGCAAGCGGCTTGTTCATAAATTAGTTTGCCATTTTCAATCGATCGGCCATCCAGTCGATTCGCTAGCGAACCGAAATTGTGATGTTGCCACTTCTTCACGAAGCGACGTTCCACGAGCGTATCGTTTTTGATCAAGTAGTCGATGATCTTCACGTAAAACTGACCGTCGTTATAGCGGTCCGGGTGACTCTGTCGGAACTCGTGAAACAGCGTGCCCGCGAGGTCCCGTTTGTGTTTCGGGAAGGCAGCCAGCCGCGTGTCGACGTATTCCTGATGAGGCATTTTCTTGTACGCTTCGGGCAGCGGTGCCGCGTCGATCTTTGCGAACAGTGCAGCTCGGCCCGGACTCGTCGACGGTTTGACCTTGGGTGCGGTGGCAAGGTTTCCGATGTCGTGATTGCCGTCATAGTGCTTCGGCGTGAGCTTGATACCTCCGCCTTCCGGCAACTCATTCGGCAGTGAAATACGGATGACTGCACCAACGCCGCGTTCCATGTGCCGGGCAGGTCCGGACGTACTGGTCCAAATATTTCCCTCATCATCGAACTCAATTTCACGAGTGTAGGATACACGCATCGGTAAGCGGAACTCGACCATTGTTTCCGTCTTGGGGTCGAATCGATTGATCGTGTCGTTACCGGTTCCACAGATCCACACGATTCCTTTGGAGTCGACGTTTAAGGCATAGGGTATTTGGTTCTCTGCATCGGGCAATGCATAGACCGTCCATTTTTCTTGATACGGATCGAACTTACCAAACACACCGGAGCCGAACCCTGGCACCCAAACCATCCCGTCCGGGGCGACATGTAATCGTCGGGGACCGCGGAACGGAGGGTTCCACTCCTTGATGGCTCCGCCCTCAACGGTAGGGTCAATTCTGCCAATCCGATTTCCATTCAATTTGGAATACCAGATCATGCCGTCGACTGGCGAAAAGTCGATACCATATGGGGTGATTCCACGCGACTCACCGCGTCCTGCACCGAGGGCCTGCCCAGCACTTAACAGTTTGTAATTTACAACTTCATGGGTCACCGGGTGCAATGAGTAACACGAGTTGGATCCGGCATCGGTGTACCAAATTAACCCTTCTGGGTCCTGAGGGTTGATCCTCAGTGTGTGAGGATAATTGCCGCGTGTTTTCGGTGCTTCGGCACTGCTGTAGGTTTCAAATTTTTTCGTGTTAATATCAAAACGAACCATTTTTCCGCTAGCACACATCGTTGTCCAAAGACTACCGTCATTGGCGGTTTCAATCGAATGAGGCGCATGCACACCCCGCGGATATTGAAAACTCGTCTGCTCACCGGTGCGCGGGTCTAACACCAGCAAACGCCCTCTACTGATGTTAACAGCGTATACATTTCCATCACGTCCGACTTCTAGGTCATGAAATGACCCTTGATGCAATTCATCCATTTCCCACATGGTGATGGTCGCGGCGGTTGCCATTCCCGTGGGCGCCGGAGGGGGTACAAAATCCGGCCACTTGTCTACGGCAGCGTCGTTATAGGTTTCCCTGAGACGGCCAATAATCGTTTTCTGTGTATGCGGATAGAGTCCGCCGAATCCATCCATTCGGCGCAGCATGGTTTCCCAGTCGACTGGCTGTTCGGGAGTTCGAAACCCTAGCGTTCCAACCTGGTGACAATAGGTGCAATACATTTTGAAATTCATCTTATCGCGGGGGTTATCGAATTTCAGCATGCTGAAGGCACTGTTCGCCGTCCGCTGCAATTCCAATTCCTGTCCAATGGCCGAGCGAGTTTGAATTAGTAGGTCGTCGGAACCGACTTCGACACGACTCTTCCATTCGTCCGCGAGGCCCAGCAGTCGGGTGCGGAGTTTGTGGTCTACATTTCGCAGGCCGGCGATCGCAAAGGAACCATCCTTCTGAGTGAACACGGAGGTCCACTTGCGGTGTTGGTCATCAACTGCCGACACCATCACGCCTTCGACTCCAGTGCCTGATGCATCAACAACGGTGCCACGAATCGAATGATCGCTGTCTTCGACCGCGTGCCCGTGAGGGCTACAGATCATTATCAAAGGAAGGAAAAGCAGAGGGGTCAGAAATCTCATTTCAGGTCTCCTGAGGTATCTAGTACATTAGCCTTGATTATTTGTTCGCGAAATTGTTTGTCTGGAATGTCCGTAAGAGTTTGTAAAAATGCGTGCACCTGTTCGAGTCGCCGCTTGTCCAGTTCGATGCTGTGGTGTGTTTTATTGTCCATGACTTCTCGCAACCGTTCAATAGAATACGAGTGATTTCTTAGTGACGGTACGGGTGATGGTGTCGCTGTGCGACCAAGATTAGGTAATTGATGACATGTAATGCAACGCCCAGAATTCGGTTTAAGGTCACTTTCCAGAGTCACCTTGAATCCCTCATAGGCCTGACGACTCATCGCCGGCGGAAGTTTTACTAGGACTCGGCCTTCCTGGTTCGCCAATCGACCAAGAATTCTCCCGGTTAGATCGTCTGTCGTTTCATCCTTCTCCGGCTCAACGGGAATTCGATTTATATAGGCAAATGCATCAAAACTGGATCGCTGTTTAGATTGCAAGCGATGGATCTCGGCGACGCGATTCTCCCAAAGCGGAGCTTCTTCTAATACGCTGGCATTAATCTTTAGTAATGATTGCTGTAATCGCTTGGCTAGCTCTGGCAGTTGATTGATGAGATTTTTCTGTTGCCTGGGGTCTTTAGATAGATCAAATAACGAAACACGCGTAATCCCACCAATACCGGCTTTAATCATCGGCGCCCAACGTTCCTGAAATGTATTAAGCGTGACAAATTCGGATCTTAGCTTATTGTATTCAGGATTTTTAAGAGGACTGTTCCAACACTCATGCATTAGTTGCTGGGGATTAAGCTCCTTACCCAGATGTTTTTCAAGGTGGACTCGCATTTTTGCTATCACGGCGGTAATGGCTTCTTTGTCTTTGGGGTATTCCTCGCTACGGTAACCGACAAGCGAATAGTTGCCTTCACGGATCACTGCGACAGGATTGCTTAATGGCGAATGCCAAGTGAGGGGCTGGTGTCTTACGAATTCGTCACCAGTATTGGTCAACAAAGGCCGCAAATCCGTACCGTCAATGTGCAAGCCTTCCGGAATCTTGACATCGGCGATCCCGCAGATTGTTGGCAGGATATCCATCGCGGCCCCAGGTGTATCCTGAACTTGACCTCCCTTAATCCCAGCAGGCCAGTAGAAGATGCCAGGAGTACGTATTCCACCTTCTAACAGAGACCCTTTGCCTGCGCTGAGGTTTCCATTACGCTCGTGCCGGTAGCTGCCGTGATCGGACGTATAAATAATAACGGTGTTTTCCAAGGCACCGATTGTTTCGAGATGTTTCACAAATCGACCAATGGCCCGGTCGGTATTATCGATCGTTGCTGAATAGATCGCAGCCTGGTCGTTCAACTCTCCATACTCCTTGATGATCTCCGGTGGTGCCGCTAAAGGCGCGTGCGGCTCATGAAACCAAATGTTAAGGAAGAAGGGTTTATCGGGATCGCGCTTTTTGTCGAGCCACGTGATCGCTTCATCGACCACGATTTGACAGGCATACCCTTTGATTTCACCGACTCTTTCTCGATTACGCCAGAAGTTAGACGGGTTGTGGTGCGAGGGTGCTGCGTTGAGGTCCGTCGCAAACCAGTAGTCGAAGCCGTGCTCATCAATCCAAGGCTTTTTCATCCCCCGAAACGGTGTTCCCAAATGCCACTTACCGAGATGAACTGTGTCGTATCCGTTCTCCTTTAGAATTTCAGCGATGGTCACCTCATCTTGTTTAAGATGCATGTTGTGTATGTGATCCTGAATCACGGTGTAAACACCGGTCCGCAGGTGATGACGACCGGTCAATAGAGTGGCTCGGGCTGGCGAGCAGACGGGAGCAGCTGAGTAAAAGTTCGTGAATTTAACACCTTTTGCAGCGAGACTATCCAGGGCCGGAGTTTTTACCGGGCCACCGTAGCAACCAATGTCCTTTGAACCGAGATCATCCGCTAACAGGACTACAACGTTGGGACGTTTACTTTTTCCTGACTCGTCGGCCACATGGGTGAGAATCCTGACGAAAGCGGTTCCCGGATTGGGCATGTCAGGATCGAGGCGTCGTTTTTCTTTCCAGAGTTGGCCGACTCGGGCACGCTGTTCGGGTTTGAGACCGGCCATGACGCGGTCGACGTAAGGCTGGTGGCGG
>Ga0208879_1003778_pt1 | contig 12147 bp, 11 predicted proteins | sample Knorr_S15_td_Bot_FD_185605 | JGI IMG/M metagenome (GOLD analysis project Ga0208879, IMG submission 185605) | Marine microbial communities from Southern Atlantic Ocean transect - Knorr_S15_td_Bottom_ad_5009_LV_A (SPAdes) (version 2) | ecosystem: Environmental > Aquatic > Marine > Oceanic | place...
CAGGCTGGGGCGAAGGCGTTTCCAATTTTGCCAGATTCGATGAAGGCCCCAGGGAAGTAGACCCGGCCGGACTTGGCGATGAAATCCAGTGGCTACAGGCCGGGAACCGAACCTTGATCCCCTGTGCTTGCTTCGTGCCGTAATTAGACCAGCACATGGATTTCAATCCAGTACCCACAATCCGCCCTGGCCCAAAAACCGGGGCGGGTTGTGGGTCGCTGCAGGGAACCGGAACTATTCCGGTTAACGGTTGCGTACATATCGGCGCTGTCACTCAAGTGATTCGCGATTAACGCAATCAAGAACCTGCTGCCAGTAACTCCTTTGCGCACTTCTGCGACTGCGATTGACGAGCCGATGGGAGATGCCGTATAGGAGGACAGTTCAAGCCCACCCGGTTACCTTGATCTCAAGCAAGTGAAGATCACCGAACAGAAGGGCGAAGGCACGTTTACCTTTACGTGGCTCCTTGCAGCGCCGGTCCCGGACGAATTTGGTCCCGACGATCTCATAGAGTTGGGCAACCTGAACATAAACCCGAGGGTGACTGGCACCGAGTACACAGTTGTGGTCCGGTGGGCCGGGAGCAACCAGGGCGGCAACGACGCCTTTGAAGCCCGGCTGTTCGGAGACCTTGCTTCCTGGCCGTTTACGGGAGTCGACACATTCAGCATTGACGGACCAGTCGTCACCGCGGTGGTCCCTGCTGACAACATCGGAAACCCCGAAAGTTTCACATGGCTCGCCGCGGTACGTGAGAAGGCCTATGTCTTCGGCGACCCGTTCGAGGGAGTCACCGGCTGGGCACCGGGTGCGGCCTGGGGACCTGGAGGTCTGAATCCGCCGGAGCTTGGGTACTGGGAGGGTTAGACCCGAACCCTTCCGGCATGCTCCGGTCCGCTGCGCGCAGGCCATCGAATAATCCGTGAATCACATATTGCCGGCAACCCTCCGGAAGCCGAAAGCGCCCGCCAACCCGGCGGGCGCTTTTCAGTCAGTCACAGTTGATCGCACCATATTGCGACCTTAATCGACAAACCTGTCGGCGTGGGCGAATAGTTGCGGGAGGCCGCCGGAGTGGATGAAGCAGATCGTTTCTTCGGGGTCGACCCGGCCTGCGCGCAGCTCGCCGATCAGCCCTGACATCGACTTCCCCGTGTAGTTTGGGTCCAGTATCAGACCTTCAGCCTTGCCCACAATCAGGATCGCTTCGATAGTCCGGTCGTCTGGCACCCCGTACGCGGGGCCTCGATAGTCCTCTAAAACGGTGATATCGGTTTCATCAAGCCCGACCTCAAGATCGAACATCTCGGCGACCTGTGCCGCTCTCGACCTGGTCACTTCAAGAAAGTCTTCGACCTTGCCCGGTGAATACTGCACCGCGGTCGCACGCCAGTCGAGCCCACGGTTCTTTGCGTAGAGCCGCAGACCCGCAATCGACCGGCCTGTCAGCCCCCAGAATCGGACCGATCCTGCAACTTCTGCGGCCTCGAATTGATCTTCGAGTTCGAGCCCGGTCTCGAGAAAGCCGATCATGCCCATGATGGCGACGAACGGGTCGTCGGGGAGGATGTACGGCTTTCCGCCTTCTTCGGTCGCCTGTGCAAATATCTTTTCCGCGGTCTGGCGAGCGTATTCATTTGGCACACGGTGAATCTCGGCTCCCATCAGCTTGCACAGCAGCAGGTTTCCGGTGAGCGGCGCCGTGACCATGTCGGTAGAGACGATGTGGTACTTGAGCCCGGCCTTTGCGCAGCCAGCCGCGATGAAGCGGGCCTGGTTCGAGTGGTAGTGGTTGATGTTGATGACGGTGTCGTAGCCGCCTTCGAGGATGTGAGCGATCTCGAACTCGAAGTGCCGGCCCTTGTTGCCACCGAAGGCCAGGCCGGTCGTGTCGTCACGCTTCACCAGCATGCGGTTCGGAACCGACACGCCTTCGTCGATCAGCGCCCCTCGAAGCCGGTCGAGTGGTTCAAGCGGGGTGTTGAGGTGCGAAAGCTTGAACCGTGGAAGCTCATCGAGTTTTTTTCGGATGTGGGCCCGGGTGACTACCATTTGCGCTACTCATCCGTAGTGGTGGATGGCGGCGGAGTCGGGGTAATCGGCGGAGTTGGAGCAGGTGGAGTGGGCGAGGCTGCTCGTGTCGGCGCGGGTGGAGCGGCCTGTACTGGCTGAACGGTCTCGGGAGTGGCTGCGGGCCTCGCGAACTGGTCGTTCTTCGACGGCAGCCAGCCCCACGGTCGGGGACCGAAATCGACCGGCATCGGAATCCCATCCCGCACGGCTAGCACCGGCCTGATCGCCTGCGTTCCAGTTCCAAACGAGCCGTCGGCCCCGTGAAACTTGAAGTCGCCTTCGACCAGCTCAAGTATCGATATATCGGCACCCACCCCAACGCTGAGCGAGCCGATCTCGTCGGACATGCCGAGGAATTCCGCAGGCCTTGACGTCGTCATGCGGATTGCATCCTCAAACGAAATCCCCAGCGACATGACCTTGCCCATGCACTCGGTAAGTGAGAACACAGGTCCCGGGAACCGGCTCATGACCGTGATATCCGAACTGATCGTATCCGGAATGAAGCCCGCATCGATCACTCGCTGGCCTGCCTCGAATGAGAAGTTGGACCCACCAACACCAACATCGAAGTAAACCCCCTTTGCGCGGGCTTCCTGGGCCTGCGGCAACAGCGAACCATCGGCCAATAGCGCCCCGACTTGACCGCTGAGCGTGTGAGTGACAATGTCGCCTGCCGTAAGAACGCTCGTGAGCAATTCAGGAGTAATTTCCGCGGCCACCGGGTCCTGCCCGTAAATATCTCCAACGTGAACCATGATCGGAACCCCGGCTTCGGTCGCAATTGCCTTGGCTGCCCTTGGCAGCCCGATTCCAAGGGCCGTGATTCCAGGCGACACCATGCGGACCTTCACACCCTTGATGATCTCCGGCGACGACTGGATTGCCTCGACGGCTGCTTCCGGGTTGATGTCCTCGGCCGACCTGACTTCCGGGATGTTCGCAACTCCCATTGACCCGACGCTAATCAACGCCAGCACACGGGTGATGGCCTGAGGAGCGACCGCATTGACTAACCCACCGATGTTGAGTGCCCCGGTCGAACCGGCGTCAAGGACCGTTGTAACACCTGAAATGACTCCGGCCACGTCGGGACTGACCATCAGATCCTCACCGGCGGGCTTGCGAATACCCGCCGCGACGTGGGTATGGAGGTCGATAAGGCCGGGTGTGACCGTGAAACCGGTCGCATCGATGACCCGCGTTGTGTTCGAGGTGTCGATACCTGCCTGGACGGCTGCGATACTGCCATCTTTCACTGCCACATCGAGCCTGGCGTCGATGGCGTTCGCAGGGTCGATCACTCGACCGCCGGAGATAACAAGGTCGTAAGAGGGGGAGTCAGTTGGCATGGTTTGGGTTCAGAAGAAATCTGTCGTCCTGAACTTGATTCAGGACCTGCGGGTCGGCAGAGGTGATCGATCGATGATTCAGCATGCGATTGTGGCGCAGCGACGGCGGGTTGTCATCACATGGTTGGGGCCATAGGGAGGTTGAAGGCGCTCTACTGTTCGATTTTCTGACGGCGGCTGCGGTCGGTGGGTACGGGGCCAATGGCCAATCGCACGAGTTGCCTTCCTTGTTGGAGATCCGCCGGGCTTAGGTTATGGTCGTGGCACGTTCAGTACACCCGAAAACGGCCTTGCCAGGAGACCGAGTTGTATGCCAAAACCCCTGTTTCAGAAACTTGATTGCATACATGTCGATGTGCCCGATCTCGACACGGGCCTTGAGTTCTACCGGGACAAACTCGGTCTTGAAATGAAATGGCGCGGTAAAACCTCGGCGGGTCTCAAACTGGGGAACGAAGGCAGTGAAGTGGTGCTCGACACTGAGCCGCTGGAGTGGAAAACGGATTTACTCGTCGATTCGGTTCCGGACGCAGTTCAGCAGTTCGAAGAATCAGGCGGTACGGTCCTGCGCGGCCCGTTCGATATCAAGATCGGAAAAGCTTCAGTCGTCAGAGACCCCTGGGGCAACGAGTACACCCTGCTCGATCAGAGCAAAGGCACCTTCGCCACGGACGACACCGGGAACGTGACGGGGGTTGGTTAGCGGGTGGATCTGGAGCTGCTCCGACACCTCACGTCATCCTGAATTCATTTTCAGGATCTCTCGCCATCCCGACTCAGCCCAGGGCGTCGATCGCTTTCAGGTCCTCGACCGCCGTCGTGGTCTGCAACAGAGCATCGTTGCGATTGGAGGCAGAATCAGTAAATATCAACATTGCCACAAGAGTTCGAATCGGGACGAACCCGACCGACCTGCGATAGTCGAACCAAAGATCGTCTTTGCTGTAATGCTCAACTCCACCATCAACTAAACGCCGATGGTAAGTGGCGAGCAGGTCGTTTTCGATGGCCCTCCGTTGGTCCACGGAAAGAGCCGATAAAGCGAAGACCGCGAAATCTATGACCCCCCGGCCAACTCCGATCCTCTGGAAGTCCGCAAACGTGATCGGGAGAGAGTCACCGTCAGAAAAGTACATGTTGTCGAGTCGGAAATCTCCGTGGAACAGAGTCACAGGAGGTTCATCAATCCATATCAGCAGGCCACTATCTTCAAAATACCGATCACCCAGGGCAAACAGCTCCTCTGGAACCTTGTCAGCCATCGCTGATCGTCCATCAGTCCATCTTTGTTCGAAAACATTCGCTATCCGATCTGAGATTCCGTCACCCCGGAGCCAATGCAGATCAGCGCGATCGTTTGCCTCCCAGAAGTGAGCATGCAACTTACCCAGTTCACCGATGATTTCGAGTGCCTCATCATCCGAATCGGGGTCATGCCGCCCGTAGTAAAACTCGGGAGTGACGAGTGGGCACTCTGCGGCAAGCTCGCGGTAGAACCTGATTTCTCTCGGATAGGTGCCTTGCTTCCGAACTGATGCACCGTTCGGATTCGAAGGGTGCATCGGCATTTTGACGATCAAAGTCGAAACGGCATCCGGCTGTGGCGACTCGTACTTGAGATTCAACCGGGTCAACACCCCCGATGCCGACAATCCCTCTCCGATCGAGGTTTTGGTCATCCCGATTGGTTGAATCATGGAGTCGGAACCGGAGAATTCCAACGCGGCGATGAGCCAACCAAGTGAAAGATCGTCCGGTGTGACCGGGATTGGTGGATGTGTCGGTGTCATAGTGATTTTGTTCCAACAAATCGTGCCATCGGCACGCTAATACTCCCGCAGCGACCCGTCTGGGTTGATCAGCGCCGGCCGGTCGTAGGGCATCGGCGGGTGGTGCTTAAAGGCTTCTTCGTTTAGTTCGATTCCGATGCCCGGCGTGGTCGGTATTTCGAGATAGCCACCAACTCGTTTGAGCGGCTCCTTTACCAGTTCGGCCTTGACGCCCTTGTCGTCGTCGTACGGGTATTCCTGCACCGGGATGTTGTGTGTCGCGGCGTCGATCTGGACGCACGCAGCCGTGAGCACACAGCTGAGCGGGTTGTGCGGAACCACGCCTACGTAAGCCGATTCGGCAAGAGCGGCAATTTTCTTCACGTTCGTGATTCCGCCAGCAAGCGACAGATCGGGCCTGATGAACGCCGCGCCCTGGTGGTTCAGCAAATCCCTGAACTGGTAGATCGTGTACAACCGCTCGCCCATCGCCAGCGGAATCGGCTGCTGCTGGGCCACCCAGCCCCATTGGTCCATGTTTTCTGGTTCGATCGGGTCTTCAAAGAAGTAGAGATCGAAAGGTTCGAGCGCCCTTCCAAGCCCAATCGCCTCAGCGGGTGTGAGCCGGTTCACCACGTCGATCATGATGTCGGTATCGGGCCCGGCAGCTTCCCGCACCGCTGCGATTCGCGCGACAGCATTGCGCTGCATGCCCGTAAAACTCATGTTTTCGAGCCCGCGACCCTCTTCAAAATCGGAATTGCCAAAATCCCCGAACGGGTAGATACGGAGTGCCGTAAAACCCTCTTCGACCCGCGCTGCCGCCTGTTCTGCCAACGCCTCGGGCGTGTTGCCACCAAGATGGGTGTAGAGCCTGATCTTCTCGCGAACCGGCCCGCCCAGCAGTTCGTAAACGGGTTTTCCGAGCGACTTGCCCTTGATGTCCCACAATGCAATGTCGATCGCGCCAATCGCCGCCATCATGTCGGAGCCGCCCCTGAAAAGCTGGCGGCGGAACATGTGCTGCCAATGCCGCTCGATGTGAAGCGGGTCTTTGCCCACGAGATACTCGGCGCAGTACTCGACCGCTGCCCGCGGCACAAACGGTGTGCCACCGGTACCTGAAGCCGGGTGAAGCTCGCCGACCCCGGTGAGACCTTCGTCGGTCTCGACCTTCACGTAGTTAAACCGGGCGGCGGAAAGCGTTGTTACTGCTGTGACTTTCATATTTCTTTCCGAGAGATTTTTCAGAGAGAGGACGGGCATCGCCTGCCTGAGACTTGCTTGCACTGAGCTCGTCGAAGGATCCGATGGGCCATCCTGAGCCTGCCTGCCATCCTGAGCCTGCCTGCCATCCTGAGCCCGTCGAAGGATCGCATTGTGCCCAACGCACCGCGTGTCAGGCCGCATTGAACACCCGAAGCGGCGATCGAGCAATAGGTTTTGAACAGCGCACGGGCGAACTCAGTCGAGTAGTTGCCGCAACTCTGCGACGTAGCCCGGAATCAGGGCAATCACCGGTGCGACGTGTTTTGGAACGTCCTCCAGAGCAACTCCGAGCCGTTTTTCGAGGAAGGCGCGGCGTTGTTTGTACTGCTCAAGTTTCACCGGGATAGTGCCTACAATCGACAGATAACCGGCAAATTGAGCGAAAAACCCCAGGCGCACGTTTTTCAGGTCGCCGACCCAGCCTGACGATTGCAGCCCGGATACGTAGGAATCGAAAACAGGCCGCTCGTTCCGAGAGATAAGTTGAGCCTCTTCGAGGCCATAGGTCAGTGCCGAGCCGATCAGAACACCGACATCGACCCCGATCGGGTCAAACGCCACGCTCGCCCAGTCAATACCGACGGTCTCTGATTCAACAGGGAACAGGTTTCTTGAATGGCTGTCGCCGAATGCCAGGCTGTGCGGGAGTAATTTAGCGGCTTCAAGCGCTTTTTCAAAAACAGACGCCAACTCCATGCCAGACTCGACAGGAGTTTCCACGTACGCTTCTCGAACTGCCGTCGAATCAATTTTTTCGACGACTTCCGCGAAGTTGGATTTGAACGGACTTGCTGATGCCCTGAGATGGAACGCATTGCGCGTGATTTCGATGGGGAGTTCGGTGTCGTTGACAGAGTGATACCCGTTGAACTGACCCAGGTGATTTGCAGCATTGATGAAATGCTGCAGGGTCCAGGGCGGTTGTGGAGTGTTAGTGAGATCTTCGAGCCACAGAAGTACGATATTCTCTTCAATTGTCTGACTCAGATAGCACCGGGCAGGGCGCAATGGCAGCCCGTCATCGGTAAACAGGGCCATTTCGTAGATTTTTTGCTCGTTTTCAGGGAATCCCCAGGTGGCAGCAACGTTGGCCGGTATCGATTGGTCGATGATTTTCACCACCGACGACCAGTTATGGTGGCTGCCATGTCGAACTGACACAGCGGTGCCGGAAACCTTCACAATCCCGATCGTGCGTTGATCGTTGTGGCTGGTGGTGATCTCGTCGAATATCGGAGTGCCGACGAGAGTCGCCGAATCGTCGCCCACGACGCCACGAGCGATAGTCGTGAACGTGTCGTCGCTCACCCCGGCCAGCAGTTTTTCGACCTGTCGTTCATTGAGTCAATCCTAAATCAAAGATGCTGTTGGCTTGAGCAGCTATTTCACTCGTAATGCGGCACTCTACAACATACGCAAACTACCCGACCCGAATTGACGGCCCGGGTGTTAAACTCGCCGTGCATTTTCTTGCTGGTGACGACCCCGCGGTCATTGGCGACTACTTTCTCACTCCGTTTACTGGCTCGAAGGCCAAAAAGGAACAAACACTCATGGCAGGACCCCTGCGGATTGGACTGATTGGCGTCGGCCAGCGTGGGCTCCAGCACGTCAGATCGCTGGTGCAACTCCAGCAGGACGAGATCGTCCAGATCACGGCACTTGCGGACCCTTACCCGGAGAACCTGGCCGACAGCAAGATCAACGGTGCCGTTCCCGCCTATTCGTCGAGCGGCATCGCGATGTTCGACAGCGCCGACGGGCTGATCGAGTCGGGCCTTGTCGACGCCATATGGTTCGTCATTCCGCCGAACCAGCACAGGGGCGAGATCGAACGGGCCGCGATGCGCGAAATCGCCATATTTGCCGAGAAGCCGCAATCGTTGTTCCTTGACGACATCATCAGCCAGGACGCCGCCATCACGAAGGCCGGAATCGCGAGCACAGTCGGCTTCCAGATGCGCCACGACCGCGGCTATACCGACATCCACAACTATCTCCAGGACAAGTGGGTGGCAGCGATGACCATGATCGCCGAAACCGGCGTCGAAGGTCACGGAGTAAAGCACACCCACACGGAAGAGCAGGGCGGCCCCGCAAACCGGGTCTGGACCGCCAACCGGGCATGGTCGGGAACTTCCATAGTTGAAGCCGGGATTCACCAGACCGACATCATGCGCTACTGGTCGGACGATGAGGTTGAATGGGTCCGGGCGACCTACACGGACCGCCCTGCCGAACTGCACGATACCGAGGGCGATAACCCGATCGCCTATACCGTGACTTACGGCATGAAAAAAGGCGGAGTCGGCAACCTTCTGTTCACAAAACCTGCGCGCTCGTACTACAACGGCCGTTTCGACTACATCATCCACACCCACGGCACTATCAAGCTCGAAGACGACTTTGTCGACTACAGGTTTGACGGCGAATGGCCGCCGGAAGAAAAGCCGACAGTCGACGAAGTTCGCCACGTGATTTCGGCGGGCCCGCACAACACCGCGATGGGCGCAGAGAGCACAAAGGGAATTGCCGAGGTATTTGCGACTTCTATCATTGAAGACAAGCCTGAAATTCGCCTGAACTCGTTCAACTCGTCGATCAACTCCCTGGCTTCAGTGCTGGCAGCCAACATATCGAACGACCTCGATGGCGAGAAGATAGTCATCGACGAGTTCATTAACGACGATAAGTACGCCCGGTACCGCAAGAACCCCAACAGGTAGTTTTTATAATCGGCCTGATCGACACGACCCTGCTGGCAGATCTTCATCCTGAGCCTGTCGAAGGCTCAAAAAAGGAAACACTTCCGCTTGTTGTAGAAACATCCGATAGTTGAGCCTGTTGATGGCACCGGTGACCTGTCGACCCGTTCGACAAGCTCAGGGCAGACAGGCTCAGGATGGGATTCGAAGCGGGTCGTACCGGCGTCGTACAGATCGAAAATCAAAAGGTAGACCGGAGAACAAATAATTGCCAGTAGCAGGTGAGTGGTTCAGCCCGACTGAACTCAATTTCAGTTCGATTCATGTGCGTGCCAGGACCGACTGGGTGCACCTTTCGCTTGGTGATGGCTCGGGGACTTTTGGGCAGGGTGAGATCACTTCCACGCAGTTGGACCGCGAGGTTTCGCCAGTCGTTGCAAGACTCGCCAACCGATTGCGAGGTCAACGCCTGACCGACGACTCCGACGTTCTCAGGTTGAACAATCTGAGCAGCGAACAACTCGAAGAAGACCAGAACCTGGCGACCGCAGTAAGCGGGCTGCGCTGCGCGGTGGCCGATGCGCTGGCACAGCGGGCCCAGCTGCCACTTGCCGACTACCTGCGGGCGTTGCACGATCACGAGGGAACTCCCGAGCGCAGCGTTCAGCTCTACTCGAATATCAACCGGTCGATGCTGCCCGACGACAGCGGTCCAGTCGATCGATCTCCAGACGCATTCGCGGAGATGGCCCAGCGGGCGATGGAGGCCGGCTTCACAACCGCAAAGTGCGCACCGTTCGACGAGGCGCGAGCGCCGTTCAAATCTTCCGGGTTGCCGCGCGATGCGGAAAACGGGCTCGACCGTATTCGCGCCGCCAAGGCAATTATCGGCCCCGACCGCACGCTGCTGGTCGACTGTCATTCACGGTTCGATCTCGATTCGGCCATCGCGCTTGAGCCCGAGCTTCGTGAGGCCGGTGCCGGCTGGTACGAAGAACCGGTCAACCCGATCACCGATACCGACGATATCCGCAAGATTCGCGATAAGGCCGAGTTGCCGATAGCGGGCGCCGAGCACGGGTACGGCGTGGCGATTTTCACGAAGCTGATGGAAGACGATGCGCTGGATATCGTGATGCCAGACGTGAAGTTCTGCGGTGGCCCGGTGGAGGCCTACCTGATCGGCCGCGATCTCGAAGCGCGCTGGGAACGTTCGGTTTCGATGCACTGCCCGTCAGGCCCGCTTTCGCTGCTCGCTTCAGCGCACGCGACCGCTGCTTTTGGAAACAAAATTCCCCTCGAACACGCGGTATATGAAATCGATTGGCGGCACGAGGTGATGGAGCCGTTGGAGCGGGTCGAGAACGGCTTCTTGCTGTTGCCGGAGGGCTACGGACTCGGCGGGCGCGTAGACCCTGTCGCGATCGCAGTGCGAGGCCGCGCCTGGACCGAATAACACGCGAGGCGTGGGGTTTTTTTCAGTCGGTAAGTGGGTTTCGTATCCGAAACTCGATATGGTGTGATGTATTCGGTTCGCGCGATTGTCACCCGGTTCGGGTCTGATACCCGGTGAAAGAACTGCGAAAGGAGTGCTCGGGCGTGCCTACCGACTCCGTATCCAACGGCCCCCGGCTGACTCATCGTTCCCAGTTGCTGGAACGTCTGATCGACTTCGAGATCGAGGCAGGTGCGGAGTTTGTCGTAGAAATGCACCCGGCGGGCTACGCGCTATCCGAAGAATGGGAGTGGCTGCCAAAATCGGCGGTCGAATCAGAAAACGGAATCGTGCTAATCAGTGCCGAAATCAGGCCGGCCACACCGCAGCCCCGTATGGCACTTCTGCCGCCATTTCCCATCGACACAAACAGCGAGACCAACACGTTTGATGACCTCAGAGGTTTCGTATCCAACCCGAGGACCCTGGGAATTATCCTGCTGCGCCTGGGTCATTTCGCGGTCGGGATTGCCGAAGACGGCAAGCTGATTACAACGAAGACCGGAAGCCGATACGTAAAAGGCCAGCACCGGAAGGGTGGCCAGTCGTCGAACAGGTTCAGGCGTAATCGTGAGAAATGGATTCGCGAGTTGTTCGATCAGGCCGGTGAGGTCGCGAGTTCCCGGTTCCGCGAATACCCGGGCCGGATCGACCATATCGTGATGGGTGGCGATCGTCTGGTGCTCGGGCAGTTTTTGAAGCGAGTGAGGTTGCCCGACGACCTGTCGGACCGGGTGCTGCCGAACCGGCTGTCAGTCAACCGGCCGGGGCGCTCGGCCCTCGACTCAGCGGTCCACGACGCCTGGTCGTTCAGGGTCTTCGAGCCCGTTTCGGAATCTACCGGCTAGAAAATCCGCAATTAGTGCATACTGCAAAATTGCACGGCCCACGGTTGGCTGTTTAGAGTGAGAATGTCTCCCGAGGTACCGGAGCGCCAGATTCTAAAGTTCAGGTTGGGTTGATGGGTGTAGGCCGGTTCATAAAAAGACTGATAAGTCCCGAAATCGATCAGGCGGAAGATCAATCGGCGGCTCAGGAGAACGCGGCCGGGGATAGTTCGCGCACTGCCGGGGGGGAGGATGAACGCACACAGAGGTTACGGACGATCGAAGAGGAGCTGCGGGAAGCTGAAATAGACCGGACCGAACAGCCCACCGACGAGAGCTTGGAAGAGGAAGCTCCGTCCGATGTTGAGACCGAGACCGAGTCTGAGCCCGAACCTGAACCCGAGACCGAGCCGGAGCCCGAACCAGCGACCGAACTCAAGCCGAAGCCCGAACTCGAACCTGAATCCGAGCCCGAGCCTGAGCCTGAACCCGAGCCTGAGCCTGAGCCAGAAAAACCCGAAGACCCCACCCCCTTACACTGCAGGCTCCACCCAAAGGGATTCGAACATTCCGACGTTAAACTTTGGTCTCACAGAGATGTTTCGAGTACGAAATTTAATTGGTTTATTGCGTACACGCTTTCAGCATGACGGA
>Ga0208879_1003783_pt1 | contig 12137 bp, 10 predicted proteins | sample Knorr_S15_td_Bot_FD_185605 | JGI IMG/M metagenome (GOLD analysis project Ga0208879, IMG submission 185605) | Marine microbial communities from Southern Atlantic Ocean transect - Knorr_S15_td_Bottom_ad_5009_LV_A (SPAdes) (version 2) | ecosystem: Environmental > Aquatic > Marine > Oceanic | place...
TTCTATATCATATAATTTTTTCATAACCGGTTCTATCATAAAATATCTAATATTATTACAACTTTTATCCATAATTATAATATTATATATTATTCATATAAATTAATAATTTTATTAACATTTTTTTATGTAATTATATTCATCTAAACTACATAAATTTTAAATTGCATTCTATTAATTTAATTAGAATCACTATCACTATCACTATTATTATCACTATTATTATCATCATCATCACTATCATAGTAACTTGAATCACTATCACTATCACTATCACTATCACTATCATTATCATTATGATGATTATGATTATGATGATGATGATTATGATTATGATTATGATGATGATTATGATGATGATTATGATGATGACTTCCAATTTCTTCTTCACATTCACATGTTTGATTTTCTTCAAGAACTTCTTCACAAGTTTGACAAAAATAAGCAGTATTTCGTAGATATTTAAAATGAGAAGTTATTATATTAAATTTTGATAAATTTTTTTTAATAAATGTATACAAATATTGTACATGTGTATAATTTAAAAAAAGCCCAATATCATTATGAAGATATTCTTGAAATCCAGCAGCATTATCAGTGTATCCATTTGAAATTGTTTTCTTATAGTATTTTGTATATTTAAATACTGATGATTGAATTGCAAATTTAAAAGATTCATAACTACTTTCATAATCGTTAATTAAGTTGTAATATGAACCAAACCATAAAACAATATTATATTGATATAGAGTTAATTTATAAAATTTATAATTAATACCAGTTCCAAAGAATGAAATAAATTTCCATATTTCTGGAATTTCTGAATGTTTTACTTCTTCAAATTTTGACAAATATGATAAAATAATATTAATTGGTAACTCACCAATTAATGTATTATTATTTTCAATCGTTTTTTCTAAAATATTTCGCATTAGCATTTATAAATAATATTTAAAAATCAATTTTAGTCATACAAAATATTTTTTTTATTTTTATTTATTTGTTTTACATAATGATTTTGTATTTTAGAACGTTTTTTAGATGGAAAATTCATTAAATAAATTGCTTTATATTCTATATTATTTTTTTCTAATAATACATGATATCTTTGAATTTGATCAAATGTTTTTTCAGATGGTTTGTATTTACCTAAAAAAGATTTTAAATTTGGTTTAAAACTTAATTGATAAGATTCATTAATTTTACATTCAATGATAATATTTCCATTTGAACCTTCAATAAATAAATCTAAATAATTATAAAATTTACCATCATCATCTGTTTTTACATGATTAAAATATCCATGTTTTTTATATCCAAGATGACTACCATATAATTGAAATTTAAGAGGATATTCTTTAATAATTTTTAAATTAAAGAATTTTTCTAAATAAACATGTAATCCTCCTTGATAATGTGATTCTGATAATCTTGGTCCCATATCAGAATATACAGTTTTAAGAGCATTTCTCAATTGTTCTATTGTAGGTAATTTTCCTAATGTTTTTTTTTGTTTTTTTCTTGGGGATTCGGTAATAATATTTGTTACTACATCTTCAATTTCACTAAAACTTCTTTTTTTATTAGATAGTTCAATAGTATAATCTTTTTTATTTATTATTTCCTCTTCTTTTTTTGTATTATTTATAATAGAAATTTCATTATTACCTTTCATTATAATATATAATAGAAATAAGATTTTTAACTTCTTTTTCTTTTTTCAATTTTATTATTATAAAAAAATATAATAAATAATATTATAAAATAAATAAAGTTTATTTAACTTTATTCAAATATGGACTGGATTTACTATATACTATTTATTCGTATGCTGTAATAGCTCTTTTAATTACAAACGGTTGTTCAATATCTGGCATATAAATAATATATTTATATCCGTAAATAATTGCATCATGGAGATGTCCTAAAATTTTAATTTTTTGAGAAACCATAGCATAATTCATGAAATCATTTTTATTTTTTATAACATGGTTGATTCCAATAGCCCACTTTTGTTTTTGCAAATTTCCCAATACTAATTTTTTAAATAATATATTTTTGTCTATATTATTTAAAAAACCAAAATCATAAATTTCTTCTAAAATAACTGTTGGGATATATTGAATTTTTTTTGTAAATTGAGATTTATTCATAGTGATTATATATAATGTAATGATATGAATAATCGATTCTAATTTTTATAAAAATTAGGATTTTTCTTCGCATGTTGTGATACGAAAATTATCTGAATTTAATTCAAATGGTCCAAATATTTGAAATTGTTCCCAGTGTCTACTATCAAAGCGATTTAAAAAATTTAATGCACGTGCTCTACTGGAATAAATTCCAATAATTTTGAAATTTAAATTATTATGATTATTTGTTGGAAAATGTGGAAATAATGGTAGAGATATTGGGGAATCTGGTAAATGGGATTTTGTTCCAAGTGGATGATATTCTGGTGAAGATGTTGTAAAATCTGTTAAATGATTTTGTGTTCCAAGTGGATTATGTTCTGGTGGATATGTTCTGGGCATAATATCTGGATTATGTTCTGGTGGATATGTTCTGGGCATAATATCTGGATATTGTCTAAAATCTTCGTGATTTAAATGTAGTTTAATTAAAATGAAATATTGTGACATGTTAAATTAATAATTAAAATAATTGTTAATTGAAAATAGTTTTTTAATCATATAATAAGTTTTTTTTTACATGAAAAACTTGCTTCAATATATGCTTGATTTGTTTTTTGTATAATTAATGATAATTCATTAAAAACATTTTCTTGAATGTCATTATCGATTGAATTTTTAAATTCAAAATGTAAAATATTTCCTTTTAATTTATCAAATTCGAAATTATTTTCTAAATTTGGAATTAGTATAAATTTTGGATTTTCCAATGTAACTTGTTGTTCATTATATAATCCACCAATATCAAGAGATTTTTCAGTTAATATATTATTTAAAATTTTGGTAGTTGTTTGAGATGGAGTTCCTTCAGATGTCAATAAAAGAATCAATCCTAACCATATATTACCCATTGGTATGATATATTCAATTCCATATCTTCCAACACAAAGTTGATAATTACTTAAAAATTTATTAAAAAATTTAATTATAAAAAAAGAATTTCTACCATAAATCAATGGTAGAAATTTCCATTGTTCCTTTTCATCATTATGATGAAATATTTTTCCAAAAAATATATAAAATAAATTCTTATGATGAGCATTTAAATTTGAATCTAATAATTTATCAAAAAATGGAGTAGGTATATTACGCCAATCATTATGATAAGTAGAAACAAGGTTGCATATTGATAGTGGAATATTGTTATTTTTTTTTAATATTTGATAAATAACATTTTTCGTATTTGAATGATATAAATCAAATTCAAAATTAAATTTTTTTTTCATTATTAAATATCCATTTGAATCGTATTCCATATTTATTTTTTTTTCTAATTTTTCCGATACATGTTCATTATCATAAAATTTGTTTTTGCTAGATAAATAAATACCATTAGTGAAAATTAATATCATTTTAATTAATATTATTAAATAAAATTAATTAAATAATATTATGTCGATTTTAATTTTAAATATTGTGACATTAGTTCGTCCACTTTATTTTACATTATTTAGAATTTATACTTCTTGACCATCGATTCCACATTGAATTACAGAATTTGTAGTATAACTTGGTGGTTGTGGTTGTAATTGTTGTGATTGAAATTGTTGTGGTTGTAATTGTTGTGATTGAAATTGTTGTGGTTGTTGTGGTTGTTGGTGAACGAATGATTGTTGTGGTTGTGATTGTAATTCTATATCTTGAACAGGTATTTGTTGTTCATTGGAACTTTCATTATTGGAACTTTCATTATTGGAACTTTTTTTATTATAATAGACACAGCAACATATACAAAATATAATTAAAATAATTATGACAATAGATACAATAATTACAATCGTTTTTATATGATTATCTTCACAACATGTTCTGTTAAAAGTTTCAAAATGTTCTTTCTTGGAATCAAATTCATTAAGAGTAAATTCAGTTTGATCTTTATTAGAGTTATAACTGCGTCCAGAATTAAATTGTGATTCTCCAATTGAACATGAATTAGAAGCTTTATTGTATTTTTTTTCGGGAGATTCATGTAATATTTTTCTAATAAACTTACACGTAAAAGTAAATTCAGAATCTTCTCTATTAGATGGGTAATCTCCTCCATTAGATGGGGAATCTCCTCCATTAGATGGGGAATCTTCTCCTCCATATGTTGAATGTAAATATTCTATATATTCATCTGATAGAGATGAAGTTAAACAATTAGTATAATATGATGATGAATCTTCTGTCATATCTGTGCCATATTGACACCAACAATTAGCGGAGTAATCAATACTATTAAATGCAATATTAGCTATAGTAGCTGTAGGACATTCTGTTAAAACTAAATAAACACATTCTTCGCGCGATGAAACGTAACCAATAAAACGTTCTCCATCAGTATTGATATTGTTTCGAACCCAAACGCAATTATCATTATCACCATTCGATGGGGAATTTTCTCCATATGTTGAATGTAAATATTCTGTATATTCATCTGATAGAGACAAAGTTAAACAACTAGTATGAGATGATGCCGGATTCTCTGTCATATCTGTGCCCCATTGACACGTACATTCCATGCCATCCCCCCTTTCACTATCACGATTATCTATACTAGCTATATTAGCTGAAGGACATTTTGTTAAAACTAAATAAACACATTCTTCGCGTGATGAAACGAAACCAGCAAAATATGACCCACCTCTATTCAGGTCGCTCTGAAACCAAACGCAATTATCATTATCATCATTAGATGGGGAATCTTCTCCATATGTTGAATGTAAATATTCAATATATTCAACTGATAGAGATGAAGTTAAACAATTCGTATAATATGATGACGGATCCTCTGTCATATCTGTACCATATTGACACCAACAATCAGCGGAGCCATCAATATTATATGCAATATTAGCTATAGTAGCTGTAGGACATTCTGTTAAAATTAAATAAACACATTCATCGCGTGATGTAACGTAACCAATAAAATGTTCTCCATCAGTATTGATATTGTTCTGAACCCAAACGCAATTATCATTATCATTATCATTATCATTATCATTATCATCATCATCGTGATCTGCGTGGGAAATAATAGCAAGTAATACTAAGGAAAAAATATAAATAATAGTTTTCATTTGAATATGTTTTTTATAATAAAGATTTAAAATATGAAATCAATTTTAATATTAAATTAGATTCAATTAGATTCAATATAATTTAATATATTTGTTGTAACGATGTAATATATTTTAGTATATTCTATGATTTAAATTTTTGTTTTTTAGTAGGTGGTTTTATTAAAATATTTTCATCTTCAATTGTTGTAATTGTTTCACCAATTTCAATTGTTTCTGTTATTTGTTTTGCTTCTTCTGTTTCAATTTCATTAAAATTTCTTTTTTTATTTACGACATTAATTTGTTGAGTTAAATTAATCATATTTTCATTCATATTTGAACAAGAATTTAATATTGTATTTAAATTTTTAGTAATATTTCCATTTGTACATTTATTTTGAACAGTTAAAGATTTAATAATATTCATCATTGGTATCAAATTTACATATATTGTATCTTTATTCCGAGTATGACTAGTTTTATTCCATTTTTTTTCTTTAATATGGTTAATAACATAATTAAATAGTCCTATTTGTTGTCTAGTAAATAAATGAGCTGGTTTAACACCTCGTATATAAACATAAAAATCATCTTCATGTAATTGTTTAAAAATATTGTATATAATTAAAAAATTATCCCAACCTTTACTCATTTCATTTATAAAATATCTTATTACAGTTTGTTCTCTATAACTATAATCTCGTACCCAAATAAATGGACCACCTCTGACCATATTAATTCCATTTTCATTCATTTTTTTTAAAGTTAAAAACATTTCATAAGCAAAAGCATTATTTTCTGTTTTTGTAATTTTACATTGTAAAATATTATTTTTTATTTTAGGTCTATATATTTTAACATATTTTGCTGAGTCTTCAGTTTTATTTAGATGTTTCCATAATCTTTCAGGCAAATTATTTATTTTTTTTTTATATTTCATAAAACCAATATATGTTCTTTTTTTTTGGAGAGACAATTCATAAATGTATATATTACCAAGTAATAAATTTTGTTCAATTTTGACTTTATTGATTTCAATCATTTTTATATATAAAAGTATAATAAATATTCTTAATACTTTTTTATGAATTTAATAATTTTATAAAATTACATTCATCTTCAGAATAAATATTATTGATGGAATTTTCAAATTTATTGAAATCATTAGTAATATTTTTAATTAGTAATTTATCTTTTTTCTTTTCTTCAATTTCAACATTTTTTTGTGCATTTATTTCATATTCTGCTAAAATATTTCCTTTTGCATTTATATATAAATTTTTAAATAGTGTTATATTTTCTTTTCTTGTTTTTTTTATAACAATTGTTTCAAATATATCTGAAAAATTATCTTCAATTTCAAATAATTGTTTTCTGATACGTGCTTGCTTAAGTTTTTCTTCTAATTTTCTTTTTAATCGAGGGTGTAGAGAAGTATCATTAAATTTATTAGTTAAATTATCAATATCATATTCTCCTTGTAATTGATATAGTAGTTCACGTTTATAAAACATTCTATTTTTTTGAAAAATGTTAAAAGCAAAATTATAAATATAAATAAAATAGTTTTTTTGAAAAATTTCTTCAAATTCGATTTTATTTCCAATCGATGGATGGAATATTTCAAGAACAGAAAATAAACATTTAGTTATATCAAATAATGTATTATCATTTGTAAAAATATCTTTGACTTCTTCAAACTTATTATTTATTGAACTAGTAATATTTTTACTATCGATTTTTGTAAATTCAATATTTTTATTTAATATGCTTAAAGATTTGATATGCGGTATATATTTTGTTCCTTTTGTTCCAAATCTATCTAAAGTTATTGAAATTTCTTTATTTTTTAAATCTTTTATATTTTTGGATATATTATTTTCAATATTTGTAATCATTTTATCAAGATTATCTAAAAATTGATTATTCTTTTGTTCTAAAAGATTATTATGATATATTTTTTTTTTCATTTCTAAAATATGTTCTTTTTTAGAAATATTTTTTATTAAATTTTGGTCTTTTTTATCAAAACTTTTTTTTAATTTTTTATACAATATTAATGTTGTTCTAAGATTTTCTATAATATTTTTTTTATTTTTTATAAATTTTTCATTATCATATTGTGTAACAACTGTTCCTGAATGTCCTTTCCATCTTCCATCTATAATTTTAACAAAGTTGCTTAATGTGATTTCTTTTTTATTAATAATAGAATCATTTATAAAATTTAACAAATTTTTAGAATTACATATATTTTTTTTTTTTGAAATTGGTTCAATATCATAAATAATAATATGTAAAATAGAAATTATTTTTAAAACATCGAATTCAATTTGTAAAAGAAAATTACGATGTAAACGTGTAATTTCTTTATCATATCTTATTCTTTGCATACTATTATATGAAGTAATTGATAAAAAATCATGTTTTAAATATTTTGCAAAAGTCTGATGTATATTTTTATCCATTGTTTTTTTGTATTCGCTATTACTACTAATTTCAATTACTTTATCAATAATAAATTTATTTAAATTTATATTTAAATACATATAAATAGTATTTATCCATCGTTTAATATTATTATGTTTTTCATATCTTTGAGCATTTATTATGTCTTCTATTTGTACATGTGATTGTTGTTCAAAATCATTTAATTCAATCATATCTTCATTAACATTTGAGGTATCTTCTTTATCTGGTTCATTGGTTTCTCCATATTCACCATCATTTTCGTTATTTTCGGTATCATCATCTTGATAATTAGAATCATTTACATTTACATATAAATTTCCAATATTGTTTGTATAATTTATATTTTCAATATCATAGTCGATTGTTTTATATTTCGAATCTAAAATTTCTACACGTTTAATTATTTTTTTTAAATTGTGAACATATTTATTTTTACTTTGAATTTGTATAGTCATATTTTTTTGTTCCAAGTCATCCATATGAGGTATTAGAATTTCTAATGATGATATATATTTTTGTGTAGAGTCAATTTGTTTAGTAATTTTATTAATATAATCTGCGATTGGTTTAGTAAGATTTTCATCAGTAAATGAAATATTAAATAAATTTTTAAAAAAAATTTCTTGATTTGTAAAAAATTTTAAATTGTATTGTATTGTAGGAAGTATTTCTGTTACTATTTGTTTTTCCATGACTAAATTAATAAAATATTCTTTGTCATTTGAAGATTTCAAATTATCATAAAATTTAATTTCATCTATTGTTTCTAATAAAATTATTCGATTATTGATAATTTTGTATAAATCTTTATCTAAATATTTATCGACAATTTTAATATATCGTTCGATAAAATTGTCGATAGGTAATATATATTTGATATTTTTTGTCCATTTATCAAAATTTTGTTCATAAAGAGTAGTATATGTAGTATCAATTAATGATATATTATGATCAAAATTATTTGAATGAAAATTATCAAAAGAGTATAAACTATTTTCTGTATTATCAGCAAAAATATTTACAATTTTTTCATACATATTTGAAAAATATGCTATAAAAAGTTTACGGTTAGTATTCATCATTAAATACCATTCAATATTATGAATATTTTGTTTATTTTCTTCGGAAAATAATTTTTTGATTAATTTATCATCAATATTTTTAATAAAAGTATTAATGCTTGTATTATTAGAAATAAATTTTTTATATAAAGTTTTTTTATTATCTATATCACATGTTTTTAAAAAACTTTCATGATATAATTTTGATTCTTTTTTTTGAATTTTTTCTGTTAATGAAATATCTTTTATAGTTTCTTCATCAGTATCAATATTAGATATGATATTTTTTATAAAATTACTTTCATGTGAGATATTTTTACTAAATTGTTCAACTTGTTCTTTTATTAAATTGTTTATAAATTTAGTAAATAATTTAGAATTTAAAGTTTTATTTATTATTTCATAATAGTCAGAATAATCTTTTAAAATATTTTTTATATTTAAAAATTCTTTATAATATGCTAATTCGAGTATATATATACCTTCATAATTTTCTTGTTTAGTTATATTAGCATTAATAATCGATTTATCTATCCAATAATTGAGTATATTATCACATATATACGAATAAGTATTTTCTATAAATTTATGACTATCACTAAGGGTTATTCCAATTGGTAATAAATTATTACTTGTAATATCTTTTTGTTTTTTATATTCTAAAATTAATCTGCATTTATTTAAATAAGTAAATAAAATATTGTATGAAATATGTAATTTTTTAATGTTTTCGTCATAATATTTGACTTTATATATATCAAGATTAAATCCTTTGTTTGTACAATCTATACATTTTTTAATCCCATCTTCATAATTTGAATTTATTTTATCAAAAAGTTGTTTAATAATTAGATTATTTTGAGATATTATTTGATTTAATAATTTTTTGTCATTTTCAGGCATTTTTTGTAAATATGATAAAAATTTAGTCATATTTTGTAATTTATTTGTTTTATCGATATTAAATTGATAGTATTTTATATTTGATAAAATGTTTGTTTCTTCTTTTATAAAATTAATGTATTCTTTTGTTTGGCTTATTAAAAAATTTAAATTTTTTTTATCAAATAGAAACATTTGAGACTGATTTTTCAAAGAATCAAATAATTTAATAAAATGTGTAAAATTAATATTAGGATTCATATCATATTTGATTATTGAATCATCTTTTAATAAATCTTTCCAAACTTTTTCAGCATTCATATTTTCATTAGTTAAAATACTAATATCACTTGGTTTAAGAGAATTAATATCAATATCAAAATCATCAATATTATCTTCATATATTTGTGTTGAAAATAATGTCATTAATTTTGTAATTTCATTATCTATCTTATTTTTTTGGTTAATAATATATATTTTTTTATTATCATCATCAAGTTCATAAAAAACTTTTATTTTTAATATATTATTTTCAATTTGTGAAATATTATAATGTTTTGAAATTTCATTATATTTTGACAAATCGTTTAATATTTTCGAAAATTCTTGCGAAATTGTTTTTGGAAATTCTTTGTTTATGAATTGTAATAATTTTTCATTATATTGTATATTATTATATAGTATATCATAATTGTTTCTAATATTTTTTTCCGAAGACATGAAATCAGAATAAATATTTTGGAAAATGTTATCTTCTAAAATAAAATTAATACCTTTTTTCATTTTATTCTTATTATTTTCTACAAAAAATTTTCGAATAATTAACAATTGTTTTTTCCTTTTTGGATTTATTATGTTTATAGACTCTATTGTATTATTGAATAAATTACTATTATCAAATATTATATATAATTGTGTTTTTAAATAAGACTTTAATTCTATTTGAATTTGTTCTCTAAATTCCATATTATTTTCATATCTCGCCAAAAATTTATTGATAATTAATGTTAAAATTAATTTAGTATTGTTAATAAAATCATTAGTATTTAAAAAATCCATTTAATCTATATAAGATATATTACATAAAAATGTTAAAAATTTTTATATTAATTTAAATATAAAATTTTTATGTAATATATCTTATAGAGATATATGATTTCATTTAATAAAAATATATTAAATTGTTTAAGTATTATTATTATTGTATTAATTATTTTATATTTTACAGGATTTATAAATAAAAATAAACTTCCATTTGAAGAAGATTATGAAGAAGATTATGAAGGAGATTATGAAGGAGATTATAAAGGAGAATATTATAAAGAAAGTCCATATACAGAAAGTCAAGAAACCGAAAGTCCATATACAGAAAGTCCATATACAGAAAGTCAAGAAACAGAAGGTCAAGAAACAGAAGGTCAAGAAACAGAAGGTCAAGAAACAGAAGGTCAAGAAACAGAAGGTCAAGAAACAGAAGGTGGTATTAGAGTAACAAATTTAGTAGATACTATTGGACAAATTTTTAATAAATTATTTTAAAAAATTTATTTAATTTCTCTTTATTAAATAAATACTTGTTTGACAGTTTTTGTAGTTATATTAGTAATTCTTTATTTAACGGAATTTATTAATAAATTCCATTTAGATATAAAAAAATGTTTTCTATTACACCGTTTTGTTATTTATAATATATGTAGAGTAATATAAAATATATAATAATTAATTAAAGAATTAAAGAATTTAAATATTATATATTATTTCTTTATAATATTTCTTTATAATATTTCTTTATAATATATATAAAGAAAATGAATAATATAGCATATATTAAACTTCTATCTATTATAGTAGTAATCATAGGAATTTTTTTAGGTTTTTTATATTACATTAAAAAAAATCAAAATAAAAATGATGAAGAAAAAAAACGTGAAAAATTTGTAGATTCAAAATTAAATGGTTTGAATGAATTTAAGGATACTTTAAATATACTATAAACATACTTATATAAAGTATGTTTTAATTATACTATAAACATACTTATATAAAGTATGTTTTAATAGTATATAAAATATATTTTAATAGTATAATAATATTAAAATATATTTTATAGTGAATTTTATATTTAAATCTTAAATATAAGAATTGTCCCAGTCTTAATTCAGTCGTAATTCAGTCGTAATCCAGTCATTTTTCAGTCTTTATTCGGTAAATTTATTTCTCTATATTTATGTTGTAAATATTCTTTTCGTAATTGTTTTTGTAAATTTCTATTAGCTCTTTTATCCATAGAAAGTATTTCATAATTTTTATTTTGTTGTTGTTCAATTTTTTTTTGTTTTTCTTTAATAGTTTGGTATTCATCTAGTTTTGTTTTATTTCTTAATTGTTCTAAAAATTTTTGATGTTGTTCTTTTTCTTGTATTCGTTTATGAATATCATTTAATCTTCTGGTTTCTCTTCTTTTTTTTTTTTTCTCTCTTTCT
>Ga0208879_1003784_pt1 | contig 12137 bp, 9 predicted proteins | sample Knorr_S15_td_Bot_FD_185605 | JGI IMG/M metagenome (GOLD analysis project Ga0208879, IMG submission 185605) | Marine microbial communities from Southern Atlantic Ocean transect - Knorr_S15_td_Bottom_ad_5009_LV_A (SPAdes) (version 2) | ecosystem: Environmental > Aquatic > Marine > Oceanic | place...
AGTGGCACGGTCTTTCCGGATTGTTCTGGATCACCGCCTGTCTTGCGGCTGCAGCCGTGTTAGTCGTATGGCTGACGGTACCGACTGCGACTCGTGTTTCGGCATCTGTCGAGATCCAACCCGTTCGCAGCCAGATCAGTGCTGTGTTGTTTAACCGCCAGTTGCAGGGTTTGAATCTGGGGATATTTGTTTTGCACATGACACTGATGGCACTTTTCATTGCTGTGCCTGTCGGCTTGCGTGACATCCTAGATCTGGTTTCAGCGAGTCACTGGCAGTTTTATGTGCCAGTCTTGGTGTGTTCAGTGTTCGGCATGGTGCCGTTGCTGATTTATGGGATGCGACGGCACAGAACATTTGCTGTGTTCCGTCTCGCAATAGCACTGCTGCTCGCTGCACAACTGATCCTGATCATCGGGACGGATCAGGTTGCGTTTCTCATCGCCGGCGTCTGGTTGTTCTTTGTGGGTTTTAACCTACTCGAGGCCATGTTGCCGTCGCTGATGTCACGGCTCGCCCCGGCGGCAAGCAAAGGGACCGCACTGGGTATCTACAATACGTTCCAGTTTTTGGGGGTGTTTGCAGGCGGCGTTGTTGGTGGACTTATGTATGGTACGTGGGGTGTGGCCGGTGTCTATGGGTTTGCTGCGTGTGCTGTGTTCGTATGGCTGGTGTTGGCTTTAAGTACTTCGGCCCCGGTGTTGCTGGAAAGTTTGACGCTGCGTCTGGCAGATACCGCTGATCAGGAACAGAGCGATGTCCTGCAGCGATTGAGTCAGGCGCCAGGGGTACGCGAAGCCGTAATCCTTCCGGGACGAGATCTGGTCTATCTGAAGGTCGACCCAGCAGAGGTTGACGAGGATGCCCTACGAGAAATAGATGGCGTAGTAGCTGTTGACTAGTTAGCCTGTTAACGCAGCTAAAGAGGTGGCCGTTTGGCTGAAATTTCAAACCATCGCCCGGCTGCCTCCTCAAATGCCACAGCAGCCCTGAACACGTCCTTGTCACAGTAGGTTCTGCCGACAACCTGAATGCTCGTGGGTATACCGTTTGAGGCTCTACCGCTCGGCAAGGTCAGAACTGGACAGCGGCTCATGGTGTTAAATGGTGAAGTCATAACTCACCCAAGCATGGGGTTAACTTGCTTACCATTTATGCATACTGAATCCTATGACTGGTCACAATCGGCGGGTACTGCAGGCAAGGCAGTGGTCGGACAAATAAGTACGTTGTGTTTTTCCAGGATAGGTCCCAGGGTGGCATACATACTGTTTGCAACTTCCAGTGTGGGTACAAAATCTACCGCTTCAGAGTCTCGTCCCTTTTCGGCAAATGTCCGAGGATAGGTGGTTAACTGGTCGCCGTGAGTCTCTAGTAGTACCGACAGTGATGCACCAAATAGGTGTTCCAGATAGGTGAGACCGGTATCGAGTGCATCGTGAGTCCAGCCGAGATCCACTTCTTCTATGGTTGCACCCAGGCTGCGGAAGATAGCCAGTGCAGCGCATAGTTTTTAAAAACTGTATTTACAGGCCGCTGATATGGAGGAAGCGGGCTGATGTCATCACCATCGAGCAGGATTGCGGCCCTCAGTGGGGTGGTCGAAACCGGCTACTAGCCGCAATAGCGTTGTCTTACCACAACCAGATGGTCCAAGGAGTGTAAAAACTCGTTCTGGTTGATCGAGACTGAAACCTGATCTAATGCTGTGACAGGTTGGTCGGTTTGGGCGCCAAAAACCTTTTTGACGGCTCTAACGTCAACTGCTACTTCAGTACTCAATTCGACGATCCTCCTCAGTGCCAACATTCACGACTCAAGTAGCCCGGTTTAAAAAGGATCCAGTTGTTTGAGCAGATTCTAGGGCAGCGGGCGTAATTTCCATGGACTCAACACTGTACTCGAATATATGGTGACTGTAATCTGTGCGTTAACGCACTTTAATCGATTGGAATCAGCGTTATACTCAGATTTGGAGGTTTGCAATAGGTTCAGTGGTTTTGGGCTGGCAAAATGACCAGGAAGCACTGAGATCAACCAAAAAGACGAAGCTGGAGAGCGCTATGGCCAGAGGAGTAAATAAAGCAATCATCGTGGGTAATCTGGGACGGGATCCAGAAGTCCGTTATTCAGCCAGTGGCAGCGCGATCGCCAATGTAACTGTTGCAACAACCGACAGCTGGAAAGACCGGCAGTCGGGTGAGCGCCAGGAGCGAACCGAATGGCATCGCGTGGTGTTTTTTAATCGCCTGGCAGAAATTGCCGGTGAATATCTTAAAAAGGGTTCACAGGTGTTCATTGAGGGACGAATCCAGACCCGAAAGTGGGAGGATAAAGACGGCAACGAGCGCTGGACGACCGAAATCGTGGCGAACGAGATGCAGATGCTGGGTTCACGCGGTGGCGGCAGTATGTCCGACGGCCCACCGGACGAGTCGAGTGCTGCGCCGGCGCCTGGCAGCAGCGGTTCATCGGGCTTCAGTGACTCGGAATTTGATGACGATATCCCGTTTTAGGGAACCAAAACAGTTTCAAACTGAAATTAATTGGGCGATTTGAGATTTAAAATCCAGAATTTCTAGATATATCTGAATACTTGATTTGTAGTTCAGTAGGGTCAAGGGTGCCACTGGTAAATTTTCATATGATTAATGCTGGGTCGCGTTGCAAAATTCTTAGCACAGTGTTTATAGTTCGCTCCGAGATGGATTAAGTGTCGAGCAGTTTGTATCGCTGGAATCTGTCGCAAAGAAAGTTAAAACCACCGGAGGAGATCAAGTCGACGACTGTGATAGAGCCAGTCGCTGTACGCTGTGTTAAAAACTTCCTCATGAAACCCATTGAACGACATGGTTAATACCACCTATTCGTCTGCCGAGACGTTTCCACGCTGCCTGCTTGACCAGGCTCAGCGTAATGGTGAAAAGCCAGCGATACGCGAGAAGTACCTTGGCATCTGGCAGACATGGACCTGGCGCGAGGTCAGTGAACAGGTGCGGGTACTCGCGTGTGGACTGGCAGCGGTGGGTTTTAAGCGAGGTGACAAGCTTGCACTGATCGGTGACAACCGACCACGGCTTTACTGGTCAATGAGCGCAGCCCAGTGTCTGGGTGGCATCCCTGTGCCCATGTACCAGGATTCGGTAGCGGATGAACTTCAGTTCGTGGTTGAACACGCTGAGGTACGTTTTGCAGTTGTAGAAGACCAGGAACAGGTCGACAAGCTGCTCGAAATCATGGACCGATGCCCGAAACTGGAGTTCATCATTTACTGTAATCCACGAGGTATGCGGAACTATTCGCAGGATTTTCTGATTGATCTTGAAACGGTTCAGCAAAAGGGTAAAGATTTCGAAAGCAAGAATACGGCGTTCTTTTCGGATGAAATAGACAAAGGCAAGAGCGGTGATGTTGCCTGCATTCTCTATACCTCGGGTACAACAGGAGATCCCAAAGGGGTTGTTCTGAGTCACGAGAGCCTGATCAAGACTGCGACCAATGCTGCGAACTGGGATCAGCTCACAGCAGACGGAAACGTACTGGCCTATCTGCCAATGGCTTGGGTCGGTGACAATCTCTTCTCTTATAGTGAGTCGTACATTGTTGGGTATTGTGTCAACTGTCCTGAAAGTGGTGAAACGGTGCTGAACGATATGCGCGAGATCGGCCCGAGTTATTTTTTTGCACCACCGCGAATCTTTGAGAACTTGCTCACCAGCGTCATGATTCGGATGGAGGATGCCGGTGCTATTAAGCGCAGGATGTTCCACTACTTTATGGCGGTGGCGAAACGTACAGGCACACGAATTCTGGATGGTGAAAGCGTATCGGCAAGCGATAGATTGCTCTACATGCTGGGCCGATTGCTGGTCTATGGTCCACTGAAGGACATGTTAGGATTTACCCGTATCCGGATGGCTTATACCGCCGGGGAATCTATCAGCCCAGAGTTGTTTGATTTCTATCGGTCACTCGGTATTAATCTGAAGCAGCTATACGGTCAGACCGAGGCATCCGTCCTCGTAACAATCCAGCCGGATGGTGAAGTGCGTTCAGATTCGGTTGGTGTACCAGCACCTGATGTCGAGATTGAAATCAGCGACGGTGGGGAAGTTTTGTATCGTAGCCCGGGTGTTTTTCTGGAGTACTACAAGAACCCTGAAGCAACTGCAGAGACCAAGACCGCAGATGGTTGGGTACGCACCGGTGATGCTGGTTACTTCGACAAGGAAGGGTATCTGAAGATCATTGATCGAGCTGCGGATGTGGGTAAGCTCAATGATGGTTCTATGTACGCACCAAAATATCTGGAGAACAAGCTCAAGTTTTTCCCCCAGATAAAAGAAGCAGTGACCTTCGGTCACCAGCAAGACTTTGTGTCTGCTTTTATCAATATTGACCTTGAGGCCATCAGCAACTGGGCGGAGAAGAACGATGTGACCTACGCGAGTTACCACGAACTGGCCACAAATGATCGGGTGTCTAGTTTGATTCAGGATTGTGTCGCGTCGGTCAATCAGGAACTGGCCAACGAAGATCAATTCAACACTTCCCAGATACAGCGTTTTGTCTTGCTCCACAAAGAACTGGATGCGGATGATGGTGAGTTGACCCGAACTCGAAAGGTTCGGCGAAAATTCGTGGCTGAAAAATATTCAACGCTGGTCGATGCGTTGTATTCAAATCGAAACAATGTGCATGTCGAAACCGAAGTCACGTTTGAAGATGGCCAAAAAGGCTCGATTGAAGCAGATATAAAAATCTACGACATGCCCACTGCAGAGGCACCAGCCTGATGGCCGCAGTCATGGAAACACGTACGGTTGGCGATGTTGTTCTGAAAGCCGACGAGGTCACCGTGACCTTTGGTGCGGTGGAGGCGTTAACTGGTGTCAGTTTTGAGGTTAAAGAGCGGGAGATCTTGGCTATCATTGGACCGAACGGCGCAGGCAAAACGACGATGCTCAACGTGGTCAACGGGTTTTACCACCCGGATTCGGGCTCAATCACGTTTAAGGGCGAAACCCGGAGTCGTATGCGACCCCATGTGGCTGCAGCGCAAGGTATCGCACGTACCTTTCAGAATGTGGCCTTGTTCAAGGGTATGAGCACGCTGGACAACATCATGACGGGTCGTAATCTCAAGATGAGTCGCTGGGCGACGAACATCCTCTCGGCGGCGATCTACTACGGGCCGACGCAAAAGGAAGAGATTGCCCATCGTGAGCATGCCGAACACGTCATCGATTTTCTGGAGATCCAGTCGATTCGCAAAACACCGGTGGGTAGATTGCCTTATGGGCTTCAAAAGCGTGTGGAATTGGGTCGGGCACTCGCAGCAGAGCCCGATCTGTTGTTATTGGACGAACCCATGGCCGGGATGAATCTTGAAGAAAAACAGGACATGTGCCGCTTTGTCCTTGACGTGAACGATGAATTCGGCACCACAATAACGCTGATTGAGCATGACATGGGTGTGGTTATGGATATCTCCGACCGGGTGGTGGTACTGGACTACGGTAAGAAGATTGCTGAAGGCACCCCGGATGAGATCAAGAGTAACCAGACAGTCATTGATGCCTACTTGGGCGTTTCGACTGATTGAGTATCATACAAGTGCAGCGGATTAAGGAATAAAGAAATGAACGTTTTGAATGCCGTCTTCGTTGCGCCGTTTCTTGATATGGCAGACTCTCCCGCTTTCTTTTTTGAAGTGGTGATTGGCGGGATGATGACAGGGGTCATGTATTCCCTCGTGGCATTGGGATTTGTGCTGATCTTTAAAGCGTCTTCGGTGTTTAATTTTGCACAAGGCGTATTTGCGCTGTTTGCTGCAATGACACTCGTTGGCCTTATGACAGGGACAGTGCCTTTCGCTCTGGATAAGGCTTTGCCCGGAATGCCGGCCTTCGTCGCCATTGTCCTAACGGGTGTGGTCATGGTGGGCCTGGCTTTTCTGGTTGAGCGGGTCGTGCTTCGGCCAATGGTCAATCAGGATCACATCATTATGTTCATGTCGACCATAGGCATTGCTTTTGTTTTGGAAGGGTTCGGCGATCTGATGTGGGGCAGTGACGTCAAGCTGCTGGATATCGGCATACCGACAGGAAGTTTCTTTTTTCTCGATATGATGATCCAGGTATTTGATCTGTGGGCCGCTGGTATTGCTGGCGTACTGGTCCTCAGTTTGGCTGTGTTTTTCCAGAAAACAAGAACAGGCCGAGCACTGAGAGCGGTCGCTGATGATCACCAGGCAGCACTGTCGGTGGGTATTCCCTTAAAATCGATTTGGGTCATTGTCTGGTCGGTTGCCGGCATTGTCGCCCTAGTGGCGGGAATCATGTGGGGATCGAAGTCCGGTGTGCAGTTCAGCCTGTCTCTGATTGCTTTACGCGCGTTACCGGTATTGATCCTGGGTGGCTTCACATCTGTGCCGGGTGCAATTGTTGGTGGATTGATCATTGGCGTCGGTGAAAAAGTTGCTGAAGTGTATTGGGGGCCGCTCGTCAATGGCGCGATCGAAACCTGGTTCGCTTATGTGCTTGCGTTGGTATTCCTGCTCTTCAGACCACAGGGGCTATTTGGTGAGAAGATCATTGAACGGGTGTAGACCATGATTTATCGAGAAACAGGACAGTTCAAACCGACATACCAATCAGATTCGGCTGTGTTTCCGATTGCCCAGGATCGCTGGGTTGTCATTGCCTTTGTGGCGTTTCTGGCTATAGTGGTGCCATTTTTTGGTAGCGAGTATTTGTTCCAGGCGATTTTGGTGCCGGTGTTAATTTATTCGATTGCGGCAATTGGTCTGAATCTGCTCACGGGTTACTGCGGTCAGCTGTCCCTGGGTACTGGAGGATTTATGGCCGTGGGTGCCGTCGCCTGTTATAAGTTCTCGACAGCTTTTCCTGAAATGAACCTAGTTGTGGTACTACTGCTTTCTGGTGTGGTCACAGCCGGTGTCGGCCTGATTTTCGGTGTGCCGTCTTTGCGTATCAAGGGGTTCTATCTGGCGGTCGCAACGCTTGCGGCACAGTTTTTCCTCAACTGGCTGTTCAACAAGATCGCCTGGTTTCAGAACTACACGCCTTCAGGCACACTCACGATGCCGCCGCGAGAGGTTTTTGGCGTATTGGTAACTAGTGCAGCGGCACAGCCGCATCATCGTTACCTATTCTGTCTTGCTGTGGTTGTCATATTGGCGCTTGCGGCAACGAACATAGTGCGTGGCCCGGTAGGCCGAGCCTGGATGGCCATTCGGGATATGGATATTGCCGCCGAACTGATTGGCTTTCGGCCGTTCCAGACCAAACTGCTCGCGTTCTCTGTCAGTTCGTTTTATGTGGGCATCGCGGGGGCGTTGGCATTGGCCTTATGGCTGGGTAGCGTTGAAACCGCCGAAGCATTTGATATTAATCAATCATTTCAGGTACTGTTTATGATCATCATTGGTGGCTTGGGCAGTATGCTAGGGTCGTTCATCGGCGCAGCATTTATCGTGCTGATGCCAATCGTCCTGACCAACGTGATGGTCTATGGGCTCGGATTTGAGGCCGTGACCGCCAAGCATTTTGAGTTTATATTCTTTGGTGGACTGATTATTTTCTTTTTGATTGTTGAGCCTCATGGTATAGCGCGGCTTTGGCAGATTGCGAAAGAAAAGCTGCGCTTATGGCCGTTTCCACATTGAGGCCGATGATGTTTCGAGATGGTGTTCTGGAGTAATTAGTGATAGGTAGAAGTGATTGGTATAAGTAGAGTTAATGGGTAATAGTAGAAGTTATCAGTTGTTAAACATGATGGAGGTTGATATGCGTATGAAAAATCTGATGGTTAGTGGGCTCTTAGTAGCACTCATCACGAGCCCGTTTGTTGTGAATACGGCGTCGGCAGCAGAACAGATTTACCAAATGGGACTGACGTACCGAACAGGTCCCTATGCACCGAATGGCGTGCCGTTCGCCAATGGTTTTGCCGACTATCTCACATTGCTGAATGAGCGCGATGGCGGGATTGGTGGCGTACCGATTGTGTACGAAGAGTGTGAGATGGGCTACAACACCAAGGTGGCTGTCGAGTGCTACGAGAAACTAAAAAGCAATCGACCGGCGGTTGTGATTCCAAACTCGACCGGTGTGACCTACCAGCTGATCCCCAAAACTGCGGTCGACAAGCTGCCACTGTTGTCAATGGGATACGGGCGTACTTCAGGTGCTGTGGGTACTGTATTTCCCTGGTACTTCAACTTTCCGACCACTTACTGGTCACAGGCCACAGCAGTGATCAGCTATATTGGTGCGGAAATGGGTGGGATGGACAAGTTAAAGGGCAAGACAATCGCCCATGTTTTTCATAACTCGGCCTATGGTAAGGAAGCCAATCCGACGTTGAAGGTGCTGGCTGAAAAATATGGATATGAGTTGATGTTGCTGGCGGTTGACCACCCGGGTCAGGAGCAGAAAGCCACGTGGCTGCAGATCCGTAAAAAGCAACCGGATTATGTGTTTATGTCAGGTTGGGGCATTATGAATTCGACCGCGATCAAGGAAGCCGCGGCCATCAACTATCCCATGGATCGGTTTATTGGCAACTGGTGGTCGGGTTCCGAAAACGATGTACTGCCGGCTGGCGCCGCAGCAAATGGCTATCGATCAGCGACGTTTCATGCATCCGGTGCCGAAACACCTCTGCACGAAGATATCAAGAAGTACGTGTATGACAAAGGCAAAGGTGCAGGAGATGTAGGTCGGATTTACGAGGTTCTCTATATCCGCGGATTGCTGAATCACATTTTTGCCATGGAAGCTGTCAGTAATGCACAGAAACACTTTGGTGTGAAAGTGCCGAGTGGCGAACAGGTCCGCTGGGGACTTGAAAACATGCACGTGACAGCGGCTGATTGGGAGCGTTTGGGTTTGCCCGGTTTTGCTGAGATCAAGGTGACTTGTGAAGACCATGAAGGCGGTCATCCGGTCTTGTTTCAGCGCTGGGATGCAAGTGCTAAATCGTGGACGGTCATCAGTGACTGGATACCTGTCATGCGGGATGTTGTCCGGCCGATGATGGAAGCTGACGCAGCGAAGTACGCAGCGGAAAACAACATCACACCACGTGACTGCGGTTGATAGCTGTTTATAGCGGTATTTGTTGCAGATAAGGTAACTGTTGTGAGTAGCAATGAACATTTTTTGAGTGTCAACAATGTTGAGGTGATCTACGATCACGTCATACTGGTACTCAAAGGTGTTTCACTCGAAGTCCCCGAGGAGGGCATTGTCGCCCTCCTCGGGGCCAACGGCGCCGGTAAGACAACCACACTGAAGTCCATTTCAAACCTGCTGGGCAGTGAACGCGGTGTCGTCACCAAAGGGGCTATTGATTATCAAGGGGCCCGGATAGATGGACTCACGCCCAGTGAACTGGTGAAACGCGGCGTTATCCAGGTGATGGAAGGCCGGCACTGTTTTGAGCATCTGACCGTAGAAGAAAATTTGTTGACCGGCGCTTATACCCGTGGTGGTGACCGTAAAGGCGTGGCAGATGACTTGGAGCTCGTTTACAATTATTTTCCACGCTTGAAAGATCGCCTTAAATCACTTGCCGGTTACATATCCGGCGGCGAACAACAGATGGTCGCGATTGGTCGTGCGCTCATGGCAAGACCTAAACTGATGTTACTGGATGAGCCGTCAATGGGATTGGCGCCGCAACTGGTCGAAGAAATCTTTGAGATCGTTAAGCGGTTGAACGAGGACGAAAAGGTCACATTCCTATTGGCGGAACAGAACACCAACATGGCTCTGCGCTACAGCCGCTATGGCTATATTCTGGAGAACGGTCGGGTGGTGATGGATGGCGACGCACAGACATTGTTGGGTAATGAGGATATCAAAGAGTTCTATCTTGGAGCCAGTGGTCGTGACCAGCATAATTTCAGAAACATGAAACAATATCGCCGGCGCAAGCGTTGGTTGAGTTGATCGGCGATACCAAATTATTTGTTGAATAACTAATGTGTCACAAAGGCCCAATTGAAGGTGCCTATCCAGCCTGTACTTGCTTGACTCGACCGAATCTCGGCGGGTGTTACGATTGCAACGATCTAGTAAGGTGACCTCAATGCCTGATTTTTACGATGCCCTAGAGACCCGTGATTCGGTACTTCGCGAGAAACAGCAGTTTGATGAGCTGAAAAAGCAGTTGCACAACGCGCGGGATCATGCGCCGGCCTATGCTGCGATATTGGCTGACGTTGATATTGCGGATATCAATGATAGAGATACCCTGTCGATGATTCCCCTCACTCGGAAGTCAGACATCGCCGAACGTCAGGGCGAATTGCCGCCGCTGGGTGGGTACGCCACAGTCAGGATGGACAGCTTTTATAATGTGTTTGCCTCACCGGGTGGAATATTCGAACCCGGTGCTGCCCGAGACGATTACTGGAATTTTGCCCGCGGGTTACACGCTGCTGGCATACGGACCGGTGACCTGATTCACAACACATTCTCGTATCACTTTACCCCGGCGGGTCTGATGGTCGACAGTGCGGCACGAGCGCTTGGCTGTCCTGTGTTTCCGGGAGGAATCGGTCAGACTGAACTGCAGGTTCAGGTGATGGCACGACTACAACCCCGGGCTTATTGCGGGACACCGTCTTTCTTGAAAATCATCCTGGACAAAGCTGCGGAGATGAAAATCCGGGTGGACACGTTGTCGTTGGGACTCGTGGGTGGGGAGGCACTGCCGGGCAGCCTACGCACTGAACTCAGTGATTCTGGCGTCGATGTGGTCCAGTTTTATGGCACCGCAGATCTTGGGATGGTCGCATACGAATCCTCGGCAAAAGAGGGTATGATCCTTGAGGAAAAAGTGATTGTGGAAATCGTACGGCCGGGTACTGGAGAACCGGTAACAGAAGGTGAAGTGGGCGAAATTGTCGTGACCACACTGTCTCCAGAATATCCACTGATCCGGTTTGCCACGGGCGACCTGTCTGCCTTTATGTCGGGCAACAGTCCGTGCGGACGAACAAACCGGCGGATTAAGGGCTGGATGGGCCGAGCAGACCAGACCGCCAAGGTTCGAGGAATGTTTGTCCACCCGTCTCAGGTGGCATCGGTGGTCTCGCGTCATGACGAATTGCTTCGGGCTCGTTTGGTAATCGGTCGCGTCGATAACCAGGATGTGATGACCCTAAAGTGTGAAGTCGAGAACGATCCGGAGTCGATAGAACAGTCGATCGCACAGAGTATTCGGGAGGTCTGTAAGTTACGCGCAGACATCGAGTTATGCCCGGTTGGGGCGTTGCCAAATGACGGTGTTGTGATTGAGGACTCCAGGCCTCTGGACTGAGTGATCTTCGGTCCATCGGCTGAATTACAGTATTCACTGACCCATTCCATCATACGGTGTCGCTGTTTCCGCTTAATCAGAGTGCCGGTCCTTCCGGATTCGGCTATCGCTCAACTGCCGAGGAGGTGACCGACGGACTCGATCTCTCCGGTAAAACCTATCTTGTAACGGGGTGTTCTACGGGACTGGGCAGGGAGACGCTCCGCGTGTTGACTTTAAGAGGTGCCCGCGTGATTGCGTTGGCGCGAACGCTTGAGAATGCCCGCGAGGTCTGTGCGCAGGTGGCGGGAGACACCGTTCCACTGGCCTGTGAATTGTCGGATCCAGGTAGCATCAATCGTGCAGTCGATGAGATCAGGTCGAGTGATCACAGGCTCGATGGCATTATCGCCAATGCTGGAATCATGGCACTGCCGAAACTGCAGCAGAAATTCGACCTGGAACTTCAGTTTTTGACCAATCATGTCGGACACTTCATTCTGGTTACAGGTCTGATTGCTCTGCTGACGGATCATGGCCGCGTTGTGATGCTGTCCAGTGTTGCCCATAAACGGACTTACCACGATGGCATTCAGTTCAACAATCTCTCCGGAGAGAATATCTACGTGCCATGGAACGCTTATGGTCAGTCGAAGTTGTGCAATCTGTTATTTGCACGGCACCTATCAACCCGGTTACCTGGGCCGCGGCAGACCGCAAATGCCGTACATCCGGGTGTCATTGCGACACGGTTGACGCGCCATATGAACCCGATACTGCGCGTTAGTGCACGTGTGGCCTCC
>Ga0208879_1003786_pt1 | contig 12136 bp, 13 predicted proteins | sample Knorr_S15_td_Bot_FD_185605 | JGI IMG/M metagenome (GOLD analysis project Ga0208879, IMG submission 185605) | Marine microbial communities from Southern Atlantic Ocean transect - Knorr_S15_td_Bottom_ad_5009_LV_A (SPAdes) (version 2) | ecosystem: Environmental > Aquatic > Marine > Oceanic | place...
GTATATTTAAGTGAAATTTTATCTCCGGCTTTGTTTAATGGTATTCAAACCATAGATGTGTTATTAATAGACCAAATTGAACGGAAAATTCAGTTTAACATTGCGCCAAAATTGGCAACACCAAAAAATTCGGTTTATGTATTTTCAAGGGATCAAATGTGCTCAATTAGCACGACAAAAAACTCCGTGTATGATTCTACACTATTATGGATAGATATGGTGAAAAAATCAGCTCCCATAAAGAGCGGGGTACACTTATCAAAAGTATATCAACTGCAACCTTTTGAGATTCTTCTCAAGGATTCCATTAGAATCAGGATTCGCTTCAGTAACCAGTATAATTATGAAGATGGATTAGGGTTGTATTACTATAATCAAAAAGAAGAGGAATGGACGTTTCTTCCCACTCGCGTTCATTGGAATCGAAGTATTCTCACCTCATCCATTTCCAGTTTGGAGGCAGTAACCATAATCCAAGACACAATTCCTCCATCTGTAACCAGTACTTTCCCTGCCCCTGGTGGACATTACGAGAAAAAGGATGTAATGAACCTCAGTGCCTTTGTAAAAGACGATCTGTCCGGGATCGATTCTGATGAAAAACATATTGCCATGTACCTGGATGGAAAAAGGTTATATGCCTCTTATCAGCCGGTGGAAAGGGAATTGTCCGCCCGGCTGGATATTCCATTGAGGACAGGTCAGCATGAGCTTTTAATTTATGTAGAGGATCGGGCTGGACATCATACAAAAAAACCCATTAACTTTTCCGTATATTAATGAATATTAAAAAGGCCTGACCCGTGTTTTTCCCCTACAAAGATGACAATCCACGCATTCTTGTTCCATATGTAACCTATGGAATTATTGGTTTAAATGTCCTTGTCTTTCTTTTTCAGGTTGGTTTGGGGCAACAGTCAAATCATAAATTGATTCTTCTTTTTGGACTAATTCCTGCTCACTGGTCTCTCATATCTCTCTTTACCTCCATGTTCCTCCATGGAGGTTTTGCACACTTGTTGGGGAATATGTGGTTTATGTGGATCTTTGGAGATAATGTTGAAAGCGCTCTCGGCCATGTGCGTTACCTGATTTTCTATTTTCTTTGCGGAATCGGTGCCGCTGTTGCACAGACAGCTATCAATTTAGATTCCATGATTCCCATGATCGGAGCCAGCGGTGCCATTTCTGGGGTTTTAGCGGCATATATGTTACAGTATCCCAAAGCCCGTGTTCATGTGTTCATGTTCCTTTTCATTTTTTTTACAACGTTTCGCGTCCCCGCTTTTGTTGTAATCGGATTCTGGTTTCTGGAACAATTAACAAACGGATTGGGCTCACTAGGATTAGATATTTCCGGGGGAGTCGCCTGGTTTGCCCATATCGGTGGTTTTATTGTTGGTGCAGTATTGCTTAAACTTAACCCTCTCATTCGAATAGAAAAAATATGAGTAAGCGGGAACTCAAATACCCATGAAAAAACTGATTAACCACGCCCTCGTCATGATGAAAAACGCACATGCTCCCTATTCAAAATATAAAGTAGGTGCAGCTGTTCTCACTGAAGACGAAACTATTATCGGCGGCTGTAATGTAGAATCCAGTAGTTACGGACTTACTTGCTGTGCTGAAAGGACAGCATTATACACAGCAGTTTCAGAGGGACATTTATCTTTCAAAGCCTTGGCTGTAGTAAACAAAAACGGTGGGTCCCCATGTGGCGCCTGTCGCCAGGTGATCTGGGATTTGTGTGGGAATATTCCGGTTTACATTTCAGATCAATATGGCATTGTAAGGGAAATAAAAAGTAAAACTTTGTTGCCGGATGCATTTGACAAAAACAAATTAAAATGATCATAGCTAATATAGAAAACCTGCCAAATGAGTTCTACCTTGGCCTAATAATAACAAAATTATGACTTTAACCCCTCGTGATTCCGGTTGGATTGAAGTGGTCTGTGGAAGCATGTTCAGCGGGAAAACGGAAGAGTTAATCCGACGTCTCCGCCGAGCTCAATTCGCCAAGATGTCTACTGCCATTTTCAAACCCCACATGGATAACCGCTACAGCGATAACCAAATTGTTTCCCACAATAATATGAAAATGGATTCTCACCTTGTAAAGAATGCTCAAGAAATCATAGAATTGGCTCAAGACTCGGAGGTTATTGGTGTTGATGAAGCTCAGTTTTTTGATGATAGCCTGGTGAGCGTGTGTAAATCTCTCGCATCAGAGAAAAAACGGGTGATCATTGCTGGATTGGATACGGATTTCCGCGGCAATCCTTTTGGACCCATGCCTCTACTTATGTGCGAAGCAGACTTCCTGGATAAATTGAGAGCTATCTGCATGATCTGTGGAAATCCCGCATCCTGTACACAACGAAAAACAAAGCAAACCAGACAGATTGTTGTTGGGGAAACCGATATCTATGAAGCCCGGTGCCGGAACTGTTTTCAGCCGCCTAAGGAATAAAAAGTGCACCCTCAGGGATTAATAGGAATTATTCTGTTGTTGGGAATTGCTTTTATCCTCTCCAACAATAGGAGACAAATAAATTACCGTATCGTTTGCTGGGGACTCAGTCTCCAATTCCTTTTTGGTGTTTTCATTCTTAAAACCCCTTTTGGTAAACCCTTGTTCGGATTTTTTGACAAAGTGATTACAAGGTTAATCAGCTTTTCTGATGCAGGAAGTGATTTTCTATTCAAATCTCTTGTCCCCGGGGTCGGCTATCATGACGCCATGGTAAATTTCGCTTTTCGTGCACTACCCACAATCATTTTTTTTTCCAGCCTTATGACTGTATTATATCACTTTGGTGTCATCCAGTTCATTGTAAAATGGATCGCTCGAATAATGCAAAAAACTATGGGAACAAGCGGGTCAGAGACCCTGAGTGTGGCAGCTAATATATTTGTTGGCCAAACGGAGGCTCCGCTTATGATTCGCCCCTTTATCCGAACCATGACTCAATCCGAACTAATGGCTGTTATGACAGGAGGTTTCGCTACAGTCGCCGGGGGTGTTTTAGCACTCTACGTCATCTGGTTAAAAGACATCCCTGGTATTGCAGGCCATCTGTTGGCGGCTTCGGTGATGTCAGCTCCTGCTGCGATGGTAGTAGCTAAAATCATATATCCTGAAACTGTTCTCTCAGAAACATCAGGGGACCTAAATATTAAAATCGAGAAACCTGACTCCAACGCTATGGAAGCTCTGGGTCGGGGTGCATCTGAGGGGTTAAAACTTGCTGCAAACGTTGCAGCCATGCTGGTTGCTTTTGTTGCGCTAGTTGCAATGATTAATTACTTTTTGACCTTTGCCGATACATCTCTTCAGGGAATATTAGGCTTTATTTTTCGACCACTGGCATGGGCTATGGGCATCTCCTGGGAAGAAGCTCAAATGGTGGGAGTTCTGATGGGCGAAAAAATTACCTTAACAGAATTAATTGCCTATAGTGATTTAAGAGACTTAAAATTAGAACATGCGATTTCAGATAGGGCTGCAATCATTGCCAGTTATGCATTGTGCGGATTTGCAAATTTCGCATCAATTGGAATCCAGCTGGGAGGAATCGGGGGGATCGCGCCTGAAAGACGAAAGGATCTTGCCTCCCTGGCACTAAAAGCAATGTTAGGGGGCGCGCTTGCTTCCTGGATGACAGCTTCTATCGCAGGAATATTAATTTAACCGGAATTAATCTATGCGACTTGTTTTTATGGGACCCCCGGGAGTTGGGAAAGGAACTCAGGCGGAAAGGGTAACAACCCATTTTAAAATAGTACACCTCTCCACTGGTGATCTCCTACGAGAAGAAATAAAAAACAATACCAGATGGGGGAGGGAAGCAAAAACATTCATGAACGATGGACAACTTGTCCCCGATGATTTGCTCTTGGAAATGATGAATGACCGCCTTCGGCTGGATGAAAGTAAGAAAGGATATCTCTTGGATGGGTTCCCCCGCACCCTGCCCCAAGCCCGGGGGCTGGATTCCATCCTAGAAGACTTGAATCAATCACTGGATCGGGCTGTGAACCTTACTGCTGATAATGATGAACTGATCAGAAGACTTATCTTACGTGGCCAAAAATCAGGAAGGGATGATGATTCTCCAGATATCATCCGCAAAAGACAGCAGGTTTACCGGGATCAAACAGCTCCGCTTATTGATTATTACAGAAAACAACAACTATTGATAGAAATAAACGGAATCGGAGAAATACCTGAGATCACCGACCGCATCATTAAATCACTCACCTAATCATGCTTAAAGTTGGACTCACTGGAGGGATTGGCACCGGTAAAAGCACTGCCAGTGCACTGTTTAAGGACTTGGGAGCTTTTATCTTCGATGCTGATAAGGAAGCAAAGCGACTACTGGATACCTCCGAAATTATCCAGAACGAACTGATTACGGAATTTGGAACAGATATTCTAAACGGAGAAAATAAAATCCACCGCGCAAAATTAGCTCGAGTCAGTTTTCAGGATGAAGAGCATCAATTTATCCTGAACTCCATTATTCATCCCCACATTTTCCAGATAATTGATAAGTCATTTGACAAGATTACATCCAAAAAAATATACCCCGTCTTCATTGTAGATGGAGCCTTAATATTTGAATCAGGGCTTAACAAGCTTCTGGATTATACCATTGTCATTACAGCTAATATAAAACATAGAATGGCACGGGTTTTAGAAAATAGCAATCTAACCAGGGAAGATATTCTGAGAAGAATTGAACTACAATGGGGTGATGAAGAAAAAGTAAATCTGGCAGATTTTACACTAAGAAATGATGGTACTGAAAAAGAATTAAAAGTACAGATACAAAAAGTATACGCTAAGCTGGCCTGAGGACTCCTTCCAAGTCTGGAAATTTATCCATGAGATCGACTCCGCAATGCCAATGGTTTATCTAAAATCTCTTTCAGAATTATAGCTCGCCTTAAATTTGTTTTACCATTCAATTGTACTAAAATGCTTGCCAATGATTCCTCAGCGAGTTTTTCCTTGGGCAGATCCCAATGAGAAAATGCTCCCACATCTCTCTTATCAAAAGGGGATTCAAACGCTTTGAAAGATGAATGGGACAAATCAGCTTGTACTTCAGAGGGAATGGATTCAGTTTCAATGGGAATTTCTTCTTCAGGATAAACTTCTTCCGGTTCAGGTTCATCCTCGGAAATAATGGGTCTTTCTTCCTTTGGAACCAAATCTCCAAAAAATTTCTCTATAAAATCAGGTTGTAATGGTGTATCTCCTTGATTTTCTTCTTCATTGTCTAATGTTTCCCATGCTTTTTTCTGTTTCCGCTTTTTTGCCAAAGTGGAAATCAAATACAAAGCCAATAGAAATATCCAATACCCAATTCCTTCCATTACTAAATACTCCTATGGTTGGGTGAACTTATAAATTCTTAATTACTCGACGCTATTTGTGAGCTTCAGGAGGTTTGGTTGACTCACTGACACCTTCACCCGATATAGCATCTCTCATTCCTGTATCAGCCTTAATATTTTTCATGTTGTAATAATCAAAGATTCCAAGATTACCTTCACGAAATGCCTGGGACATGGCTTTGGGTACCTCTGCTTCTGCCTCAACTACTTTAGCCTGCATCTCTTGAGTCCGTGCTTTCATTTCCTGCTCCTCAGCAACTGCCATAGCTCGCCGCGTTTCAGCTCTTGCCTGGGCAACTCGAAGGTCCGCCTCTGCTTGGTCGGCCTGAAGCCTAGCCCCAATATTTTTCCCCAGGTCAACATCCGCAATATCTATAGATAAAATTTCATAAGCTGTACCTGCGTCCAATCCTTTTGCGAGCACCGCTTTAGAAATATTATCTGGGTTTTCCAGTACTTTTTTATAGGTTTCCGATGAACCAATTGCGCTTACAATGCCCTCGCCAACCCTAGCGATAATAGTTTCATCAGTTGCTCCTCCAACCAACCCCGGGATATTGGTCCGCACTGTAACCCTGGCTTTCGCCTTCACTTCAATTCCATCCTTAGCTACTGCAGCAAGGGTGCCCTCCTTTGGCGCATCAATTACTTTTGGGTACACACTCGTTTGAACTGCTGTTTTCACATCACGCCCGGCGAGATCAATCGCCGTGGCAGTGGTAAAGGGGAGCTCTATATTTGCTTTGTCTGCAGCAATCATCGCAGATACCACATTAGCTACATTGCCGCCGGCAAGGAAATGAGTTTCAAGATCCTCAGTTGTAATAGTCTCCAAACCAGCCTTATGAGAATTAATAACTGAATCCGTAACCAGCCTGGGGGGGATTTTTCTTAAACGCATTCGGATGAGATCAATAATCGTTATTCTTCCCAGACCAAGGCTCACCACTGCCTGAACCCACAGCCCAACCGGGACATAATAAAAGATTACAAAAACCAAGAAAAGTACAAATACCAATAAAATAATTGAAACAATACTCATGAGTTTCTCCTAACTGTTTGTGTTTAATTTACGAACTACGACCCGGTTTCCATCTACAGATAAAACCTTTACCTGCTCATTTTTAATAATATAATCTCCTTCGCTGACCACAAATATACGCTGTTCGCCTATATTGATCCAACCGGATGGTCTCAAATCTGTTGAAGCAATTCCTTCAGTCCCCTCAAGGTTTTCCCATCCCAGGGATGTATCATAGCCTTTTTCGTGACTTTCCATCCCCGGGGCAGTTAACTTTGTCCAAAAACGTGTCTTTGTCATTAAACGAAACAAGAACACCAATCCGATAATTCCCCCGATTATTCCAATTGTTAAACCCGTTAATGCCATTGATGTTACCTCCGGGCTTACCGGAACATCCGGAAGTAACAACTCATACAATCCCCATAAAAGAACTCCTATTCCTGCGATTCCTGCAAATCCAAACCCCGGGATAAATAACATTTCAACGAGCAGTAAAGTAACACCTACAAAGATAATAATCAAATCAGTCATGGTTGCAAGTTCGGCAATATAGGACGCTCCAAGGGAAAGTGCCAGGCAAACAGCGCCAAAGGTTCCGGGTATACCCCAGCCAGGGCTTTGCAACTCAAATAAAATCCCCAGAAAACCGAATGTCATAAGGAGTGATGCCACAACAGGATTGGTAAGAAATCGAACAAGATTCTCAGACCAATTCACTCTGGCAGAGCGTATTTCCACATCATCAATTTCTAGGAGAGAAAAAATATCATCAAATGTTTCTGCCTCTGCATCCGCAATATTGTACTTTATGGCCAGTTCTGTTGTAAGAGTAATCAACTTTCCTTCTTTCCTTCCTTCTAAGTCGGTTACCTCCACTGAATCTCCATCAATTACCAGATGAGTAAAACTCAGTTCCTCATCCACCATTCCTTTTGCAATAGTTGTGTTGCGTTTCCGTTTTTCCGCAGTTGAGGCCATTTCCTCCCGCATATAGCTAATCACCTTCTCAGATCCTTTATTTCCCTTCATATCCACTGCTGTGGCTGCACCAATCGTACCACCACCGGTCATATATATTTTTTCACAGGACAGAGAAATCAGTGCGCCGGCAGAGATGGCACGACGGTTGATAAAAGCAACCGTTAAAACTTTACTGGACAGAATCGCATCCTTGATTTGGGTCGCAGCATCAACCCGGCCACCAAAAGTGTCAATATCAAAGATTATTGCAAATGCATTTTCCTGTTCTGCGGTCTTGATAACACGTTCAATGAAAGGAGGGAGCCCAAGGTCTATTGTCCCTTGAATAGGGATTTTATATATAATTGTTTGAGTGGCATCTAATCTACAAAAGACGAAAACAAATAGAAAGATTAAGGATTTTTTCATAGCCTTGAGTTTACACCAAACTCTATAAGGGTTGCAAATATTCACGGGGGCAAAAAATATACTTGAACATAAACAATTTATATTAGATTTCACTGATTTACCAAATAGTACATTTCTGTATTTCATGAAATTAACTCATAAGCTAACCTATCAATCATTAAGATTATTTTCGAAATGGCTCCAGAAAAGGTCCTTTTACCAGAACCAATTACTCTCTCAGAAATTATCGGGCCTATTTTTTCACTTTATCCCCATCAGAAAACCTGTAGCTATTAGTAACATAGCCCGTTCATTTCCCCAAAAATCATCCCAATGGAAACTAAATATATTAAAAAAATGTTATCAATTTTTCACTCACAATTTCATCCGGTTTTTATCCTTTCCTTCTTCTTACTTTTTAACATCAGTTTCTTCTAAAAGTAAAGATATTTTAGACATGGCAATAAAACAAAGAAAGGGTGTAATAATAATAACCGGGCATTTTGGTGCCTGGGAATTGCTATCAGCTTGGCTTGGCTACAATGGTTATCCGATTATTGGAGTGGCTCATCGTCAGCGCAATCTCGGATCAGATCAATTTTTTAAAGAACTCCGGGAAAGAAGCGGTTTTGGTCATATCTTTCGGAAAGAACCTATTGATAAAATGTATCAAGTTTTATCGGATGGAAAGATGCTTGGACTCGTCAGTGACCAGGATACAAAAAGCCGTGGTGTATTTGTAAACTTTCTAAATCAACCGGCATCAACACCGAAAGGTGCTGCCCGTTTTTACAAAAAAACAGGTGCCCCAATGGTGTTTGTTACATGCGTTGAGCAATCATCAAATAAGTATGAAATAAACTGTCAAAATGTTCTTTCTAACAATAAAGAAACTGTTAAGGACATCACCCAGCGTTATACCACCTTGCTTGAAGCTAAAATAATGCAACATCCTGAACAATATTTCTGGTGGCATAGACGCTGGAAAACTAAACCAGTTTAGAATAATGGATAATACCTATTCTGCAAACCGGATTTTGGTTTCGGACCCAAACGCTGTTCCGGAAGCAAAAAATATTATTCAAAGCGGAGGAGTTATTGTTTACCCAACGGATACACTTTACGGCTTTGGTGTAGATGCTACTAATGGAAAAGCTATAAAAAAATTAAATCATATAAAAAATAGATCAGGACCAATAAGTATCCTGATTAACAATTTAGAAATGGGATTTAAAATTACAAAGCTATCTCCTAAACAAAAAAAAATAGTTACTGAACAATTACGGGGCTTCAACACAGTCATTGTTCCATTAAAAACAGGTTTTGTTCACCCAATAATTTCTGCACAAGATAATACAATAGGGCTTCGAATTCCGGATCATAACTTTGGAATCGACCTGGTAAGCCAACTCGGCAAACCAATTACAACAACAAGTGTAAACCATAGTGGCCTGCCGCCACTGAATAAGGTTGATGAAATTATGGAATTATTTGGATCTTCTTTTGATTTATTAATCGATGCTGGTGACCTTCCTCCATCAAAAGGTTCAAAAGTAATGAAATTGAAAGAAACACATTTTGAAATAATTAGAAATTGAAGCTATTAAATAAAATTTTTATTCTCATTATAATTGTAAGCTTTTTTAATCGCCATGCTCTAGCTAAAAAATTACCGTTCAGTGTTGGCGAAAAATTAGAATATTCAGCTAAATTTAATTTTATTCCTGCCGGAAAAGCGTTTCTAAAAGTTATTTCAATTGACACTGTCAATAACCTCCCGGCATATCACGTGAGATACGAAGCTCAAACTGGACCGATAGCAGATAAAATCTATAAAATTAGAGATAAAATTGATTCGTGGTTGGATGAGAAAAACTTTTTTACTCACCAACAGACTAAAAGCATTCGGGAAGGGAAATATAAATACAATTCCCACACAAAAATATTTTATAATGACTCAATCGCATTAGTGAATGATGATACGATTGCAATTAATAGTCTTTTGTATGATCCTTACTCACTTTTTTACTACTTCAGAACACTTGATTTGGTCTCTGGAAAAACAATAGATTTAACAGTATTTGATAACAAATCCTTGACAGAATTTCAGATGATTGTAGCATCGAAAGAACGGATTTCAGTTCCAGCCGGGGCATTTGATTGTATGGTAGTCAGACCCTTCAGAGAAGGGAAAATGCTACTAAAAAATGAAGGCGACATGACAATATGGTTCAGTAATGACGTACATAAAATACCAGTTCAAATTGTACTAAAAATTAAATATGGTACTATGGTTATGAAATTAAAGACCTTTAATTTGTAAATAGCCTGACTATATCATTAATCATGACGGTAACCATTAATAACAGTAACAACGCCATACCAATCTGTTGAATAACCATTCGGGTTTTAATTGTAAACTTGCGGCGCAGCAGTGATTCTGCGAGAATGATAAAAACATGACCACCATCCAAGCCCGGAATAGGTAGAAAATTTAATAAGGCAAGATTACAACTTAAGAATGCCATAAATATTAATAATGATCTCCACCCCGCTCGCGCAGCTTTCCCTGCTATTTGAGCAATCAAAATTGGTCCACCCAGATCACTAAAAGATGCCTCACCAGAGATAAGCATCTTGATCGATAAAACAATGAGACCAAAACCTCCTATGGTTGAAACAGCACCCATTCGCGCTGCTTCTAAAAACCCGATTGGCTGGTAGGTAATTTTCGGTGAAATACCAATAGCGCCAAGCGTATCCAGCCTGCCGTTAATGGGCTGAACCTGAAAATTCGTTGTCAATGATTTTTGATATTCAATGCCATCTCTTTGAAAAGTAAGGGTAATGGGTGTGTTTGGTATTGCATGAATAGTTTGAGATAATTCACTCCATGTAGATATGGAAACTTTATTGATTGATACTATCCTGTCACCTGGTAATAATCCTTCAGATTTGGCTGGCATACCATCAACTAAAGTGTGGATTACGGGTTCATTACTAGCTATCGGCGTGCCATGGTTCCAAGCCACACCAGTAAAAATAAAAAATGCTAGAAGAATATTCATTATAATCCCAGCACTCATTACCCATACCTGAGCCCACACAGGCTTGCTCATGAGTTCATCTGGTTTAAATTCTATCGTTCCATCAAGACTTTCATCAATCATGCCGGCCATTTTTACATATCCACCTAATGGAATTATAGCCAAGCAATATTCTGTGCCGCTACCCTTTTGCCCGGGGTTTTTTATCAGCCAACTTTTAACAGGACCCCAACCAACTTTACCTTCTTGATCCCTTCTGTAAAAAAACAATCTGCACTCAAAGCCGTTTGGCACAGAAGTAATTGTTATAAACCGTGGTGGGAATCCAATGGAAAAGCGGTCCACCCGTACACCTACGGAGCGAGCTGCAAAAAAATGACCCAGTTCGTGTACCATCACAAGAACCCCCAACACCATTATAAAAGCCCAAATTGTAGTCATAAAATAATTCTCTTGTTAAATAGATTATACGGCATTCTTTACAAACTCTGTCGTCCAAAGTTCCAAATTTAACAGATCTTCCAAATTTGGATACTCGATCCACTCATGCTTTTCACAAGCTTTTTCTATGATTTGAGGAATATCGGTAAATTTGATTTTACCATCTAAAAAATTGTAAACTGCGTTATCATTTGCAACATTCAGAACCGCCGCGGTTGTACCACCTGCACGCAAAGCATCATATGCAAGCCCTATACACGGAAACCGTTTCAGGTCCTTTTCTTCAAACGTCAATTGACCAACTGCTACCAAATCAAGTTGTTCCCATGTTGCTTGAGTATGTTCCGGATAAGTCAATACATATTGAATTGGCACTTTCATGTCTGGTACACCCATTTGTGCTTTTACAGAGCTATCATTAAATTCTACCATAGAATGAATAATGGACTGGGGATGCACAACGATGTCAATCTGATCTGCATAGAAATTAAATAGCCAACGTGCTTCAATTACTTCTAACCCCTTGTTCATCATGGTGGCGGAATCAATAGTAATTTTATTCCCCATATCCCAGTTTGGATGATTCAAGGCTTCTTCCACAGTTATATCAGGGAATGTGTTCAAGTCTCTTGTACGAAATGGGCCGCCGCTGCCCGTCAAAATGATCCTACGAACATCATCAGTTTTTTCACCAACCAAACACTGCCATATAGCTGAGTGTTCGCTGTCTACGGGAAACAGGGCTGCACCTGTTTTTAACTTTTCCCTGTTGATCAAATCACCAGCCATCACTAAACTTTCTTTATTGCTAAGCGCAACATCTATGCCTGCGTGCAAAGCTGAT
>Ga0208879_1003788_pt1 | contig 12134 bp, 7 predicted proteins | sample Knorr_S15_td_Bot_FD_185605 | JGI IMG/M metagenome (GOLD analysis project Ga0208879, IMG submission 185605) | Marine microbial communities from Southern Atlantic Ocean transect - Knorr_S15_td_Bottom_ad_5009_LV_A (SPAdes) (version 2) | ecosystem: Environmental > Aquatic > Marine > Oceanic | place...
GGCGGCGGCGGCATGGGCGGTGGCGGCATGGGCGGTGGCGGCATGGGCGGCGGCGGTATGGGCATGGGCGGTGGCGGCGGTATGGGCGGCTTCCAAAATGTCGAAGACGAACTGTCACTGGGAACCAAAACAGCTCCGGCAACCGCAGCAGCGGCGGCTAAAGTTGATAAAGCCGAAACGGATATTCCCAAAGCGATTGAACAACAATTGACCGTTATTGATCACCAACCCAAAGATGGTGAATCACTGGACGCCGCTTGGAATCGTTATTTCAAGTCTACTGCAGATCTCAGCGATGAAGCGACTGCTCAACACGGTCGTCAGATTCGTTTTACGGTTCAACTGAAAATGATCCAGGCACAGCGATTGCACGCTCAAGGTGGTCAAGAAACCGAAGAAAAAGCAGCTAAAGCAAAACGCTTAGTTGATGAGTCGATTGCGATCATGTTAGCAGCGATGCGCAATGAGCAATCTCAATTTTGGATGTATGAAGGGCTGGGATTGGCGATGCAAGCTAACCATGCTCCTCTCCGAGAAGTTGAACGAGCGCTGATGTCGGCAATTGACTTCAGCAACAATCCAGAATCATTGTTGGCCGTGGGGATTTACATGTCCGAAGTTGGCTTACATAAGCGTGCTTTGAGTATCTTGCAAGATGTCTCAGAAGTGAATCCATATCGCCCCGAACCCTACGTGCGAGGATTAGCAATAGCAAAACGCCTCGGTGATCTTGAAGGTTTGAAATGGGCAACCACGGGAATTCTGGCTCAAGCTTGGACCAACGAGCAAAAACACATTGAACTGGATGCTCGGCATACCGCTCTAGCATTGATCATGCAATTAAAACAATCGGGTCAGGAACAAGCGGCCAAAGAGTTTGCCCAAAACATCGGCGAACAAACTGCTCGCGACTGTCGCATTGTCGTGACTTGGACAGGCAATGCCGACATTGATCTGCACGTACAAGAACCAACAGGAACTGTCTGTTCGATCCAAAATGATCGCACAACATCTGGCGGAGTTTTGCTGGGCGACACATTCGCGATGGCTGGCACTCAACCTGTTAATGGCTATAGCGAAAGTTATGTTTGCCCACGGGCGTTTAAAGGCGAGTATCGTCTTTTAATTCGGCGCGTCTGGGGAAATGTTACGGCCGGTAAAGTAACCGTTGATATCTACACCGACAATCCAGATCGTCCACATATCCATGAACAGATTCAATTGGACAACAAAGACGCGGTTGTGATCTTCGACGTGTTACATGGTCGACGAATCGAACCGATTGGCGCACACCAACTGGAAAACATGCAGAAGCACCAAGCGATCGCTGGTCGACAGCTTTTGGCTCAACAACTTAACAGCCTGACCGATTCAGATGCCGCTCGGGATTTTGCGATCGCTCGCAAAATGGCCGCGCGCGACGGGCGATTCTTTGTGCCGGGTCGGGGTGGAGTTGGTTATCGACCAAATATCACGACTTTACCTTCAGGTGCCAACCTGACGGCCATGTCACCGATTATATCTCCTGACCGCCGTTATGTCCGAATTTCGATTCCACCAACGCCAATTTCAACTGGTGTTTCTGATGTTCGCACGTTTAATTTTGCTACGGGAGAAGCCCAAGGGTTTGACAATGACCGCGGAGGCGACGATCAAGGTGGTCAAGGCGGTCAAGGCGGTGGTGGCGGTGGTGGTGGACGGTAATTAATAAACAGTGTCTCCGCTGATCCGTTAGACATTGTGTTTGTCGGTGGTGCTAATTCGTATTACAGCGGGCTAATTCGTTACTCGAGCTGTTGACCTAAGCGATTGACAATTGTTTCGCCAATTTTTAGAGAGCTCGTGGCCGCTGGGCTGGGCGCGTTACAGACGTTGATAATGCGGTCTGAATCTAAAATGATGAAATCGTCTACAAGGGTGCCGCTGGGGTCAAGGGCTTGTGCCCGCACGCCAGAACGGCCTCGTATCAGGTCATCAGTGGTGATGGCTGGCACGAGTCGCTGAAGTGCTTTAACAAACGCTCGTTTGCTGCACGACTGCCACATTTCTTGCATTCCCATGCGCCAGTGTTTAGTGGCCAGTCTTAGAAATCCTGGATAGGTGAGAGTTTCCAACAGGTCGCGAACGTTAACGTCGCGTTTGCGATAACCTTCACGGGCGAACGCCAAGACGGCGTTGGGGCCGCATTCTAGTCGTCCGTCGATCATCCGCGTGAAATGTACACCCAAAAATGGGAAATCAGGATTCGGTACGGGATAGATCAGGTGATTGCATAAGTGATGTGCCGAGGGTTTAAGCTCATAGTATTCACCGCGAAAGGGAACAATCTTTGCTGGCGAACGGTGACCGGTTTTTTTAGCGATACGATCACAGTATATTCCGGTGCAGTTTATTAAATATGCAGCCGTAAAATCTCCGTTAGAGGTTTCAACTTTGACGCTCGATGTGTTTTGTTGGATGCCAAGCACTTTGGATGATGTGACAATTTCGCCTCCTCGTTCGCAAACGACTTCCGCTAGACTCTCGCAAACCGCTCGGAAGTTAACAATACCAGCGTCGGGAACGTGAATGGCTGCGATGCCTGCCGTGTGGGGTTCTATTTCAGAGAGTTGATCTCGGTCTAATAATTTACACTTTACTGTATTGGCTTGCCCACGCTCATAAATCACCTGCAAGCGTTGTTGTTCTGTTTCGTCTACGGCAACAATGACTTTGCCACAAATATCAAACGGGATCTCTTGTTCTCGACAAAACGATTCCATCATCCTTCGACCTTGTTGACAATTGGTCGCACGCAATGAACCAGGAGTGTAATAAATCCCAGAATGGATAACTCCAGAATTACGGCCAGTTTGATGCTGTGCGATCCCAGACTCTTTTTCGAGAACGGTAACTTTTGTGTGGGGATATTGCTGCGAGATTTGATAGGCGGTTGCCAATCCGACAATCCCACCGCCCGCGATAATCACTTCGTCCCGTGCGCTCACTGTACTAGTACCTTTGGAGGATGAATGTTGTTCGTTACTCGAAGATTGCCTATAATTGCAGTCTGCTAACATTCCTTCCATCCTACGTTTAGGAACCATTTAGTTGCAACGGCCTAGCGGTTGTAAAAGGTGGAACGGTTAGCAACTTGATTATATACACACCCTTTAACAATCGGAACATAACCTTGACCCTGAACTTTCTTCGTTCAAAGCGTTTTGTATCTACGCAATTCAGTTTGTCATTATTGTCATGTGCATTGTTGCTCTGTTTTTTGAGCAACCTGTCGGGACAGCAATCCACTCCCAAACAAAGCACTCAGATTGGCGTCACAGTAACTGACGATGCGAAAACAATTGCAGAGGAGTCTGTTGGGGATGAAGAAATATATGATCTGTTGAAATTGTTTGTCGACACACTCGATCAAATCGACCGCAATTACGTTAAGGATATTAATCGGCGAGAGTTGGTTGATGCTGCGATAGTAGGCATGTTGAAGAAACTGGATAGGCATTCAAATTATATTCCGCCGTCCAATATCGATCGTTTTAAGCAAGCAATCGAGAATGTCTTTGGTGGCATTGGCATTCAGACAGTCTTGAATCAAGGGAACATTGAGATCGTAACGCCTATTTCCGGCTCACCGGCATATGCAGCTGGGATTCGACCTGGAGATCTTATTCGTAAAATCAATGACGAGTCGACTGCGGGGATGCAATTGTCAGATGTGGCTGCTCGATTGAAAGGTAAGATCGGTACGTCCGTTAATTTGACAATCGAATCACCCAAATACAATGAAACGAAACAGTTAACGGTTGAGCGGCAATTAATTGAGATCGAGTCGGTGTATGGTGCCGCAAGAAACAACGACGATTCATGGAACTTAATGATTGATCAAGAGAATCGCATTGGTTATTTGTTAATCACGAATTTTGGCCGTAAGACTTCCGCAGAGCTGCTGGGGGCGCTGCAGCAATTGAAAGAGAAGGATGTCCAAGGTTTGATTATCGACTTGCGTTACAACCCCGGTGGCCTGTTGACTGCTGCAATCGAAATCTGCGATATGTTTATTCCAGCGGGTCGAATTGTAAGTACTGAAGGTCGCAGCGTGCCTAAACGCGTGTGGGACGCCAAGGCTGAGGGTACTTTTGACGGATTTCCCATCGCAATATTAGTTAATCAGTTTAGTGCGAGTGCGAGTGAAATTGTATCTGCGTGTTTACAAGACCACGATCGAGCCGTCGTTGTGGGGCAACGGTCTTATGGTAAAGGGAGTGTCCAAAATATTATTCAACTGGAAGGGGGTCGCAGCGCATTAAAATTGACGACAGCTGGATATCTACGGCCTAGTGGCAAAAATATCGATCGGCCCAATGCTCAAAATGATGATGATTGGGGCGTTAAGCCAAACGACAATCTGGCAGCTGAATTTACCGTTGAACAGAATCGATTGCTGCGGCTCTGGCGACGTGATTTAAATATCGTACTCAACGGCGCGACGCATGATCCATTTGTTGATAAAGAATATATTGGGTTCCACGATGCACAATTACACATTGCTAAAAACTATCTCTACGAGGCGCTGGACTTGCCACTCGCAGAAGCTCCAACGGAGTCTCCCACGGCAGTCACGCTACAAGACGATGACACTGCAGAGCGTGGCACCAAACGCGGCAATCGGCGAGGACCTATGAGAAACCGCGAGTCGTCTAATGAGGACGCTTCCAAATAAACACCCACGCTCTGCTACAGCGTGTAAACACTGTCAGCGGTGTTTCGTATCCACAGCACAGGGACTTTAACTACATGCGTATTCTTACCATTGAATCCACTTGCGACGAAACAGCCGCCGCTATTGTGACGGATTCGTTTGAAGTGCTTGCGAGCGTTGTCGCTTCGCAGGAAAAGTTGCACCAAGAATTCAAGGGTGTGGTACCCGAGATAGCGGCTCGCGCACACGTGCAAACAATTCTGCCAGTCATTCATGAAACACTGAAACGTGCTGGGTTAGCCTTAAACGAGTTAGATGCCATAGCAGTCGCCAATGAGCCAGGGTTAGCAGGATCGCTGCTCGTGGGCGTGGTCGCCGCAAAGGCGTTGTGCGTTGCTCATAACCTACCCCTTGTTGCAGTGAATCACCTGCAAGCCCATATCTTTGCCTGTCGCCTCGCCGCACAAAAAGACGTATTTCCGTGCGTAGGATTAATCGCCAGCGGTGGTCACTCAAATCTCTATTGCTGTCACAGCCCCTTGGAATTTGAACCTCTCGGTGGGACGCTTGACGATGCTGCTGGTGAGGCCTTTGATAAGGTGGCGGCGATGTTAAATCTATCCTATCCAGGTGGACCGGCAATATCTAAGGCTGCCGAAAATGGAGATCCTCAAGCATTTGCGTTTCCCCGCCCTTTACTTAAGGATACCAATAATCTTGACTTTAGCTTTAGTGGCTTGAAAACAGCAGTCCGTTATCAAGTTGCTGGCCAGGGGCAGGTTGATTTTAGCGAATTGAATTTGAGTGACCAAACTGTGGCCGATGTTGCAGCTAGTTTCCAGGCTGCGGTCGTTGATTGCCTCGTGGGGAAGTCTTTATTGGCTCTAAAACGCACTGGGTTGGGCGTGTTGTGTGTCGGTGGCGGAGTCGCTGCTAATCACCTGCTTCGTGAGCGGTTGGAGCAAGCTTGTACAGAGGCAGGAGCAGAGTTGCATATCGCGCCACTGGAGCTGTGCACCGACAACGCAGTCATGGGTGCGATTGCAATTGAACGGTTGCAGAGCGGATTGACCGAGGACTTGTCCCTTGACATTAACCCGGGTCTGCGTCGGATTGGCGGGGTTACTTGACTCCTTGAATGACCTCCGCACCTACAGTGCAATGATGACAATCGATGTTATACTGTGGTAACGGTTTGTTATTCAGGAATATGGGGTTTCCTTTAAGGTTGGTTAAACAATCGATGTCCGCATCTAAATCGAGCTAATCAACGATATCTGCTGAGCTCATTACGGCATTGCGCCGAGTAATAGGTGCCGCAGGCGTTTTGACGGCATACAGCGATCGGATGGTGTTCGAGTGCGACGGTTTTACGATCGAAAAAGATTGCCCCGATGTTGTTGTTTTTCCAAGAACAACCGCCCAAATTGCCGCAGTTGTTTCATTATGCAATCAATACGAAGTTCCGTTCTTGCCGCGCGGTGCAGGCACTAGTTTAGCCGGAGGTACGTTGGCGGTGGGCGGAGGTGTCATGTTGGTTTTGACTCGCATGAACGAAATCCTCGAAATCAATTTGAGGGATCGCTATGCAATTGTGGAACCAGGCGTTGTCAATATTCGTTTAACCCAATCGCTCAAAGGCAGCGGGTATCATTATGCTCCCGACCCATCGAGCCAGAGTGCTTGTACGATTGGCGGTAATGTAGCTACCAATTCCGGTGGCCCTCATACTCTTAAATATGGAGTTACGGTCAATCACATTCTCGGGCTTGAATTTGTCACAGCGGCCGGAGAAATAGTGACGGTCGGCGGACCAGGTGGCACTTGCTCGGGCCTAGATATTACCGGAGTCCTTGTTGGCAGTGAAGGTACGTTGGCCATTGTCTCCAAGGTTTGGGTGCGATTGACTCGTAATCCCCAAAGCGTTCGTACGATGCTAGCGGTATTCGATTCGGTAGCTGACTGCACGACATCGATTACTGCGATTATAGGCGCTGGTATTATCCCAGCAGCACTAGAAATGATCGACCATGACATCATGGTTGCCTTAGAAGAAGCCTTTAAATTTGGGTTTCCATTAGATGCTGAGGCAGTATTGATCATCGAAGTGGACGGTATTGACGCGGGACTGGACGACCAAAGAGACCGGATCGTACAGCTATGTTTGGACAACGGCGCTCGCGATGTGCAGCAAGCCGAGGATGAAAAACAACGGCAACACTTATGGCGTGCTCGCAAACAAGCCTTTGGCGCGATCGGGCGGCTTTCATCGAGCCTCGTCACGCAAGATGGAGTCGTTCCGCGGACTCAACTGCCCTATATCTATGAAAAGATAATGGAAATTGGTAAGAAACATGACATTCAAATCGTCAATGTGTTTCATGCGGGCGATGGCAACATTCATCCTGTGATGTTGTTTGACGAGCGTGACGCGTCACAGGTTCAACGTGTGTTACAGGCTGGCGGTGAGATTCTAGATGCCTGTCTAGAAGTAGGAGGAAGTGTGACAGGTGAACATGGGATTGGTGTTGAAAAGATGCATTTCATGAAGAAGATGTTTACTCCAGAGGATCTGGAAGTGATGAGTGCGTTACGAGATGCCTTTAATCCGCAGAACAAATTGAGCCCCGGTAAGATGTTGCCTGTCGCCGGAGCTTGTGGAATGGAACGTATACATCCTAGTCGAATGGTCGCCACCTAATTACGAAACAATCTTGAGTATTGAAACGTGCCAGATAATATAAACCTATTACCATCGACCGACACGATCGAACCTGCGAGTTCTACAGAGATTGCTGCGCAGCTGCTTGAGTGCTATGAACAATCAATGGCTGTTTACCCTGTCGGTGGCCAAACAGCTTTGGATTATGGCTTGCCGGCAACCACTGTTGGAATAGCGGTCTCAACCAAAGCCATTGATCAAGTTATCGATTTTCCAGTACGAGATCTTACAATTACCGTAGAAGCTGGGATACCGATGCAACGGCTAGCTAAGCTGCTGGAGGCTGAGGGACTGATGTTACCGCTGGACGTTCCCCAGGCCGAGCAAGCCACGTTGGGAGGCGTCATTGCAACGAACACCAACGGCCCTCGTCGTTTTGGCTTGGGGACGGTACGCGATTATGTCATTGGCATTGAGGCAGTTAATGGTAAAGGACAGCTGTTTCATGGTGGTGGGCGAGTCGTTAAAAATGTAGCTGGTTATGATTTTTGCAAATTATTGACTGGATCGTTGGGTACGTTAGGAGTTATTACTGCCGTCACGGTAAAAGTAAAGCCGATCAGCGAACAGACAACAACGGTCGTCGCCGTCGTGCCTAACGGTCACAGTGGTGAAACGGCGATTGCTAGCATGCTAGTTTCAGAGGCAACGCCAGTGGCCGTGCAGTGGCTTCAGGGCGAGTGCTGGCAGCAACTATGCGGCGGCGGTAGCAAGCCAGCGGGGCAGAGCATCATGGCAATTCAACTGGCCGGAACGACGGTGGACGTGGATTGGTCACAGGCGACTGTATTGCGAGAGCTAAAAGCAGCTGGATTAACGGATGGTTCGATTCTTGATCCCTCACAGCAGCAGGCTTTGTGGTCGGCTGTCTGCGAATTTCCGGCGAACGAGGCAGAGTTGGTGATACAGGTTCAGACAGTTTCGAGTGGAGTTGTCGAGATTATTGCTAAATGTTGTGAGTTAAACTCGGATTGTGTGATCCAAGCGGCTGCGGGCGACGGTGTCGTCACCGTGGCGTTTGAACAACTACCGACGGGGGGTATTTCGTCTGCCTTGATTGCCGAACTGGCACCGCTAGCTGCGCGGTTTCACGGAAACGTGGTGACCTTGAAAAACCCGCAAGCAGTTGAGGTGACAGCTGGCAGCATGTGGGGACGTTTATCGGCTCCCTTGTCAATTATGCAGTCGGTCAAAGAACAATTTGACCCACGTGGGATTTTGAATCCCGGCAGGTTTATTTTTAAGTAATGCCAGAATCACCTGCCACTACCGCTGACCCGTTACCAATTGCATTGCCGCCAACGCCTGGCGATGGAATCAACTACGATTTGTTTTTAGACTGTGTCCATTGCGGCCTATGTACGTCGGCTTGTCCAACTTACATTGAGACAGGAAATGAAAATGACAGTCCCCGCGGTCGCATTTATCTGATGCGAGCTGTTACCGATCGACGGCTGGACATGACTCAAACAATCCAGCGGCATCTCGAGTTGTGTTTGGATTGTCGAGCCTGTGAAACGGCCTGTCCATCTGGGGTACAGTATGGCCGCTTGATTGAGCCGTTCCGATTAGCCATGGACGTTCCGGAAAAGGGAGAGCCAAAGCAATTTGATTGGTTTTTCAAATACATTTTGTTTGGTCTCTTCCCTTATCCACAGAGACTTCACAAAGCACTGGTGTTCGCTAAAATAGCCCAGCGGTTGAAGTTAGACCAGTTGCTGTTGCTAACGGGTATGTGGAAGTTGCTGCCGGCGCGTTTAGGACGGCTCGTAACTTTACTGCCGCATATTAAGACCCCTGATGCCCCCTTGGAAAAAGTCATGCCGGCCATTGGAAAGCGGCGAGCGAGGGTTGCTTTATTTAGCGGATGCGTGCAAAGCGAAGTGTTTCAGCAGACCAATTATGCAACGGTTCGAGTGTTGCAGGAGAATGGTTGCGACGTTGTGATTCCCGACGAACAGGGATGCTGTGGTGCAATTCATTATCACACCGGACAAGAGCAAGGGGCAATCGACTTTGCGGCTGACAATTTGAAAGCGTTTGATCGAGACGATATTGATGCAATCATCGTGAATGTTGCGGGGTGTGGTTCGATGCTCAAGGAGTATGGGCACCTCTGGGACGATGCGCGTGACGGACAGACAGCTGATAGGAAGCAGTTTTCTAGTAAAGTAAAAGACGTCCATGAGTTTTTGGACGAACTAGGGTTCATTCCGCCGAAATGGAATATTCCGGTGAAAGTGACCTATCATGATGCTTGTCATCTGGTACACGCCCAAAAAATATCTGACCCGCCCCGCAATCTGATTCGGCAAATCCCCGGAGTGGAGCTTTTGGAACTACCTGAATCGGAAGTCTGTTGTGGGGCGGCCGGAACCTATAACCTCGTCGAGCTTGAAATGGCCGATCGCCTCGGTGAGCGAAAGTTGGATTGCATTCGCAAAACGGGCGCAAGCATTGTGCTGACCGGTAATTCAGGCTGTCTGATGCAAATCGATCGACAGCGGCGGTTGGAACAAGAAAGCGTGATTGTCATGCACCCCATGGACTTGCTTTATTGTGCATACATGCATAAATCACCGTATGACTATTAATACCGCTGCTGGAAGGCTGGCCTTCCAGCAGCAATAACCGATCTGTCGGCGATAATCGTGTAGCGCCGCTTGTACCGGTACCAATAAAAAAGACGTGCTCGCTATGTAAAGCGGAACACGTCTTAGTGGAATCTTGGTAGTTGTCACTAGGAAAACTACTAAGAAGTCAAACTCGTCAAATTAGCTTTCGCCATCGGTTGAGTTTTCTTCTGTTTCAGGACCGGGATCTTCCCCCATATCCTCGGCTTCATATTCGGCACCTGGTAGAGTTTCACCGTCTGGATTTGGGCCAACGTCTGTAGTTGCAGCCTCGTCACAACCGACGAGAACGATGCTGAACATGAACAGCAAAGCGATAATAGTTTTTTTCATGATGCTTCCCTTAAGGAATAAATGGCAATTAGTAAATATAACAACGACTTGTCATTCTAGACTATAGATGGGGCGCGAGACAATATAATTTTTGGCGTTCTTGAGCGTATAACCATTCGCAGGCTAGGACAATTCCTTGATCAGCCAAGTTGTTTTTTGCGAGTATTTATGCGTTTTAGCGTTTCGTCAGCTAGCACTCCCACCAAAATAACGGTACCGATTATCGCGAACTCAAGTTGATTAGGAATTTTAAGGATGTTAATGGAATTATAGAGCACCCGCATGACCGCTGCACCAATGACCACTCCGATAATGCTGCCTTCACCCCCACGGAGACTACAACCTCCCAAAACCGCCGCGGCAATAGCATAGAGTTCGTAGAAGTTACCGTGCCCCGCTGGCTGAATAGAATTTAGGTCGAGAGCAAACAGCAAGGCGCCTATGCCAGTACATGCTCCACAAATTACGTATGCCAAAATCACCATGCGGTCGGTGTTGATACCGCTAAGTTTAGTCGCGGTTTCATTGTTACCTAGTGCTAGGAGATACCGACCGTAGATTGTGTGGTTGAGAAAAACCGTTGCCATCACAGCAATCACGATCAGGAAAATCATCGGAGCGGGCACCAGCGTGCGGCAAATTGGAGTTTGGCTCATCAACCAGCAGCCAGCGAGCCCTCCTGTTATTAATAGAGCCAGTTTTGCCGATGGGTTGTGTTTAAGAGTGGATTTGATGAACTGATTGATACCGAATATGAGAGCTGCCAGTGCTACAAAAACGATGAGCATATCAAGTCGGCTGTTCCATAATTGTCCGCCAGTAGATTGCCCAAACCACCCCGGGCCTTTACCGCCGACTACAGATAGTGACAGCAGTACGCCGAAAAATGTACACCCGAGGATCAATAGCGATATTTTGGCTTCCCGGCCATTGCTCTTTACTGCCAAAAAGAGAACCCAAGCAAATGCGGCGATCGTCAGATAGCCTAGATAGTTCAGCAAAATTTCTGGTAGCAGAGCGCTCGGCCGTTTACCCGCATCTTGCTCGTCTAATGCTTTGCCCAACTGCATTTTTCGATAATTAATCTTTTGCGTGTCGTTGGGCATCGTAATGATATCAACCGTCGTACCGCGACTCAATTTAATAATTGTATTGGTTGATAGGTTTGTAAACCGGCTGGCACCGATCACAGCAATCACGACACAGACCACGAGGCCTATTATACTGTCGCGCCGTTGCTGTTTTTGCTGCCAAAAGTTCCAGACAAACCAGCACGCTCCACCCAATCCGGAAATTGCCAAAACGGTAGCGACGGAGAAAGGTTTTCCTGTCGCAAGTAGTCGTAACGAATCGTTGTATTCACTGCCAAAACCGCCTGTTTGATCTCCCGTGATCCAACGGGCAACTCCGCGGTAAATGAGCAATCCACAGAGCGTAACGACAAAGGGTTGCAGTCCCGCTTTGGTGACCAATAGACCGTGTGAAAGTCCCAACAAGACGGAAATGATCATAATGAAGACGAGTGTTCCCGTGATTCCGAATCCCCAGTCCATTAGTGCCATCGACATCAAGCAGCCAATGAGTCCGATCATTGATCCGATGGAAAGGTCAATGCCCCCGGTGATGATCACAAATGCGACGCCAATACCAATGATTCCGAACAGACCACTCCAGCGCATAATGTTCTGGATATTACGTGGGCTGACAAAAGTCCCTTCACTCAGCATCGTGGTGGCGACGCAGGCAAACA
>Ga0208879_1003790_pt1 | contig 12133 bp, 8 predicted proteins | sample Knorr_S15_td_Bot_FD_185605 | JGI IMG/M metagenome (GOLD analysis project Ga0208879, IMG submission 185605) | Marine microbial communities from Southern Atlantic Ocean transect - Knorr_S15_td_Bottom_ad_5009_LV_A (SPAdes) (version 2) | ecosystem: Environmental > Aquatic > Marine > Oceanic | place...
AGAGTCGAGGCGGACTTGAAGGGAACTAGTGGGGCTGCACACTACAAGATTCCAATTGATGCTCATAAAATGCAATTGAATAATGATATTGAATCACCACCCCCTAATCAAGCACCCTGAGGACCGTCAAGAACTGATCCTCAGCCTTCGAAATTACTCCCAGTTCGCACAATTCTTCTAACTTCCAGTTGGCGAATTGAAACTGATTCCTAAATCGGCCCCTGAAGGGCCGACCTCCCCAAATCTCTTGAAGGGCCCCGCAGCCTCGATGGCCTTTGAGGGAGGCAAATGCTCCGTAGATTGCTCGCAAGTTTCCGCCGAGTTCCCGGTGTGGTCGGCGCGATCGTGGTCGACGACCAATGGGCCGTCACCGCCACCGCGCTGGAGATGGAGCAGGACGAGATGCTGACGACGTGGTCAGATGTGCTCAGGGAGAGTGAACGGCTGGTCGGCGAGGTCGAAATGGGGGACATCGAGCAACTGTGGTTGGAGTGTGAGCTAGGGCACATCGTGCTCGCTCCTCTCGTCGGCGGCCATTCGATGCTCGTGCTCAGCGATTCGGTGGCCAACATCGGTCGACTGCGCCATGAGGTGCGTGCCCGGACTCCCGTGATCGATGATATGTTGAGGTGAATGAATGTTCAAGATGCCAGTTGGAGAAACAGTTGAGGATGGGATCGACCTGAGTGTCAGCCAGGGGTTGTTCCCCTTCGACTTCGGCTGCATATCCTACTCCAGGCCTAGGGCGCGCGTCGCCTGTGGTCACCGGTTGATCTGCGCCGGTGCAGCCGTGGGTGCGCTGTGTGAGGAACAGAAGGGCAAGCGCCGCTTCCTCGCCGGGAACGCGGCAGAGGAGATGCTCGCCGAGATGGAAGCCGGTGACGGCCTGAAGGCCACCGGGACGATGTGGACCCGCCGACAGTTCGAGTCGGTGGCGCGCAACCTGCTCGAAGCGTTCAGCGACACGACCGCTCTGGGAACCCTGCTGCCCACACCCAGAATCGAGGGGCACATCCCGACTCGGGATCTCTCGCTGCTCATCGAGAAACTGGCGTCATCCGAAGTGAGCCGCGGGGCCGCGGCGGTCGAGGACGGCCTGCTGGTGCACTCCGCGGGTGACCTCCCGCTGGACAGCGAGGCGTTCGCTGCACTCGTGCAGACACATCTCGAGGCGCTGGTCGCGCTCGGTGCCCAGATGGACATGTCTCGCCCGTTGTCAACTTCGATCGCCCTACCGGACGGCTCTCTGCTGATCGCCCCCGCCGGTGATTCCGCCATCGCCGTCTGGACCGATTCCGAAGCCGACCACACAGCCATGTTGGCCAACGCCGCCGCCCTGCTCAGGACTCCCACAGCCGTCGAGGACCTCGTCGAAGAGGGCGAGCCGCTTCCAGATGGTGTCATCGTGAAGGAGAGCAAAGGGGGCGTCGACCAACTCATCTCTCACCTGCGCAGCGCCGCTGACGAGCACACGACCGGTTATCTCGAATCGCAGCCCGTCGAGGGCGAGGCGATCGCCATCACCCTGATCAGCGGGGTTCCGGTCGGAATCCGCGCCACCGGTGTGAACTCCGTCGAGGTGGCCGTGATGAGTGCCACCAACGCTGGCAACACGCTGCGTCTGCATCGGCTCGACCGGGTGATGCAGTTGGTGCTGCGCGCATCCACCGTTGCCGATTGGAGCCTGTCCGGCTTCGCCGACCAGATCGCCTCCTGCCGCACCCGCAGCGAGAACCGGCTCGAGTTGCTGAAAGGCAGGCTCGACGCCCTGTTCGGCTTCGAACTCGGCATGGAAGGAATGCTCTCGGAACGTTCCGACTGGAAGTTGGTCGAGGATGCCGATGCGATCGAGGCACTCCCGGGAACGACCAGAGCGCAACTGCTGGGTCCGGCGCTGGGCGAACTGCGCATGCAGATCGAACGCCTCGAAGGCGATGTCACACGAATCGAGAAGGAGAAGGCACGGGCTGATTCACGGACTAAGGCCGCCAACGCCGAGCGCGACGAGCTGAAGACCGACATCTCCGCCACTCGCGAACTGCTGGAGGAAGGGCGCGATGCGCGCACCGAACTCTCGAACCGTCTCGACGAGTCACAACTGCGCATCCGAGAGGAACAGGTGAACTCGGAGGAGCAGGGCGCGCGGGCTGAGCGACTTGCACGTCGCGTCACCGAACTCGAACATCAGGTCACACATCGAGCGGAGGAACTGGCGAGTGCCATCGGTGAGATGGACTCGCGACAGCAACTGCTCGAAGCGCTCGAAGGGTTGCTCACCGAAGAGGCGCGCGCCAAGTCCGAACTCGAGGCGGCCGAAGCGAGGCTGGTCGAGGTTCGGCGCAATCTCGACGACGACGAGCGCATGCAGCGGGTGCTGAACGAACAGGTGTCGGCACAGCGGGAGCGTCACCGGAAGGCAGAGGCGCAAGTCAACGAACTCGAGCGGCAGCGTGAGGCGAGGCGAGCGGACCTCGACCAGGTGGATAGCGAGATGCACACCTGTCGCAGGCTGCTCGAGGAGGAGCGGATGCGCACCGCCGAGATGGACCGTAAGCACACCCTGATGCAGACCGAACTGCGCGAACTGATGAGCGAAAGACGCCAGCTGATGCGCGAACTCGGTGATCTCGACTCCCGACGTGGCAGCGCCGAGGCGGAACTGGGAGCGCTCATCGAGCAGGCTGAGGACCTGCAGGACGCACACGAGCTCGCGCTCGTGGACATCGCAGAGGCGGACAAGATACGCGCCCGCCTGGCATCCGAGCCACTGGCACAGGCGCTGCTGGGTGATGAGAGCGGTCTGTCGCAACTAGAACCGGTGCTCGACCGGATGACCGCGGCGCACAGCCGCGGCTACAGCGTCGCCCTGCTCGACCGTGCTGTCGAACGGGGATTGCAGATCATCCAGCACACCGTCGACGAGGTCGCCCAGACTCCCCGCTATCTGCTGTCCACCGAGGTGATGGAACTGCTCCAGCGCCAAGCGCCCGAGACCGCCGACACCGTGCGCGGCCTAACTCGATGGTCGGTGCAGAACAGGCTGGAGAACCGGCTCGCGGAGACAGTCGCCCACGTCGTGCTCGATCTCGAGAACCTGCTCGACGAGTACGAGGAGTCGGTCACCATGCTGATGCAACTGCGCGAAGTGCTGCGCCAGATGCACGAGCTCGGACTGCCCACGGAGGATATCGCTCCTCTCGAGGCGGTGTCGCACATGCCAGAGGCGCTGCCCCAGATATCACGCGAGGTCCGCCGGCTGCTGCGCCAGACCCTCGACGCCATCTACCTCGAGGCCGACCAGCGCGACAGGGGCGAAGCAGCCACCCTCGACGACACGGTCGAGGTGCTGGAGCAGCTGATGCAGAGGCTGGACACCAGCGGCCTGACCGGTGAGACGCCTATGGGCTCGCTGTGGACCTTCCAGAGCAGTGGAATGCTGCCATTCGAGAAACATGTGCTCACCGAGGTGGAACGCCCGGAGATCAACAAGGCAGCCATCGCCCAGATGAATCCTGTCGAGGCGGATGAGGAAGAGTCTGTCGGGGCGACGCCCACGCAGGTGGATGCCAGCGACACGAGCCAGACATGGGAGCCGATCGCCGAACCCGCCGACCGGGATGGCATCGACCTCACCAGCCGGGTGACAGCGGGCCTCGCACCCGCTGAAGTCCTGGGTGACCCCGGGGAACTCGACGACATCAGCAGACTCGAGTTGGAACTCGCCAACCTCGATGCCGCCGCCGCCGAGCGGTCGGACACCATCGATGGAGTTCCACCGCCAGCCGAGCCGGCGGCACGCGACTCACTCACCTCCCTTGAGGACGAGCTCTCCGACCTCGACATCTGAGGGGCATACACATGACCGACGATGTCGCCGGCGGAGAAAGTCCGCTCCCCGGAGTGGACACATCGCCCACTCCGCGCTATCCCATCTGGCTGGAGCGGCTGTTCACCATCGGTTTGCTGGTCCTCGCCATTCTGCTGATACCGGACGCGCTCGTCCAACTCGAAGGTCTGAACCGCGCCATCCAACTCCCGCTGGTCTACTGCGGCCTGCCGATCGCCGCGATCGTAGTGGCCTGGCTGCTGCAGATAATCCTGCACAGGACCTGGAACAGCCTGAAGGCTTGAGGAGAGCCTCAATCGCGACCCAGGGCGAGTTTCGGGATGTATGTCTCGAAGAACCCGGTGATTCGCTGCCATGGCACGACAAAGCGCAGCCCGGCGACGAATATGAGGAACAGCATCCCGGAGATGACCTTCCCATAGGTCAGGCGCAGTTCGAGCGACTCCTGCACCTGCCCGCTCCATTGTGACGCTCCTAACAGACCCACGAGGTCGAGCAGCAGGTCGTCGAACTTCAGCGCCAGCATCGTGCACAGAGCGACTGTGAAGAAGATGCCGACCGTGTGCACCAGGTGGCCGTTGAGCATGTTGTCGAACTGGTTGACGTACTCTGGGTCCTTCTTGCACGATTCAGGCAGCCGGAAGGCGTACTCGAGATGGCGGATGACGGCGAATCCGGATTCCGAATAGATGAGCATCAACAACGCCATCAACAGCAGCGGCCAGATGTCCGGGGAAACGAGACCGCCGAGCGCGGTGGCGCTCCCGACCTGCGATGCGAGCGGAGCCAGCCCGATGTCGAAGTAGGCCATGACGCTCTCGAATGACAGCAGCGCGTAGAGACCGAGATAGACGAGCACGGTGCCCAATGACCAGCCGATCATCCGACGCGATAGACCCCAGATGCCCATCAGACCCGTCCACACCGGGATGAAGTAGATGGCGAGCAGGAACACCTGGGAATAGACCGTCAACGGATACACGAGCGTCACCGCATGGTTGCGAGCGGGATCAAGGGAGAACGGCCAGTAGAGGTCCCAGTGGTAGAGCATCCCCCAGAACCATCCGAGCAGCAGGCGGCCGGCGAGGAAGAGGATCAGTCCCACGAGCACACCGAGGTAGACCTGACGGCGGCGCTGCGGGGTCTGGAAGTTGAGGAACACCCATCCGCCGGCGACCAGCCCGCACAGCAGCAGCGGGACGTAGTAGCGCCCGGGTCCCTCGTTGCCGACACCGGTGAGGAAGTCGGGCAGCGGCAGTTTCCAGTCAGGATCACCCGATTCAGTGGCCATCATGTTCTCGAAGCCCTGCAGCGTGAGAGTGTGGTCCAGCGCGGGGCACCAGAGCGAGTTGCCGGAATCGTCAACGTGCTGAGGTGAGCAGGAGCCGAACGTATCCCCCATCTGCAGGTAGAGCCAGAGCAGTGCGAGCGTGGCGATCACCTGGACGGCGACCACCTGCCACTGTTTGCGCAGCACCTTCAGGTGCAGCGTGCGCACGCCGCCCTCGTCGGTGAGGTCCTCCTGGGGTGCCACATCCTCCGCCATCTGTTCATCTCCTCAGGACAGTTTCACCTGTAGTAACGCTTGGGACAGTTCGACATCCGGCATCCAGTCGATCACCCTGGCCCCGAATCCCGCCAACGCGGTCAGCCGATTCTGCCGCTCGAGCTTCATCACCTCGTAGGACATCCTCGGGACTCGGCTGACGAGTCGCTCGTAGTCGGTACTCGAAGGCGATAGCACGATCACCTCGTGATTGCGCCCGGCGAGGTCCCGTACTGCGTGCGGAACCGTGCCGTCACCCTCGAGCGAACTGATGATGAAAACCGGGCTGCCGCGGCTGAAGCGCGGACTCAGCGCGTTGGTCACAGCCTGCAACGGCATGTTGCCCTTGGGTGCGACGCCGGCCAACGAACTGAGGATCTTGAAGTACTGTTTGTCACCACCGTCGGCTGGCAGGAATGACAGCCTGTCATCGTAGACTGCGAGCGCCACCGAGTCTCGCCTCTGGATGAAGTAGGAGGCCAGAGAAGCAGCGGCTACGGTACCCATCTCAAGCGGATTCTTGAGCACGGTGCCGATACGCGACACATCCCTGCTGTCCAGCAGGATGAACACGTCGGTGACCGCGTCGCGGCACTTCTCGTTGACCATCAGTTCTCCGGTACGGGCGTACGCCTTCCAGTTGATGTTCTTGAACGGGTCACCTGGGACGTAAACGCGCAGCGAGTAGAACTCCGTGCCCGGCCCGGGTGTGCGCAGGGTCATGGCGCCGGTGTACATCTTGGGAGTGCGGCTGCGGACCATCGCCTCCTCGACATCCCTGACCTGAGGGAAGACGATCAGGTCCGAACGGTGGTCGACGAACATCTCGGTGGAATAGAGGTTGAAGGTGTTGCGATAGCGCAGCGATATCGGCCCGAGCGAGAAGTGTCCCCGCAGCGGACAGCGCAGCACGTAGCGGATCCGCGTCGTCTGGCCTGGCCCGAGGTTGATGCGCATGTAGTTCAGTCCCGAGCGGAGCTTCATCTCATGCGGGACGTTGTCGAACACCTCGAGCAACTGCGTCCGCCGACGGGCGCTGTTCGTGATCGCCAGTTCGACGTAGAGGTCATCGCCCTTGTACAGGTTGTCCGCGGACAGCGTGCGCACGATGTCGAGCTCGCCGTGGCCGGTGACCCAGCTGTTGATCGCCAGGAAAGAGATGAAGGCGATGCCGATGACCATCAACTGGAAGTTGGACATCATCATGCCGACGAGCACGAGCGATATCCCCGAGGTCATCATCAGTGCTGCCTTGCGCGTCCACATGCCTGCTCACCCCGTTATTTCCTGCCCCACATCTTGATGCGTTTGACCACAGCCACCAGCTGCTCCAGCGAATAGTTGCGGTCCTCGAAGACGAATTTCACCAACACAGGATCGTCGATCATCCCCTGCAGTTCACGCGCCGGCAGGGCATCGAACTCCTCCCGCGTGAGGGTGTTCAGGTTGCGCACCCTCGAGAGCAGCACCTGCTTGATCTTGTTCGCCCGGCTGTAATATCCATATCTGCGAGCGTCACCGAATCCGTAGTAGATGATGCTGAACACGTGGCGCCACGGTTCAGGGTCGGTCTTGCGGATGATCACCGCCTCGAAGACGACGAACAGCGACAGGAACAGGATGAGCATGGCCATCCAGTCGCTGGTGAAGTAGACTAGCACGTAGTAGAGCAGATTGTACGCCTCGCCCGCCATCGACGACTGCTGGTGCCGGCTCTCATCGAAGATGACCTGCGCGTTCTCCCCCGGCATCAGCGAGCCATTTTCGGTGAGCAGCGCCTCGGCGATGGCGTCGAGCACCCACATCCGGTTGTCATTTACGGGAATATCGGTCTGCTGGTCACCGTACTTCTGCCCGTAATCGTAGACTGAGTTCATCAGCAGGCTGCCGTCGGCCACGAAGTGCGCCCTGCCGGTGCGAGAATCGTCGCACTGCGACGACAAGCAGTACTTGATGTAAACAGCGAACGGACCCTGCAGATCGCCCTCGAAGCCGCTTCCAGCAGGTCCGACGGTCAAGTCTCCGTCGTCATTGATGTCGAGGTAGGAATCGGTGGAGGACATCCCGAGACCGTAGCGATTCTTCTCGTAATCCTCGGCGGCATCGGGGTCGAACGCGGACGGGGAGTTGAGCAGGAGGTTGAAGCTCGGCGAGAGGTCGTAGGGGTTGTTCGGGTCACCTGTGATGCGGTGGGCGCACAGGCCAGCATCCTCAGGGGTGATCGCCATCAGCCCGGGAATCGCCGGGTTGGCCGGGTCGGGGTCCAGCCGGTCGATGTAGCCATCCTGGTCCATGTCAGAACCGCACGGATGCAACGGCCATTGCGTCCGATTGTGCACTGGGTCGTACATGTAGCCGTCAGTCATGTTGATCCAGATGTAGTTGTAGTCCAGCGTTTCCGACCACGCGCCGGCGTCGTAGAGCTTGTGTCCGCTGTACTCGATGCCGAACGCCTTGGCGACTCCGCCCGAATAGCCGAAGTCGTCCATCACGATGATCGTCCCGCCCTTGGCGACGAAGTTGGCGACCGCCTCCACCTCTGAAGAGGTGTAGCCGTCCGATTCGGTGAACTGGATTATGCTCGCATCGCCGGTGAAGCGAGGCAGGCTGATGGTGTCCTTCTCGACCCCTGCGATGATGAACACGGTGTTCTCAGGATTCTCGACCTCGTTGAGCAGCAACGGACTGCTGACCAGGCTGCGGGTCTCGATCCCCATCGAGCGCAGATCCTCGCGGAAGGCGGACAGGTCATCCCAGTCGTCGTCATAGGCCGAGAGCTGCACCTGAGCGGGGTTGACGTAGGTGGCGAGGAGGGTGGCGACCAGCAGGAAGAGCACACTGTAGAAGGCGGCCATCGTGGCTCCGCGCTTGAAGCGGCGGGACCGGAGATATGCTTCGACTCCTGCCCGGTTGAGTCGCACAGTATTCACCTGGACCATAGGTCCAGCGCGCAGACGACTACGCCTGACTTAAGACGGTTGTGCGGCACTGAACGGTACATGACTCATGCCAACCAGCCTCGAATCCGTGTAGTCCAACGACTACGCGGGTCACCGTTTGAGTATCACCTGGGCGGCGACCCGCTCGACCTCATCGACCGGCAGCAGCAGCAACCCGCCTTCGAACGGCCAGGGCAACTTGTCCGGGTCAAGGTCACTCTCAAGGTCGACCAGCAAGGTGAGCACATCGCCCGAGAGTAACTCGATCACCAGATCCGCCACGTCCCCCAGTCGGTCACCGCGAGCGTCGAGTACAGCCATCCCGACCAGTTCCCTGCCGAACGTGGCTGCCATCGGAGCACCTTCTGTGCGCTGAAGCCCATGAACCCAGCGTCGTGGCGGACGCCGTCAGACCGACTCGATCCCAGAGAGAGAATCCCTCTGACGCTTGACGCTGCCGAGACCGCTGGTCAGCTCGGCCTCCATCTTGGAGTAGTACTCGAGCATGTCCGGGGTGACGCTCGGCCTGATCCGGCCGACTGCCTCGGCGAAGAACGCCTTGGTGACCGTCTTCTTGTTGGCGCGCATGGCGGTCAGCGCCGCCTCGCGGCAGACAGCCTCGATGTCCGCGCCGGTGAAACCGTCCATGCGCTTGGCGAAGTCCTTGACCTTGAACTTCCCGAGCGGCATGCCGCGGGTGTGGATCGCGAGGATCTCCCTGCGGCTCTTCTCGTCGGGTGGCGGAATGTGCAGCACACGCTCGAAGCGGCCTGAGCGAAGCAGTGCCCGATCGATCATCTCCGGCCTGTTGGTGGCTGCGATGACGATGACGTTCTCCAGTCCCTCAACGCCGTCGAGGCTGGTGAGCAGTTGGTCGACCATGCGGTTGGTCACCTCGCCACCTCCCCCGTCAGGGTGAGCGTGGCGGTGACCGGCGATGCTCTCGAACTCATCGAGGAAGATGATGCTCGGACTCGCCTGCTTCGCCTTCTTGAACACCTCGCGGATCGCCTTCTCCGACTCGCCGACCCACTTGGAGATGAGTTCCGGACCCTTGACGGTGATGAAGTTCGCCTTCGCCTCGTGGGCGATCGCCTTGGCGATCAGCGTCTTGCCGGTTCCGGGGGCACCGAACAGCAGGATTCCCCTGGGCGCGGTGATGCCGAAGTGCTCGAACAACTCCGGCTTGGTCAGGGGCCACTCGATGCTCTCCTTGAGCCGCGCCTTGATCTCTTCGAGGCCGCCAACGTCCTCCCATCCCTTCTCGGGCACCTCGACGTAGATCTCGCGCAGCGCGGAGGGCTCTATCTCGCGCATGGCCATCCTGAAGTCGTCCATGGTGACCTCCATCTTCTCCAGCACCTCGGGAGAGACCTCTTCGGCCTCGAGGTCGATCTCCGGCAGGTAGCGCCTGAGCGCCTTCATGGCGCTCTCGCGCACCAAGGCGGAGATGTCGGCGCCGACGAACCCGTAACTGTTCTCGAGCGCCCAATCCATGTCGAAGTCGTCGGTGATCGGCATGCCGCGCGTGTGGATGCCGATGATCTCCCGTCGACCCTCCTTGTCCGGGACGCCGATCTCGATCTCCCGGTCGAAGCGTCCCGGTCGGCGCAGCGCCTGGTCGATGGCGTCTCGCCGGTTGGTGGCTCCGATGACGACGACGTTGTCGCGTCCCTGCATGCCGTCCATCAGCGTGAGCAGTTGGGCGACGACTCGGCGCTCGACCTCGCCCGTGACATCCTCTCGCTTGGGAGCGATGCTGTCGAGTTCATCGATGAAGATGATCGCCGGCGCATGCTCGGCCGCCTCTTCGAAGATGTCGCGCAGTTGCTTCTCGGATTCACCGTAGTACTTGCTGATGATCTCCGGACCGTTGATCGAAGTGAAGTGGGCGTTGGTCTCGTTGGCGACCGCCTTGGCGATCATCGTCTTGCCCGTCCCCGGTGGCCCGTGCAGCAGCACGCCCTTCGGCGGGTCGATTCCAAGGGTGCGGAACAAGATGGGGTGCTTCAGCGGCAGTTCGATCATCTCGCGGACCTTCTGCAGCTCGGGTCCGATGCCACCGATGTCCTCGTAGGTGATGGATTGAATCGCCCCGCCTTCCTCTTCGTCGACCGCCTCGTCCTTGATGACGATATCAGTCTCAGGCAGCACCTGCACGATTCCCTTGGGGGTGGTCGTCTGGATGGCGAACGGCAGCGCCTCGGCGAACAGCGTCATTCCGGGAATGAAGATACGATCACCCGCCACCACCGGCCGCTTGTTCAGGCCTCGCCTGGCGAATCCCTCGATACCGGGGCCGAACCGCACCTTCTGCTTGCTCGCCATCACCGGGGAGAGCACGAGTCGTGTGCACGGCTTAGCCTCCACCTTGCGGATGGCGACGTTGTTACCGAGACCCGCTCCGGCGTTCTTGCGGATGATGCCGTCGATGCGGATGACACCGAGGTTGGCGTCCTCGGGCCGACAACGCCACACGATCGCGGCGGTCCTGTCGTCACCCTTGATCTCGATGACGTCGCCCGGCTTGAGGTTCAGGTCGTTGTCGAACGGCACACGCGCGCGACCATGTCCGACATCGCTCGGGATCGCCTTCGCCACCTTCAGCGTCAGTGTCTTCTTGCCGTCATCAGCCATGTCTGGACCCCCCCGTTGCATTACCCCGATTTCACGGACTCACTAAAAACCATGCAAACCGAAATCTGCCGCTGACCCCTTATTACCTGAACGGAATATTCCCCCTGAAATCCGTCCTGGGACCTCGCGTAGGATTGATGAGCGCGAGCGGGTCCGACAAGCCATGGCGCATGTTCTGAAGAGCGGACTGGAGTTCCTCGAGCGGGACAATCCGAACGGCCTGCCGTGCGTGCGCGGCTACAACATCGTGGGCGGACAACTCACACTCGCCTCCGACGGTGGCACCTTCGAGTCCACCAACCCAGCCCGGCTGTCAGACTGTCTCGGCGTCTTCCCCCACTCCACCCGCGACGACGTCCACGCCGCCCTCGACGCCGCCGCCGCCGCCTTCCCGGGCTGGGCCGCCACGCCCGCCCCCACACGCGGGCAGGTGATCGGGAACATGGGCAGGCTGCTGATGGAGCACAAGGATGCCATCGTCGCGCTTGAAACCCGAGAGATCGGCAAGACCCTCAAGGAATCGGGCGGCTCGGTGCAGGAGGCGATCGACACCTGCCTGTTCTTCCAGTCCGAGGGCCGCCGGCTCTACGGACAGACCGTCAATTCGGAACTGCCGAACAAGGAGTTGTCCACCTATCGCCGCCCGCTCGGGGTGTGCGGCATCATCAACGCCTGCAACTTCCCGGCGGCGGTCCCCTTCTGGAAGATGATCCCCGCCATCATGTGCGGCAACACCTGCGTGTGGAAATCGCCGCAGGACGCTCCACTGCTCTCATTCGCGCTGGCGCGCATCATGCACGAGGCAGGGCTGCCCGACGGTGTCGTCAATGTGGTGCACGGCAAGGGGAGCACGACAGGACAGTTGCTCGTGGACGCGGTGGACGAGGGCAAGCTGAACAAGATCAGTTTCACCGGCTCGACGGCGGTGGGCAAGATGATCGGCGAGGTGTGCGGGAGGAACCTCGTCTCCTGCTCGCTCGAACTCGGCGGCAAGAACCCACTCGTGGTGATGCCGAGCGCGGACATCGACAACGCGCTCGCGGGCGCGTATTGGTCCGGATTCGGCACGGCGGGCCAGCGCTGCACGAGCCTTGGCAACCTCATCGTCCACCAGGACATCTACGACGATTTCCTAGAGAAATACATGCAGATGGTGAGATCCAC